>Ga0209335_10001552_pt1 | contig 26159 bp, 26 predicted proteins | sample COG_09_FD_184753 | JGI IMG/M metagenome (GOLD analysis project Ga0209335, IMG submission 184753) | Pelagic Microbial community sample from North Sea - COGITO 998_met_09 (SPAdes) (version 2) | ecosystem: Environmental > Aquatic > Marine > Neritic zone/Coastal water | place: Helgoland, sampling...
GAGGGTCAGACCGCAAAAATTATCTATACGACAGAAAAGTCAGGACTCACCGAAGAAATTGTTCCCAAAGCTAATCACTTTGACCGGGAAATCGAGCACTTTAATGAGGTAATTTTAAGGCGCATAACGCCGAAGTTAGATGAACAAGACGCAGTATGGAATGCCAAAACACTTGAAGGGATGCAGAAGAGTATTGAGGCCAATGCATGGGTTGATCTATAAATGGCTAAGACTTGGATCTTTGACTTTGACGGTACGCTCGTCCATTCGGAGGCCTCCATCACTAAATGTTTCGAAAGCATCACCCAAAAATTAGCCCCCCACCGGCTGGAGGTCGCAAAACATGTCCTAATCGGTCCTCCTCTGCGTCAGACCGTAGCGGAAATCTTAGGCGATCCAGAGCATCCGCTGATCGATGAATTCGTCAGTGCCTTTATTCAGATGCATGACGACGACGTGCTCAATCACACGATAGCCTACCCATCGGCGCATGAAACGCTCACACATCTTTATAACCAAGGTCAGAAGATGGCCATAGCCACCAACAAACGATTGGCCCCCACCATTAAAATACTCGAACACTTTCACTGGGAACAGTTTTTTACCTCTGTGGAGTGTTCGGACAGTGAGGCAGTGATGCGAGACAAACAACAGATGATAGAAGGCATCATACAAAAGAATAATGATTTTAAAGGTGCTTATTTTGTGGGGGATACGGTGGGGGATGGTCTGAGCGCTAATATTAGTCATACTCCCTTCATCAAGGCCTCGTATGGGTATGGTCAGGCCCAGGACTGGTCAGGTGTCACTGTCTTTCAGGCCATCAACTCGCTTGATGAGCTCGTAAAACTGTAAGCCTGGCCTCACGGCTATCCTACCCTTTCACACCAAAAGTTCTTTTTTAAATTTAGAAGTTTTTTATTTGAGCTACTGAACAAGACATTGACGATGAGCTCCTCTGATAATTAATATCAAGCTTTTTTAAATACATTGATTGTTAGACAACGAACCGCAACATCAGTCCAAGCAAATAATATCAATAGATTTTTTCATTATATTTTGAATAATTTATTTAGATAGTAGCGTGAATAAGCCTTACCTAAAAGATCCTTTGCATCTCTTGGTGAAAAGTTTTTGTGCTTGTAAACTAAATCAAATTGAGTAAATTTAGAATAAGTATCATGTAAGATCAAATCTTTATTCTTTTCATAGTATGGAGTTCCAGGGTATGGTGTAAAGATTGAATATTGTGCTAAATCCGTTTTCAATTGTATCGAATAAGATATGGTATTGTCTATTGAGACTAAATTATCTTCTGGCTGACATAAGATATAAAAGGCCGTAGTTTTAATTTTCAAATCTCTTAATTTCTGAATAATTTTATATTGAAGATCATGTTTAATTGTAAATCTGTTGACATTATTAAGAACATCGTCTGATGCGGACTCAATACCAAATTTTATATTTTTAATAAAAGAAGCTTTTAATTGGTTCAAAAGCTCATCAGATGACAAATTATTTAAATGAGTCTCAATAGTAAAATGATAAGAATCATCAAAATTAAGAGCTAAATCATTTAAAATATCTCTAAAGTATCTCTTATTTATTGAAAAAACTGGATCTCTAAAAATAAAATTTTTGATATTTTTTTTCTTATTAATATATCTTATATCATCCATAAGAAGCGATGAGGATCTTGATCGTGGGACCTCACCTTGTTGAATTGGATATGTACAATACTCTTTGCAACTATAAGGGCAGCCTCTGGTTGCAAGTATTGGAGCCGCCAATCCATATGTACCATGTATAAAATGCCTTGAAAAAGGGAGATTGATGTCGACCCAATATGGTAAGGATAAATTATCTGGATTGCCAAATGGTGAATTGGTGACTCTTTGAGCGTAGATAAGATTTAAATTAACACTAGTTAATTTATATTTCTCGATTAGAAACTCTGGCTCACCAATAATTAATGAAGCTCCAGTTCTTAATAATGTCTCTTGTACATGCGGGACAAAGGATCCAACACAGATGATTTTCATTTTTGGATATTTTGTTTTGATCCTATTGAGTATTTCTAATTCATGCTCAAAACACACAATTGAGATTGAAAAGAATATAAAGTCTACAGAGGAGTCAATATCATCAATATCATTCGAATAAAAAACATTATGTTTGAATGATATAAGCTCACTAGCTAAATTTAGTAATGCAAGCGGTGGCCAAAAAATCGATTTTTTTGCGACATAAGTAAGCAATTTTGGAACAAATCCGTTACCAAGATTATTTATTGTGCCATAGCCACCATTGGTATCTTTTGATATTCTTGATCCAGATTTTGGGTAGCAATCAAGTAGCAAAATTTTAGACATTTTATAATGCTCCTATGGAATAAACTTAATAAAAAAAGAAATATAAAGCCAGTATAAAGGATAAGTAAACACACCGATTTTTTTATTAAGAATATGGCTGTCAATTATTTTAGTAGCATCAAGCTTGGTAAGCTTTAAAAAAGTCGGTGCTATAGTATCTTTGGTATCTACTGGTCCAAAATTGACCAGTGAGATTCCTTTTTTAAATTTAAAAAAATTTTTCAACAATAATAACTTGCTAGCAGAATAATTAAACTTACAACGTTTCGGCATAAGTGAAAAAATTGAACCTATAATAACAAAATATGTACTTTTAAAATGTTTATTTGAAATGATATTAAATACGGAAAAGCTATTGATAAAATACAATTTATGAATCTCATTAAGGAGTAAATTACTGTCTGTTTTGTTCATCGCAGCAAAATATAAGCACACCTTAATATTATAATGCGTAAGCTTTTTAATTAGCTTGTTTGTATTGGCCAATGATGAAAGGTCAGCTGATATGGTAATAATGGTTGCCTTTGAATGTAAATTTTTATAAGTTTTAGCAAAACTTTTTAAATCATAATTATTTTTACTAACTAATATTAAATTATTAAATTGTAATGATGAGTTAAATAAAAAAAACTTTGCAATTTCAGAATTTGAGCCAATTATTAATGTGTAATTATTTTCCATAATATTTAATCGCTTTAACGGTTATTGAAAATTAATTTTAGCAACCAATATTGCAAGGAAACCATAAATATTAGGCAAAACATTTTAATTAAAAAAATATTTACAAAATAATTTAGTAATGCATTAAAAATAAAGTAATTAAAAGTGATAAAAAAAATTATCAAGATAATAAATAAAAACTTTTCTTTTTTAACCGAAAAAACATTTTTATAATTTAAAACATTTGCCATAAAACATCCTAGTACATATGATATCAAATGTGAAGATTTGCTAGGAATATTTGAATATAAAACAAAAAGAATAAAAGTGGCTATTTCTACAAAAGCCCCAATAGAACCATTAATACAATAATGAATAAATTTTGCATTAATTACCTTCTTAAATAATCTATTTTGGAATAATAATTTCATTATTAATATTTTTGGGTTTATGAATTAACGCTTTAAAAGTGCTATACACATTTGGGTCGTAAATTTATTATTAAAATTTATTTATAGTAAATTTTATTCAATTCACATGTGGCATTTTTTCTCAACATTAGCATGAGAATTATCCTGACCCCTAAAATAAATATACCCATAATGAATTGAATTGGGTGAGAAAGAACAAAATTAAAAATATTTTTAACTGAACGACCCCTAATCAATCCTATCAACCTAATATTTCCCTCAATCATACTTAGATAAATGGGTGGGCAATTGTATTGTTTTATAAAGTTTATGCTCGCCACAGATATTTGGTGCGACATAATATGTGACTGAGATTCTCTGCTGAGAATAACATAGACCAACGGACTTTTAATATGCAGATATTCTTTATTATTTCTTGCTAAACTCGTAAAAACTGAAGTTATAAATGCAAAGTCCTCACTTGGCGAATAAATATGGGAGGCTGGAAAGAGTTTAAATTTATCTCTCCTTATAACCGAAGAATCAAACCTGAAAAATAATGACCTAAACATTAGCAAGAGGTATTTATTTGGCGTTATAAAGCCTGCAAGCCCTTTTTGTAGCCGCCCTAAATTAACTATAAATTCAGAGTGAGTTCCACAAAAAACATCGGAGGAAATTATTTGTAAATTACCATTTTTTTTTATTTCTTGATTATAAACTTCCAGACGATTAGGAGTAAAGAAATTATCTTGTGCTGAGAAAACTAAATATTCCCCTTTAGACATTTTAAAACACTCTTGTAGGCCGAAGAAACTTCCACGATTAATCTTTCCGGACTTAAGGGTAGCATTGATACTATTTTTTTTTATCCAACGCTTAATTATTAATTTCGATGTATCGGAAGAGCAATCATCATAAAGAAGTATTTCAAAATTTTTATAGGATTGAGATTTTATGGAATCTAAGACCCCAGACAAGGTCTTCGAGCCATTGTAAACAGGTATTAAAATTGAAAAAAGGGTTTCTTTACGCATTAACTAAAATTATTTACAGCCTCTACAACCCTTTGAACTTCATGTTCAGAAAAAAAGGGGTCCATAGGCAGACTTAATACTTCTTTAGATACTTTTGATGCAATTGGAAATTTATTCAAATAGTTCTTTTGATAGGCTTTTTGCATAAAAGGAGGGCTTGGATAATGAATGCCTGATTGAATATTTTTACCAGCAAGATAAGTTGCCAATTTATTTCTTTCATGGATCCTAATAACGAAAAGGTGCCAAACATGTGTGCCCACAATAACAGAAGGAAGCATAATATTACTGTTAGTTATTTCTTTCAAATATCTCTGTGCAATCAAACTTCTCTTTTTATTCCACTCATCAAGCTTTTTTAATTTTATTGTTAGTATCGAAGCTTGAATTTCGTCAAGCCTTGAGTTAAATCCAATGATTTCATGATTGTACTTTTCTTTAGACCCATAATTTCTTAATAGCTTTATTTTATCCCATACATCTTTGTTGTTCGTAGTAACTGCCCCGCCATCTCCGATAGCACCTAAATTTTTTGTTGGATAAAAACTAAATGCACAACCATCAGTTCCTAATGAACCGATAGGCCTGCCTTTATAGGTTGCGCCATGTGCTTGCGCCGCATCCTCTATAACTATTAAATTATTATCTCTGCAAACTTTAATGATGCTATCTAGTTCAGCTGGCTGACCATAAAGATGAACGACAATTACCGCTTTAGTTTTTTTATTAATCGCCTTATTGATTAAATCAACATCTATGTTAAAGGTTTTTTCATTAATATCTACCGGAATAGGCTTAGCTCCAATATGAGACACCGCTAGCCAAGTAGCTATGAATGTATGAGCTGGGACGATTACTTCATCGCCAGGTGCAACGCCGTGGGCCTTGAGCAACAGAACAAGGGCATCTAATCCACTCCCCACTCCTGCAGCATAACTAGAACCACAATATTTCGCAAATTCATTCTCAAAAATTTTGAGCGAAAATGAGTTTATAAAATCTGAGGAGAGTAAGGTCTTGTTGAGGCTTGACAATAATTCCACTTCGAGCTCTTTATGCTCACGGTCTAAATTGACAAAATTAATTACTTCTTGCATAGTTCTGCATAAAATCTTCGTAATTTCTTACGTAGTCATTTTCACTGTATTCCAAGGACGCCAAAACTACAAAACTCGTCATATCATTTTCAGCAATGATTGATCTCCATATCATCGGAGGTAAATAAAGCCCCACATTGTCTGCTTCCATATAAATATCCTTACTTTTTAAGCCGTCTTCTATTGTAATTTTTATTGCCCCATTCAACAAAAAAATAAACTGTTCTAGCTTCAAGTGAGCATGATTTCCTCTAACATCGCCTTTCTTCAATTGGTTCACATAGTACAACCGCTCAACCCTAAAGGGAATTAGGTCAGAAAAATTAAAAAAACCCAAATTCCCATTAGATAAATAATTATCTATTTTTAAAAACTTACAAAGATCGACAGGTGATACTTTTTTTTTCATCTTATAAAAGCCCAATATTTCTTTCTGAATTTTTCATAGTCATCTTTTTTCAATGAAAAATAAAAGTTGGCTTCGTCTTCTGAATTTATAATTGCGCCCGTTTTTTTATGGAAGCTTATCGTGGAAATATTATCTTTTCTTACATCAAAAACTGCTTTTAATAAATTTTTTTCAAAAAAAGCAAACTCATAAATCATCATTGCCGATTCTAGTGCTGCGCTTACAGGGCCTTTGTTTATTATCCAGCTGCCCCAAGTAAATTCGTTATCACTATTTATCTGCATTTTTACTGTCCCTAAACTTTTACCTGATAAATTTTTGATAATAAAATAATAATTACTGGAGTTATTTAGAAAGGTATCTTGGAATTCTAACTGATCTTTTAGAGAAATCGGTTTATTATTTAAATATACATTCAACTTATTATTATTTCTGAGTTCACATATAAATCCTGCATCCTCTTTTCTGACGGATTGAAGAAAGACTTTCTTTCCCTTAAGTTTAAGTCCGTTAGAGTTATTTATTTCCATATACTTATAACGACCCTCTTATCACTTTCCATGTTTGCTCATCAAATCTCTCAGGAACTCGATTTATAAGTAGCCTCTGACTGTTTAAAACAGTCTCAAATGAAACATCCCCTTGAATCCACTGCTTTAGCAAAGCGCCTTCAATATCAAATGAAATATACTCCTCACTTTCAATCTTTTCGGAAATTATAAATTCCTTTTTTTTGCTATCAAATTTTATCAGAATGTTGTCTCTTCCTCTAGCATTGAAATATAAGTCAGTTTTTATATTTAATGGATCCCTAAGCCTTTTGTTTATCTTTTTAGGGTCTGTATTTTTAATATCATATTTGTACTTTATGCTTTGTTGGTTCATCCCTGCAAGAAAGGTGTCCATTTCAAGATAATATGCCTCTTTTGATATATAGCTCGAACATACATCAATCCCTTCTTTCTTATTCATAATAGAGTCACCAGAAAAAAGTGCAAAAGTTTTCTTAGCCAACGGGCTATTTAGTTTGTAAAGGAAATCAAGAAAATCAAATGGGGATGCAATCATTCGGTTGATATGATCAGCACTGCTATCATGAAATATCAAATTTCCAGCACTAGGAATAATAATATCAGCATCAAGCTCTTCTGCTATGTATAACCCTATTTCCATATTTTTTTCACTAAGCCTTCTGACTTCTTGTTCTTTTTGCTTTTGGGGCATGCTAATTAAGCAAAAAGGGTACCACCATACATATGAAAAGGGTATATAAACATGGGATACGGAGCCCATAATAGATGCTGCTTTTTTAATAAGGTCTCTGGGTATAAAATTATCGTTCCCCTGATATATTGAGAACGAAGAATTTTTTATAATGAATGATGAGTCAAAATCATTATGATCTGATGGTATCGCCAATACCTCAATGTCATCGAATTCTACTTTTTTCATTGGCTCTATTTCAATTGAGTTTAATAAAGGGTCATTTATTAATTCCTCAAGTCCAATTCGGTCTTTTGTAATATATATTGGTGTGTTTTTTTTAAGCTTTCTCAGGAAATTTATATCATAATGGTCGTCATGGCAGTGGCTTACAAAAACGCCATCAAGAGAATAAAAGAGTGTGTCGAATACTAATTCTGGGAAAAAAACCCATGAATTCTCAAAAAGACTATCCTTCATCACCCCGTCAATAAGAAACAGTTTATTATTCATTCTGAATAAGACGCTTGCATGCCCAACGTAGTAACTTCCTTCTAGGCCTGATTCTATAAATTCCGTGAGGCTTGTTTGGTTTATTTTTTCTATATTCTTAATAGTTTTATCCTATTTACGCTTACACTAAATCTTAAATATTATGATGCTACGATTACAAGCTCAGCTGCTACGTCTGGATATCTTTCACCTAGCTTCATAAATGCCTCAACCATCTCCTTAGAATGAGTTTCTTCTACCTGGTTGTTTGATAAAGACTTTATCCAATACCCACCAAAAAATTCAATTTGAAATCCTGAGGATATAAATGCGTTACGGAATGTTTCTGGATTGTAAACCCTTCTATGTCCGTGGTGAACGTCAGCTTCATTTAAACTTTCCTCTGACTCTAAGAGGCCCAAAATTACAGCTGCTTGTCTATGAAGGGATCGTGCGTTTGGGACTGCACAAATAACTCTTCCATGAGGGTTTAAATAGTTCTTATATTGCCTTAAAACATCGATAGGATTTTCCACGTGCTCAAGAACATGGCCTAAAATAATATTGTCAAACTTTCTTTCGGGACGAAAATTCTCAAACAAACTATTCACAACCTTAGCTTTTGGAAAATCCCTCTCATGATTTAAGCAAAACTCTGAAGATGCTTCGACCATAGTAAGATCTTTATCAAGTTGATAAAGGTGTCTTGTCATTACTCCTTCTGCAGGTCCCAGCTCTAAAATTGATGATCCAACAATAAATCTTTTAAAAATTTTAAACGAGTAATCAGTTGTCCATCCATTGGCCCCCTGGGCATATTTGCTATTAGAAGCAATATTATTTAACCGTTCTTCCTCATTTTTCAATTTTATTATCTTCCTTCAATATATTACAGAACAAATCTTCATCACAGGTTATATCCATATGTCTCCACTCGGTTTTTGTTGCTATACCCTTAGCTGGGATATAAACGACCTTTGAAACATAAGGACGTAATACATTTTCCCAGTATCTCAAGTTAGTCCATTTTAAAACGGTTATTATATATACTTTACATTTTTTTTTATTAAAAATGACATTTGATAATGCTGCACCAGAGCTTGAAACAATGACTTCTGCATTTCGAAATAATTTAACTTGCTCTCTAAATGATAATGTTTCAGGATAAATTGCCACGTAACCAAATTTCTTTACTTTTAATGCAAGATTATCCTGATTAATTAATATCCTATATGATGACTTTCTGAGTAGAAAGATTTTTTTTGGGGCATTCGAAGGTATATCTAAACTACCCAAGGCATGATAAATATGAGTAACGAAGTTTAGCTGCGCAGATTTATTCCAATTCCAGGCTTTATATTTGTTAACACTTACTCTTGAACCTTTAAGGTCAAGAGGTATATTTGAGACGCCTTGAATCACTAATAGTTTGTTTATTTTTATATATTCGTAGGGTAGAACCTTAACGATAGTAATGTTTGACCTATTATTTAGAACTAATAAAAGAGATTCTAGAAAATTCTTATTAATATACATATCAATATACAAATAACACCTAGACTTCCCAACTTCATCAAACAATACTTTGGCTGAAGGTAATATTTCTGTAACCCAGTGAGCATAATTATTGTGAACGGCAGAGCATAATGAAATAGAAGTTACCCCATCATTATTTAACAATGGAAAATATTTTAAAATAAATACCCATCTTGATACTTTGTATCTACCATCAAATGTAGACCTTAAATAGAAGGGGAATGATTCCTCCGATGAACGCATTGTTTTAGTATCAAAAAAGTCGGGGTAAATTAAGCAATTTTTTCCCCAGATCGCACTCGACTTCCCCACGATACCAACATTACTTAACAAATACATTGATACGCCTTCCACCTTAGTTTTTAGACTAACCTCTTTAAAAATACTTAATTTAGATAGCTTAAGGCCATTACTTTTATTTTGTACTTTAGAACACGAAACACACGGACTACGAAGAATGGATGCAAAAAACGAATAAAGCTTTTTGGATGAAGCCCTTAAAAACATAGCAAGTGCGATCGCCCTTTCCAGAGCGAATAAGAAAATTTTATTTCGTGTTTTTATTTCTATTGTCAATTTTTATTAATAATTTTTTTGCTGACTTTAATCTGAGTTATTTTTGGTCCCTTACAATTGTACCGTCTTTCATTGTAATTATTCTTGTAGATAGTCTTTTTATAAGATCATGATCATGCGATACTAGAATCATAATTTTTGACTTTTCAACAAGTTGCTCCATCCTTTCCTGAGCCTTTTTAACAAAACCTGAATCTCCACCCGCAAAGACCTCATCAAGTATTAAAATTTCCGGTTCCACACAAGTAGCAACTGAAAAAGCAAGTCTAAGGTACATACCTGATGAATAATACTTTACTGGAGTATCAATAAATTTCTCTAACTCAGCAAATTCTATAATGCCATGTTCCATGCTTTTTGTTTTTAATCGAGAATGCCCTAGGAATGCTGCATTGAGATAAATATTTTCTCTTCCCGTAAGCTCAGGATGAAAGCCAGCTCCAAGTTCTAGGAGAGGTGCGATTGATCCAAGGGTAATAATAGACCCAGAATCAGCAGGATAGATTCCAGATACGACTTTTAAGAGAGTGCTTTTTCCAGCACCGTTATGGCCGATAATGCCAACTCTTTCGCCGTCATTGATTGAAAGATTTATATTATGAAGGGCAATATGACGTGATTGAGAGTTAAATAATTTTCTATTCTTAAATAAATTTGCAAAACTCTCCCCAATAGTTAAGCCAGATATATGCTTGTCAAAGGCAAGAGTTAGGTTGTTAATTTCTATTTGCGCCATAATTTTATAATTTAAAAATAATATTATTCTTCATCGTAGAAAAAAATATAAAGCCAATAGCAAATAATATGAAGGCTAACATAGAAGAAATTACTAGGTCATTTAAGCTGGGAGAGTTTCCATAATAGATTATATCCCTAAAAATACGAATAAATGGCGTTATTGGATTAAGGTTGAGAATTATCGACAAGGATGTCCCCTCAAATCTTTTGGCATCATAAAGAATTGGCGATATAAAAAATAACCCCTGAAGAATAATGGGGATAATGTGTTGCAAGTCTCTAAAAAAAACGGTTAGCGTAGCTGCAATCAAACCCAATCCAAAACAAAAAATAAAAATCAAAACATAAAAAGGAATAATGAGTAATGTTAAAAGACTTACCTCGAGCCCAAAACAGAAAAAAATTAAGACTAAAGCTATCGTTACCAAGGATGACTCAATCAATACCGCTAGAGAGGTGGCAAGTGGAAAAAGAATTAATGGGGTATAAATTTTCTTCATTAAGCCCTCATTAAGGACAAATGTTGCAGAGTTCTGATTTACTAATAGATTAAAAAAGTTCCATGGAACAAGCCCAGCAAAAAGAAATAATACAAAATCTTTGAAGGGAGCATTAAACACAGCAGAAAATACTATGCCCATAACAGCCATCATAAGTAAGGGGTTTATTATAGTCCATACGTACCCGAGGAATGTACCTCGATAACGAAGTGTTAGAATTTGCTTGACAATAATGAAGAGGATATATAAAAATTGATTCCTACTCATTGTAAACGTATCGCATCTTTGTATAGGTATAATTTAAGTAATTGCCAATATGAGGCTAAGTAATAAGTAGTAAACATTATAGGTCAGCAGGGTAAAATTAATATTGTATCATGATAAAAAAAGATAATTTGGTTCTATTATTTGGGATAAATATTTTATTTCACTGTATTTTTTTCAGTTTAGTTTATGCCATCGACTGATTAATTATTAAAAAATTATTGCGTGCAATACTTTATGAATAGCTTTATAAGTCCAAATATTCTCTACCAACTGTCAAGCCGAGATGAAGAGAATAAAAATCACAAGTCTTCAGTAAGATATATTTTATAGCACAATTGGAATACTAGAAAAACCATAATGTGTCCAAAGGGGTAATGGGGAAATTTAATAGAAAGCTTGATAGGTTAAGAAAAATATCTGTTAATCAATAGCAGTCTATAACTGTTTAATTTTCTTAGAAAATTTATAAGAACAAAGGGCAGGTATTTCTTAAGCTGGTATTTAAATGAAAAAATGTCATCCTGATCTAATTTAGCTTCCGAGTATAACCTTCTAATTGTGTAATCACGTCCAAGTAAAAAATTACATATAATTATATTTTTTCTTGAATATAGGAGCAACTTATAAAAAAAGTATTCTGTAATAGTAGTAATTTTTTTTTGTATCATAATTTCTTTGAGGTGATCTTTCACTCTAATAACATTTTTAAATAAACAACTTATTGCACTACTTGACCCAAAAAATAACAAATCCTTACCTCCAATCAAACGAAGATCATGCAATATGCTATTAGTTTCTCCGTAAACGACTCCACAAACAAAAATACAATCGCCGCTTTCCTCGGGGGAAAATGACTTGGTGAAACTCTTTATTTCAAATTTTTGTTTAAATAAAATATCAGGTCTAGTAAAAATTACGTAATCATAATCAATTTTATTTGTATCCTCGTAGTCTAGCCTCAATTTATTAACCTCTTCCATGCCGTGAAGCATGCTATGAATACCAAATAAAGAGTATTCTTGTCCATAATTTGTTCTAAACAGTCCCATGTCGATGGGTTTTTGTGTTTCAATTTTTAGCCGTTTGGGGTTATACATACGAGTAATTTCTTCTTTAATCTTCTCTGTGGATAGATAAACAGTATCCCTGCCTTCATTTAGTTGGTGCCATGCTTTTGTTGAATGATCAAGAGTGTCCCATGTGTGAATAAACACATCGCAATCATAATTATCAAGTAAATGCTTATTTAAAGCAGGAAAGCATTCGTTATAAGTCCTCAAGTGTCCGTATAGGTGGACCGCTATTTTGAGTGAGTTATTTTTTTTAGACATCATATTTGTCACTGTTATTAGAAGGTGTTTTAATGACAAATGTAGTTGAGTCTTCAAGAGCCTCGAATGAAGTTACGATTCCCGGTTCCATAAGAATCATCTCGCCCGCACTAATTACTCTATCGCACATTACAACCTTACCAGATATAATCAAAGTGATTTCAGTTGAAATTTTATGATAATGCCGTCCTTCCTTGTCCCCTTTTTTATAAACTTTCACACCAGCTTCAAACAAATCAGACTGCAATATTGATGGATAAAAATTTCCAACAAAATAACCCTTTACCATTTCACGAATTCTTGCCATTCTTATTTTTGGGCGGATAAGCTGGGATGGATTATCGTTTGTATTGATGTAATCTATAGCCTCAGAGATATTCCCAATTGTCACATCCTCCAACAAGCCTACTTCCATAACATAAGACCCAGATCCTATTCCAGCGTTTATTCCCCTTATATTGTCTTCAAGTATTAGAATCTCTCTAGGCTCTAACATTAATTTCCTTATTGCCACATCATATATTTCACTGTCAGGTTTACTATTTACGACATCTGCATTTGTAAGAATTATGTTCATAAAACTAAATAGGTCTATCTTATGTAACATCAGATTTACCGTATTCTTAGAAGAATTTGAACAACACCCCACACTCAAACCAGAATCAACTAGACTTCTTATTGCATTAATATGGTTAATGCTAGGCTTAGCATTTTTTTCAATCATTTCTTCAGTAAGCTCCTGCTTTAAAACATTTATTCCCTTCATTTCTTCTGCTGAAAGACTTTTAGTGGGCTCATAAGAGAGTAATTTATTTTTTGTTGGCAAGCCGTCAAGAGTTGATAAATGCAAATCTCTGGGTATTGGTTCAATATTGTATTGAATCAAAGATTCATTCAATGCTTCGTAATGCCATTCCTTAGCATCGATTAAAACTCCATCTAAATCGAATAATACAGCTTTAATTGTCATAACTTTTTTTCCAAAGATAAATATATTTTCAGGTCCTCTGGAGTGCCTACCCCATGCATTGTTTCAATTGGTATTTGGTAGGGAAGGACTTTCATATTTTTTTTGATCATGTAGTTGTAAGTTGGAGCCACATAATACTCGTCATTAGTTTTTTCTGCGTCAGCTATTATAGACAAGGCTGCATTTACAAAATAACTTCCCTTTCTATAGAAATAAATTCCAACTGTTGCATTATTAGATATAACTATTTTTTCTTTAACATCATCAATGAGGCCATATGAGTTTATAGAGACAAAGCTCCATTTAGGGTTGTTATCATTAAAAATAAGAATAGAGCCGTCAGCATGATTCTTTTTACATTCAGCAAGCCAATCATCCATTCTAAGATCTATAATCTGGTCACAGTTTGCAAAAACAAGGGGGTCGTCATTATTTATTAACTCATGCGCTTTAAGGCATGTACACAAGGGTCCGTCTGTATGATTGTTCAGACTAAGAACAATGCAGTTGTATTTTTTTTTTATATATTCAAAGTGATTGCTAAATTGATCTATATGTTCTTTTTTGGCAACCAAAATGTAACTTGCGGAAGGGTAAGACAAATTGTCCAAAACGCACTCAATCATAGATCTTCCATTAATCTCTATAAAAGGTTTTGGCGTGATCTCTCCCGCCTGGGCAAATCTCCTAGATGCTCCAGCCATTGGTATTACGATGTTTAAACGCTTAAATTTTTCAGTCATAATGCATAGTAGCTACTAAGAATTAAAATAAGTATCTGCTTTGATCGGATAATCAGTGCACAAAAAAACCCTGTCGATACAATAACCTTTGTCTACCAATAAACAAAATAATTTTTTATATTGGCTCCAAATAACTAAATGAGAATTTTTTGATGCATTTTTTAAATGTAGCTCAGGTGACATAATACAGATGAATTTATTATCATCCAAGAGCGATGCAAGGAAATCATATTCTATAACAAAAGATGACTCATAGTTAAATTGATCAATAATAACTCCTGAACATTTACTATAAAGGATTGGGGTAGCAATTATCGGATTTTGCTCAAAATCACTATACCTTAAGAAAAAACTTAATCCAGCCCGACAATATTTAATTGTTTCTGGGATAGACATATCAAATGTAAAGTATGATTTGATTTGGTAACGATCAATAAGATTGCTTAATAAACGACTTATTCCATCGCATTTGATGTTTAGTGCAAGCATCACATGACTTTCAACCCCGCTATAAAGAGAAAAAAAATCCTCTAACAACAGACTATTTTTGCCTGGTAAATCATGTGATATGACTAGACGGCCATTTAAATCCCTAATATCAGTTTCAATGCCATTTAGCCGCTGAAGTGAAAGGGATAATGCCTCAAGGGAATTAGGTAGATTTATGGGTTTTATTGAATTATTGTCTAACCAACCTGCTCTATGCTCTAGTATTTTCATACGCTCATTTTAAACTATTGATCAAATAAATGATAAGATTAAACCAAGTGCATTGGTTTATAGCTTTGTGAATTTAAACTATGCCGCACAAACCAAAGCATCAGGAAAAAATCATGCATAAGAAAAATATACTAATCTTCCCAGGTGGAACAGAAAATGGAATAGAAATATTTCATTCTCTTAAAAATGTTAAATTTATAAATCTTTTTTCTGCTTCAAGCCCCGCCATAAATCATGCGTCGTATATTTATAAACATAATAATATTATCTGTGACATTTCCCAAAAAAAATGGGTGGGTGACCTTAATGATTTAATATTAAAAAATAAAATTGATCTGATTTATCCATCAAATTCATTGATTATAGATGCACTAGTCCAAGAAAAAAAAAATATCAAAGCTGAAATTTTACTCTCTAATGATAGGGCAATTAAGATAACAAGGTCTAAGAAAAAAACCATTGAAATGTTACGCGGAGTTATACCTACTCCTAAATTGTTTAATAACAAGGATGAGATAACAACATATCCGGTTTTTTGTAAACCAGATAATGGTTATGGGGGCAAAGATGCGAAAATTATTAATTGTGAGAATGAATTATCAGGAATAGACTTCAATACGAATATAGTCCAAGAATATTTGCCCTGGAAGGAATATACGATTGACTGTTTTTCTGACCGAAAGGGTAAGCTTTTATTCGCAGGTCCTAGAGAAAGAAATAGAATACGTATGGGAACTTCAATGCATGCTAATAATATTCCGGAGGTGCTAAAGGATAAGCTTGTTGAATATGCTGAAAAAATTCTATCTAAAATCAAGATAGATGGGGCATGGTTTTTTCAGGTTAAGGAAAATTTATCTAAGGAGCTAGTACTTTTAGAGATTGACATAAGGATTGCAGGCACAATGTGCTTCAACAGGGTTAAGGGTATAAACTTCCCACTTTTATCTGTGTACCAACACTACGAACAACCCATCACTATAATGACAAACGATATTGATATTTCACTTGATAGGTGTTTAAAGAATAGATACAGCGTATCTTATAAGTATAATCATGTTTATATTGATTTAGATGATTGCCTTATAATCAGAAATAAAATTAATCTGGAGTTAGTGACATTTTTATACCAATGCATAAATAACAATATACCCATCACTCTTATTACAAAAAGCCTTGAACATAAGCTTAAAGAATTTTTAATCAATAAAAAAATTTTTTATCTCTTTGACGAAATTATTCATTTAAAAGAAACGGAAAATAAGGCAAAGTACATTAAGAAAGGATCAATATTTATTGATGATAGTTTTTCTCAAAGATTGAATGTTTATGAAAATACTGGGGTTCCGACATTTGATACATCAATGATTGAAGTGTTAATAGACGATGCTTATTAGCTTGAAACTCTACTTTAGATCAAGTTTAAAAGAAAATTTAATTGATGGAAGGCAGCCAATTGATTGTTTAAAATCGGAAAGACCGAAATTTGGGAGACTATTATCTGTTGACGGGCCAAGGTCAAAGAATGAGACCCCCTTATTACTGTAGTATTTAAGCATACTAAAAGCCATAAAATTCATGGAATATTTATCGTTATGGCCAGGCAAATTTCCCCAATAAATAACCTGAACAAAACCTTCTTTAATATGGTACACAATAGCTGACGCTATATTTTCTCCCTCTAGACTCTTAACTATAAAACAGTCAATTTTTATATGGTTAGAGGTATTTATTAAATCTTCTTCTTTAAGCAATAACGGGTAGCCTCTGTGCTTTCTATTTTCGGCAATAATTTGATATGCTTCAGAAATATCTGTACCTCTTTCGAAAGACAAGCCTTGTTTAAGGGATGAAGTAATTTTTTGCCGACCCTTAATAGCCAAGCTACGAATATAATCTTCATCAAAGGAGATGTACTTATCAAGGCATATATAATGTGCAATGTCGGCACCAGATACAGAAAAACCATTAGTATAAAGAGAGTTAATTATCCATTGAATGTGAGCTGGATCATAAAAAAGTGGGGGGAGTGTGAGTTTAATTTTTTTAAATTTACTATCTTTAGAAAAATTAATTAATTCTTCAATAAAGTCAGCATAATCTATAGCCTTATTTTGAGATGAAATATTTGAAATACAAGAAAAAGGTGCCGAAAAAGGGGCAAGCATTTCATTATCTCTAATCCCCACAATCAATCCAAATCTATATTTTGAATTAATACCAACTAGAGGAATTATACTATCAACCTTATGTCTATTTAGTTTGCAAAATACATCTGAATCAAATGATGTGAATGGATTGGGTGTAATAGATGAATACGTAGCTAAGTCTAAAACTTTTATTTTCATAGTTAAAATTCCATCTCAAATAAACCAAGGCCACCTTCTCCGAAATAATTTCCGGAATAAAATATCAAGCCACGAGTCTCAGAAATTTTTAGTATCGATGGAAAGTACATCATATCACTATCAAACTCTCCCTTTTTACCAAAATTAAGATCATCAAAGATATCATCTACCTTCTCCCATTCTAATAGGTTTTTTGATCTAGCCGCACCCATAAAATATTTCATATCCTTAATTATCCGGCGAGTATAGAAACAATAATACCAATCAGAGAATTTAATGATTTGTGGCCTTCCCAAGCCATGCTCATAATTAAAATCTGCTTCAATAATTTTTTTACCTTTATTTTGCATCACAATGCCATCAGGAGTTTTTTGATAAAAAATATCATAAACTGGTCTTTGTTCGTTGCCACAATCAAACCATGAACTTCCTGCAGAATATACTGAATGGTAGCCACTTTCTTCATCTGGGTAAATCGATTGCCCTGCTCGAACAAACAGCCCCTCTTCCTGTCTATCAAGAATAGGGGATTTACCTATGCGACTAAAGCTATCACCTCCATCATTGCTTACAGCTAATCCACCAAAATTATAATGCCTGATCTTTGAACCAAGCTGAAATCCCGTGTAGTAAAGATAAATCGTATCAGTGTTAATTGTAAATGCGTGAGCTGGGAATACCCCATTTTCGTCAAAACATCCATCACCTCCAATATCAAGAGCAATCTTGTCCGAAATATTTAATATATTTTTTGGGTTAGTTATATCTAAGTCGATATAAGTAATTCTAGAAATATTATTAACATCCCATCCACCTAGAAAAACCCTAATCTTATTATCTATAATTACTGCTGAAGGGGCCATTGCGTGACTTACCCACCACGAGGATTCCCCTGAAGGTGAAAATATATAACCAATTTTTTTTGTTATTCTCAACAATTATCCAAAATTAGTTAGAGTCTAAAAATAAATTAATAGCTGTAAGAAATATAGAGATCACATTTGTTCTCATTTATTTATATATTTTACGAACAATAAAAACTGGTCGACGTTTAGATTCAATATAGTTTCTTCCAAGGTACTCCCCTAAAACTCCAATTCCCATAATTTGGAGTCCTCCAAAGAAAATAATTAAAACGGCTAAGGATGCATAACCTGGGGTGCTGATGTCAAAAAAAAGTTTATTTATAATAATGTAACTTGCAAATAGTAAGGATAAAAATGCAACAATAAAACCCAAATAAAACCAAATTCGTAATGGTGTTGAACTGAAGCTAGTTATTCCATCAATGGCTAGCTTGAATAAGCTCAATCCAGAAAATTTTGTTTCTCCGGAATCCCTACTAGGCCTTACATAATCTACAAAGTCGGTTTTAAAACCTACCCAGTTAAAAATTCCCTTCATAAATCTATTTGACTCAGGCAATTCTTTAATAGCATTAACAACAGATCTATCCATTAATCTAAAGTCGCCTACATTTTCCGGGATTTTAACATCAGACATTTTGTTGTAAAGCTTGTAAAAAAATTTAGAGGTATTTCTCTTTAAAAAGGTATCTGTGTCTCGATTAATACGTCGGGCAACAACTACATCATATCCCTCTTTCCATTTATTAAACATATCTAAGATTAATTCAGGAGGATCCTGAAGGTCAACATCTAGGGGCACAGCAGCATCTCCTTTACAGTAGTTTAATCCTGCAGAAAGTGCAGCCTCTTTGCCAAAATTCCTACTTAAGTCAATAATTAATATTCTCGAATATTTTTTTTTAATTTCAAGCAAAACATCCATCGTATTATCGGTAGAGCCATCATTAACAAAAATAATCTCATACGTAAATTGTTTATTTAAAGAAAATATTTTAGTAACTTTATGCAAAAAAACAGAAACAGAAATAGACTCATTAAAAACAGGTACGATTAGGGAAATCAATGGTTTTTCATTTTTTTTCATAAATAAAATTCTTACAACCTCTCCAGCTTCTCTTCAATCAATTTTTGATGAAATAAAAATAGAGGAAATAAGAAAAAAAGATAAATTTTAATTGGATAAAAGTATCTTGCTTCAAAATGAATTAAAAATTGTGGGAGAATAAATGTAATCAATACTGCTAATGGTAATACGGTAAATAAAAACGTATCTTCACCTCTAAATTTGTAAAGTTTTTTTAAATTGTATAAATATAAAAATCTTAAAATTGAAAATAAAATGCTTAAAATTATGATTAGTGTTATTAAATTTTCATACTTGGACTTAGAGACTGATGCAACATCAGGTGGAGTGGCTAACCAATATTTAATAAAATATTTTACTTTTAACGAAATCCAATTAATAGGATTTTCAATAATAAGAAGAAAATATTGGTCGCGTAAATATTTATAATTACTATAAGGATTGTCTTTTAACATCTCCTCTTCATAAATTATTTTGCACTGAACTTCATCAATCAAACAAGCAACGTTCCCGCCTCCGTGAATTACAAAGCCGCCACCCTCTCTATCAAGGTAGTGATCAGGCATCCACGCATGAGAAAAGTTAAAGTTTTTTGTTACGAGACTAAATTCACCAATATTTTGATTCATAACTAATTTGTATGGCGATGTAATTAAAAAATAAAGGAAGAGAAATAAAAAAATCCTTCCATTAGCAAAAATAAATTTTAATATTTCTACTAAGGTTTGAGATTGGTAATTCATAAAAAGTGGGGATTTAATAATATTTGGGATTAAATATAAAATATAGAAAAAAGACAGCAAAGACACAAACAAATCTGATGTAGCCCTTGTAAATGAGCTAATTAATATAAAAAATAAGGCAAGAAATAGATTGTTCTTCCCATTATAAATATTGAATAAATAATATAGCGATAAAATAAATGCTGGAGTCGAAATTCCTTCACTTAAAATGACAGATTGTCTTAAAAAAAATAAGCTAAATAAATCACTTTGAATAAGATAGAAAAATAATAGAACAATAATGAGTTTACCTGCGTTATTTTTATAACGTAATGTATTGAAAAAAAAGGTTGTAAAGATGAAGGCCCAAATTGAAATAAGACTAAAGTAAAAAATGGGTATAGGTTTTATATCTAAACCACCAAAAAAAATTAATGCAGAGTGTATTAACGGAATGCCAGCTGGCCATAAACCAAGAAGATTATTATATGATGAGGTAAAAAAACCTTGCTCAATAAAACCATTCCCCATTCTAATATAGCTTGCCTCATCACCCCCGCCAGTTTTTTTTAAAATATCGAAATAAGAGTCATTCCAATCTAAATTTAACCAGGTTCCAAAATTAGCGTGAAACGGATCAAAATTTGTTGATTGTAATATTAAAAAAAATGAAAAAATAATAAAGATAATAAAAAAAGTTAATCTACTAAAATTTAAAGTAGGATTTTTTATTGCTTTATAAAGTCTTAATAGACTATTGGTTAGATTTTCTTGTTTATTTATAATATTTTACTCGCATGTCTTAAGTTTATAGGCGACTGTAGCATCAGATTTTTTATTATAGCCCACAAATATTCCTCCAGTAGCAGTAAATACAACATACTGACATCCATCATGGAAATATGACATAGGGGGAGCTGAGGTTGCAGCCGGCACCTGGGATTCCCAAATTTCATTGCCATTTGATAAATCAAATGCCCTGACTTTTGAATCTCGAGTTCCTCCAGCAAAAATGATATCTGCTGCTGTAATCAATACTCCACCATGATTCATATCACCCTTAATTTCGACATTACCCTTTTTTAGAACCCCGAATGGTTTTTGCCATTTTATTTTACCGGTTGATAAATCTATGGCATTTAGGTAGCCGTAAGGAGGTTTACTTCCTGGCAAGCCATCTTGATCAAGTAAAAGTTGCCAAAAAGATTTAATTTGATATTCGCCTTTATCGATAACATTGACTTTTATATCATCAAGAAAACTATAAATGTTATCTAAATCATTTGCATCTACAGAATTAATAATCTCCCTATAGTTTTTATTCGAGTAATCTGTATTTTCATTTTTAGTATTTTTTACCATATCAAATATTCTTTTAAGGCCATCAGGATATGGAAGTAAATTCTTAGTTTTTTCAATTTGATCTATATATCTGTGAACTTTTCTAAATTTTTCTTGAGATGAAAATTCACTTCTTTTGAATCTTTTTGCAGCATCGACTAATGGAGGAAAGTATAAGTCACTAAAACTCTCCCACAAGAAACCACCCCTAAGATTATTGCCATGACATGCCGCACAACTATTCATATAAGACTTATTTAGCAATGCTTTGCTTATTACTTTTTCCTCATCATTGGCATATGGGTAAGCTCTTAATATCCAAGGATATTTATTAGAAGGAACAACTAATATAAATTTATTCGGATCTAAAGCTGCGCCTCCCCATTGAGCGCCACCATGAAGGCCATACATGACAACATCATTATCGGTTGATACCGGCAAGAAAACATTAGATTTTGCATTTCTTAACTTAAACTTAACGTACTCACTTTTCTCTTCAGATAAGTTAGTTATGTCGGAATTTATATTGAAATAATTACTAGAGAATGGCTCCGGTAATTTTATATTTAGTTGTTTTTTTGCTACATATTTTGACTGGTTATGATACTTTGGTATTTCAATTTCATCAGCATCAAAAACTAATGTACCTGTTTTTTTATTAATAAATAACGTGTTTCCAGATTTTGTAACAGCAATAACACTGGGAATAACTTTTTCATCAATCATTATGTCAGCTATTATTGGCTGGCCAACTACGTCTAAGTCCCACAAGTCATGTTTAATCTCTTGGAATTGCCATTCAATTTTTCCATTTTTTGAATTGATAGCAATAATACTGTTTGCATATCCTCCATTATCAAATTCTTGATCAGCTATGTGTCCAGTGTTAGATGTAGCAATAAATACAAAACCTGTGTCAACATCATATGTCATCCCCGACCAAACCCTTGCGCGAACATTGTCTTTTTTAAGACTGAGCGACCAATTCGGTTTTTCTGACTTAAGATCAAATGAATTGATAGTTTGGTAGTTACCAGTGATGATTGATTTTGCATGGAAAACTGGTGCAATAAGGCTGCTTTCATCTCCATATTTTTTTATTATTTTTCCAGTTGTTGGGTCTACAGAAAAAACACCGGAGGAGGATGGTATATAAATTAAATCTTTAAAAAAAACGAGTCCACGTTTAGCAATTTCTGTTTCAAATTTTGACCTCCATACCTCTTTCCCATCTTTGGGATTTATGGCGTAAAGAAAATTAGCAGATGCAGAAATTAAAAACTTACCTGTGAATATAGGGGTTGTTTGAGATACCCCGTTAATACCAGAGTTATATGTCCATGCAACTTTAAGCTCACTAAGATTTTCTTTATTAATTTGATTTAAGCTTATATATCTATTTGAATCATCATTTCCAGAGCTTCTTAACCAGCTTTCACTATTATATTCATGAAATTCGTGAAACTCATTATCATCATAATTGTAATTAAAGCTCATGAATAAGGCTAGGGCTAGGGCTAGGGCTAGGGCTAGAAGTATTGTAAATCCTAAGAGTAAATTTTTTCTCATTTTTGTATATCCTTACTAATTCTTAGTAGGTTGATTATGGCTATCTTGACGTTTACTTTTGTCAAGTTTTCCTATGTAAAAATAAAAAGATAAATACAAGAGTATTGATCCAAATAAGGCTATAAAAATAATCTCAGTATTTCTATATGCAAAAAAAAGGCTCACAGGAGGAAAAAACCATAAAGCTGATAAAGCTGGCATAACCATATTGTTTGCACTATTATTATTGTAATACCTTTTTTTGAGATTGAAGTAAAGCATTAAATGAAGATGATGGGGGTCAGCAAGAGTAGGGTTGGTTCCGCTTAGTAATTTTCGTGTGAACGAAAAAATCATCTCCATTGATGGGTAAAATAAAATTAAACAAGCTCCCCATGAAGGTAACTGAGGATTTCTCCCATAGAAAATGATAACGAGAATTCCTAAAATCCAACCGAGCCAATAAGCCCCGATATCTCCTAAAAAAATTTTTCCTCCAGGGTAGTTGAATAACAAAAACATTAAAATAAAACCAGACAAGTATAAACTTACTGATGAAATTAAATAATCATTAACTTCAAATGAAATTATTGATAACACAAGTGCCGAAGTAATTGCCGTAATGCCTGCAAGCCCATTAGTACCATCAATTACATTCATTCCATTAATTAATCCAGCGAGAAGTACTGTGAATAATGCATACTTAAACCATGTGTCGTTTACCAGATCAGCTAGTAATGGTAAATCGATAATTGGTAATTGGTACGGTGTGAATGAAAAAAACAATATTGATGAAATTAATATTGAAAGCAATCTAATTTTAGGGGGCATATTAAAATACAGGTCCTCACTCATAGCAATTATAAGCATTGGCATTGATAGAATAATTAGATAGTATATGAGCTGGTATGAAGGAATATTATCGATGGTTATGCACCAGGCCGCAAATGAAAAAATAATTAACACTCCGCCAAATCGTGGTATTTCAATTTTTTTATTGTGAATATTTTGTATCTCATTCCTGTTAATTTTAAAAAATTTATGGCCGCAAACATTCCAGAATCTTAAAGAAAATAGGTAAACCGGTATGGAAGCTAGGAGAATTAATAAGTAACTTACTGTTATTACGTCATAAATAACCATGCGCCATCCTACCTATTGTCCATCTAGTTTTCGTTTGTGCCATAACCATGAGTCTATGCACATCTGATCAACGGTTTTTTTTGCACTCCAATCTAACAGCTCTTTTGCTAACATTGTATTTGCATATATTTTTGCAATATCACCCTTTCTTCTTTTCTGAAATTTAAACGGAATTTGAACATTATTAACTCGCTCAAAAGTCCTTATAAGATCCAAAACAGACTGGCCTTTACCGGTCCCAAGATTGATAGTGTATGCTTTATTTGTAGTTAAAATAAGGTCTATGGAGGCTACATGTCCTTCAGCAAGATCCATTACATGAATAAAATCACGCACGCCCGTCCCATCAAGGGTTTCATAGTCATTGCCATATATATCTAATTTGTCAATTTCCCCTGATGCAACCCTTAGTATATGAGGCATTAGATTTGTTTGATTCTTTGACTCCTCACCAATAAGTCCGCTGATGTGTGCTCCAATAGGATTAAAATACCTCAAAATTGCAATACTCCATTCTTCATCTTTTAACTTTTGATATTCAAGCAACTTCTCCCCACTATACTTAGTAAAAGCATACGCACTTTTACAATCTATTTTTGCATCCTCGGAAATTGGAGAATCATTTGTCTCGCCGTAAATTGAAGCGGTTGAAGAAAAAATAATTTTTTTTATCCCCGCTTTTTCCATCGATTCAATCAAGCTGACTGTACAAGTAATATTGTAATCGAAATACTGACAAGGGTTAGCAATAGAATCATCAACTGATTTAAGACCTGCAAAATGAATGACGGCATCAATTTTATGGTCGATGAAGATTTGATCCAATTTTTTAGTGTGTCTTATATCACATTCGTAGAGCAATGGCATGATACCAATAATTTTGGAAATACGTTCATAAGATGCTTTATTGCTATTAGAAAAGTCATCAGCAATAATTACATTGAAACCATTTTCAGTAAGAGCGACAACTGTATGCAGGCCTATGTACCCAGCTCCTCCTGTAACTAAAATGTTAGGTTTTTTATTCGTTAACATTTACAACACAATTGAATTGAATTTAGTTGCATTTAAATCTTTATTAGAAATAATTAGATTGTTCTTAACTGGCCAATCAATATTTAATTCGTTGTCATTCCATAGAAGGCTTTGCTCAGTATCTTTACTCCAAGGCTGATTAACTTTATAAGAAATTTCTGCGAAATCTGACAAAACTAAATACCCGTGTGCAAATCCTTTAGGTAAAAATAAAGATGATTTATTTTCTGACCTAAGAATGGCGCTTACATATTTACCATAAGTTGGAGAATGCTTTCTAATATCAACAGCTACATCGAATATTTTTCCAGATGTTACGGTTATCAATTTAGCCTGGGGTTTATTTAGTTGGTAATGCAACCCTCGAAGAACATTTTTTTTTGAGTAAGCACAATTATCCTGTATAAACCTGTATGTTTTCCCAAGCAATTCATTGAATTTTTTTTCGTTAAATAACTCGTAAAAATACCCTCTATCATCCTCAAAAACTTCTGGTTCAATCAGCTTTACATCAGGAATTTTTAATGCGGTGATCTTCATTATCTGGCCAACAATCTTAATAGGTACTGCCCATACTGATTTTTTGCGAGAGGTCTGGCCAAACTTTCTAGGTCATATTCGTTAATCCATTTTTTTCTGAAGGCAATTTCTTCGGGGCAAGCCACCTTAAGACCCTGACGATTCTCGATCGTGGAAATAAATTGCCCTGCCTCCAATAGAGAGTCGTGGGTTCCAGTGTCGAGCCATGCATAGCCCCGATCCATACGCTCAACATACAATTGATTACCTTCTAGGTATTTTTTGTTTAGGTCGGTTATCTCTAGCTCCCCACGTTTAGAGGGCTGCAACTGCTTAGCGAGCTCCACGGCCTGATTGTCATAAAAATATAGACCGGTCACAGCGAAGTTTGATTTAGGGTTAATGGGCTTCTCCTCAAGCGATTTGACCTGGTTGTTTTGGTCAAATTCAGCCACACCATAACGCTCTGGATCTTTAACATGGTAGACA
>Ga0209335_10001559_pt1 | contig 26108 bp, 27 predicted proteins | sample COG_09_FD_184753 | JGI IMG/M metagenome (GOLD analysis project Ga0209335, IMG submission 184753) | Pelagic Microbial community sample from North Sea - COGITO 998_met_09 (SPAdes) (version 2) | ecosystem: Environmental > Aquatic > Marine > Neritic zone/Coastal water | place: Helgoland, sampling...
GCGTGCTGGTCGGCGTGCTGGTCGGCGTGCTGGTCGGCGTGCTGGTCGGCGTGCTAGTTGGCGTGCTAGTTGGCGTGCTAGTTGGCGTGCTAGTTGGCGTGCTGGTCGGCGTGCTGGTCGGCGTGCTAGTTGGCGTGCTGGTCGGCGTGCTGGTCGGTTGATTTAATTTACAAATAAAATCGTATTTGTTATAACATGGTTTATCATTCAAATATTTACTTGAAGGAAGTAAACGAGCACAATTAATTAGTCTAAACCCATCTGGTGCTCCTGGTTTCCAATTAATGTATCCAATTTCATCATTAATCCAATTCCAATTTAATAAATCTGTTGTTATTAATCCAACCCATACATCAGAATTTAAATTACTATTTTGTCGTTTATTGTAAATCCAATTACTTTCAGTAGAATCACTTAGAGTTAATAAATTTCCTTCGTGAGCATTACAAAAATTTTTTGCATCATTCCATTTTTCTTTATCATCACAAAATAAATATCTATTATTTGTATTTTCATTTATTATTGTCGTACAATCATTTATATTAACTGAATTAACAAATAATGATATTGGACTTGTTAATAATGTAATGTATAGTGTTTTTAGTGAAGTAAACATAATGTATATTTATATAAATTACATTTAATATTTTTTATATAAATTTTATATAATTTTGTATATAATACTTAATTGGTTGCCCAATTTTCAACAAGTTCATTAATTTTTGTATTATAATGTTGCTCAATTTGTTTCATTTGTCGCATATCCCGCTGTGTAACAAAATTGATTCCTACACCTTTACGACCCCATCGTCCACTACGACCAATACGATGTAAATAGTTGTGAACACAATTAGGTAAGTCAAAGTTAATAACAGTGCTAACTTGTTGAACATCCAAACCGCGAGCAGTAACATTGGAAGAAATCAAAACACGATGCTTTCCATTTTTGAAATCTTCATAATTTTTAGTTCGTTCGTCCTTATCCATGCTACTATGGATTTGACATACAGGAAAATTGTCATTATTCATAGCACTATACAAATCGCTGACGCGCTTGACACTATTACAATAAATAATGGATTGGCTTAAGGTTAAGGAACCATAAATATCCTTAAGAGTATCATATTTTACCTCATCATTTTCTAGTGCAATATAATATTGACGAATACCTTCAAGTGTTAATTGTTCATTTTTCACCAAAATTTTCACAGGGTTTCGCATAAACTTATCAGTTAACTTGTTTAATTCTTCGGGCATAGTTGCACTAAATAATGCAACCTGAATCGTCGATGGCATGTATTGAAAAATATTGTATACTTGGTCTTTGAACCCAAATGATAATAGTTCATCGGCTTCATCCATAATCAATATTTTAAAATCATTTACAGGAAGTCTTTTTCGCTTTAACATATCATGAATACGCCCAGGACAACCAATAATAATATGCGGTGAATTGGTTTTAATATTTTGTATTGTTTGGTCCGTAGATGTTCCACCAATCATTAATTGTGTTGTTAATTTTGGAAACAAACTACCAAGAGAATCAATTACTTTTTTAGTTTGAATAGACAATTCACGTGTTGGTGATAAAATTATTGCTTGTGGGGCTTTTTTTTCTATATCAATTAATTGTAATGCGCCGATTGAAAAACATGCAGTTTTCCCTGTACCAGACTGCGCTTGTGCAATTATATCTTTTTTTTCAAAAAGTGGAAGAATTGCCTTTTTTTGAATTGGACTCGGTTTTTCATAACCATTTGCATAAATTCCGCGTAATAATGGCGTCTTTGCGTTTAAATCCTCCCATTCATTAATTTCTTTTACTTCTTGTATAGTTTCACTTATTTTATTTTCAGATGACATACTATAATAGTATTCCTATATAATTTACATTTAAGTATTATTTAAAAAATTGATATAAATATATTTATATCTTTATATCAAGCATAAAAATGGCTTGTCTTTTATCCAGTAGAATATATAAACGTGCTGATTTCGACAAGATTAAAAAGGAAGGATTTACTTATCAACTGCCGACAGAAACAATTGATATTATAAAACAAATTGCTACAAACGTTGGAGCACCTGAATATATAAAAACCCCTCACTTTGAGAAAAGAACAGGGAATGGTATGGGGTATGCGAATAAACCACGCATTCAAATAAAAGATATATCTGATGCTGATTGGAATGCTTTGAGAAATTTTAAGGCTACTACACTTGAAAAAAAAGAAGGAATTGCTTTGTCTATTGATAAAATTAGGAAACATTTAAATAAAATGACAGATAAAACATATGATAAATTGTATGAACAAATCATTCAAGAAATTGATCTTATTAATCCAGATAATTTAGAAAATGAAGATATGTGTAATGAATTGAAGCAAATTGGTGATGCGATATTTGATATCGCAAGCAGTAATAAATTTTATTCTAAAATGTATGCAAAATTATACAAAGATTTGATGAATAAATATGATTTTATGAAGGATATTTTTAAAACAAATATAAATACCGATGTTTATATTTTCAAAGATTTTGCGTATTGTAGCCCAGATAAAGATTATGACGCATTTTGTAAGAATAATAAAACAAATGAAAAACGACGCGCCCTTGGAGCATTTTATATTAATTTAATGTTGCATGATGTAGTTCCCGCAACTAAAATTGTTTCGATGATTGATGAAATACAAGAAGAATTATTATCTTTTATAAAAAAAGAAGACAATGTAAATATTGTAGATGAAATGTCCGAGCTAGTATATATTTTAATTGTAAATGGGCATTCGATGTTAAAAACAATCGATGATGAATGGTCTCAAATGTTGAATCGTATCGAGATTGTTAGTTCTATGCAAAATAAATCATATCCTAGTATTTCAAACAAAACTATTTTTAAACACATGGATATGTTAGAAGCAATAAAAAAATAAATATATATCTGACATTTAATATATTGACATATTGACATATAAATATATCTATTTATCTATCAATAATGGAAGAAGGGAATATTAATTTTTTTTTATCAGAAAATGAAAAAATAGAATCATCTATTGTTTCTGAATCTGACATTGATTTATCTCAATTCATAAATGATAATGATATCCATCATACATATGATATTGAACAATTAGAATTATATTATAAAAATTATAATGTTAAATCTCTCATACAAATTTTACAATATTATAAAATATATAAACAAAAAATGGTAAAGGACGAATTAATTCAAGTGTTATTATTTTTTGAAACAGAACCAAACAATCACGATATTGTGTTCCGTCGTGTCAGGCTTTGGCAAAATATTCAAGAGTTAAAAGATGACCCTTATTTTAGCAAATATATTATGTTTTAATGATATTAAATATTTATATATATAGTATAATATGGTAAAATCATTATTGAATAAAAAAATAGATTATAATGAAATCAGAGGTATAGATTCATCTGATGAAGAATTTGATGCAAATTTATATGAGACTAAAGTTTTTTCAAAAACTATTGTATTTGCTTTGGGGCAACCTAACTATTTATACATAGACCAAAATATAATTTATTATCCCATTTACTTAGTTGAAAATGATGAAATAAAAACACAAATTGGTATATATGAAATAATAGCAACAAATCAAGAAAATATACTGGATGCTGATGGAGATATTGATTTAAACAAGTTTGATAAACCCCTCTTATATAGTTTTGCGTACGAAGAAATACACGAATCGGATATTGTCGATGGCGATGACAATGAAGAACAATCTAAGAAAGAAACTAAGAAAAGCACAAAACATAAATTGTGGATACAAAAATTTATGAAAGATGGTGATTATAATATAATAGATACAAAGTATGACGGAAATTGTTTCTTTTCAATGGTAAAATTGGCTCTGGAAGAGAATGGCCAAGACACAACAATAGATGAAATGAGAGATATTCTCTCACAAAATGCAACAGATGCTTTATTTGAAAATTATAAAACAAGGTATGAAAGTTTAATTGATGAAGAAAAGAAAATTTCACGAGAAATTAAAAATATTACAAAACGTCATAATGATTTAGAAACAACAATGAAAAAAACAAAGGACAGAAACCTATCCTTAAGTTATATTAAACAATCAGATGAAATGAAAAAACAACATATTGATCTAAAAACACAAAGAAAAAATACGAGAGTGAATGTCAGTGAATATGAATTTATGAAAGGAATTGATAATCTCTCGATGTTAAAATTAAAAATGAAAACTAGTGAATTTTGGGCTGATTCTTGGGCAATTTCTACACTCGAGAGAGAACTCAATTTAAAAACTATTATTTTTTCCGAACAGAATTTCAAAGAAGGGGATACGATTAATGTATTGCAGTGTGGGATAATGGATGATAAATTAGAACAAAAGGGAAAATTTGAACCTTCTTTTTATATTTTGGCCTGTTATTATGGTGGTTATCATTATCAAATGATTACATATAAGAATGAAAAATCATTCAACTATTCAGAATTACCAGAAGACGTGAAAATGTTAGTTGTTGAAAAATGTTTGGAAAAAATGGCGGGGCCTTATAGTTTAATTCCTAATTTTGCTAGTTATAAAATAAAATTGAATCATGGAGATGATAATGATGAAGAGAAAGTATTAGAACTCGAAAAAACTAGTATGGATGATACTATGTCTCAAACACAAATGACAATGCAACCTGCCGCCCAAGAAACAACGTCTGATTTATATAATAATGGAACTATTTTCAGGTTTTATAGTAAATCTATTGATAAACCTCTACCAGGTAAAGGTGCTGGAGAGAGTATTGGCGAGGAAGGAACTGATGCTTATGCTGAATTGGCTAAAATTCCTGAATGGCGGAAAAAATTATCAAACTTTTGGATGGCTGAATTTGTTTTAGATAAACATCGCTGGGCTTCAGTTGAGCACTATTATCAAGCATCGAAATTTAAACGCAATAATAAAGAATTTTATATTCAGTTTTCATTGGATTCGCCTGACTCTGATATTGCCAAAGATGCTGGATTAGCGAAGGCGGCTGGAGGTAAATCCGGAATGACTACAAAATTGGTCGATGGAGTAAAGAAGAAGGTATTGGTTCGCCCTAAGAATGTTACAATCGATCCTGACTTTTTCAAGAAAACACAAGGTATGAAATATGTGCGTGGAGAGATGGAGATGGAATCTGCAATGCGAGCGAAATTTACACAAAATGCTGATTTGAAAAAATTATTATTAGCAACTAAGAATGCCAAACTAGAACATATTACTAGAGGTAAACCAGCTATTGTATTCAATGATTTGATGAGGGTTCGTCGAGAAATAAAAAATGAATCATCATAATTGTTTAAATTTAAATGTATAAATAATTGATGTATAATATATTTTTTATAATATATTTTTTATAATATATTTTTAGTTTATATATGAATTTTTCATCTAAAATAGACACATTAATGAAACCTTTTTTAAATTCATTTGGTAAATGTGAAAATAGAAAGTTATCAAAAAGTGAGGATAAATTTGTTGAAAATGCATTAATCTCTCTTTACCAAGATATTTATAAGGCAAATGAAATCATTTTTAAAGAGGGATGTTTAAAACATAGACTAGCAAGTGATGATGATAAAAAAACACAACCTTCTTTACATAGTTCTCGCTATTTCCCTGCTCATATACAAAAATATATAAAGGATAATGAAAAAGAACAACTTATTTTTTCATGTGGGAATGTTGGAGGTAGAGAGATTAATATACATTTTACTCTTTTTTCTAAAAATGATTTGAATAATATCGATTCATATGTTCAACATGTTAAAATGATGTATATATGGTTAAGTATATGTAATAAATATGCGAGCAAATCGTGCGCTACTACGCTAGATATATATATATACCCTACACCATTTACAAAGGTATTGCCTGGAACACCTTCCGGAGTTTTAGGACCGGACCATGTAAATACGGCATTCACCTCGGCTTGTGCTGTAAATGGGCAAATGATTATTTATCGCGAAGAAGAATGGTTTAAAGTATTTGTACATGAAACATTTCATTCTTATGGCTTAGATTTTGCAAGAAGTGATATTGGGTCTCTCAAGAAAACATTGTATTCTATTTTTCCTATAAATAGTGATTTTGATGTTTATGAAGCATACACAGAAACATGGGGGAGAATAGTTAATTGTGCGTTTTGTAGTTTTAATTCACTCGAAAATAAAAAAGATAAAAAAACTTTTTTATTAAATGTAAATTTTTGTTTAGAAATGGAACGAATGTTTTCTATTTATCAGTGTACAAAAATACTAGACTTTATGGGATTAAAATACATTGATTTATATGAGAAGAAAAATCAAAATACTTATATAAGAAATAATTTATATAAAGAAAATACACACGTGTTTGCCTATTATATTATGACATCTGTTTTTCTAAACGACTATAAAGGGTTTATATTATGGTGTAAAAATAATAATAACTCACTATTACAATTTAATGCCACACCTGGTGGGTTAAAAGCATTTTCGGATTATATTGAAACAAGATATGATTGTATTTCTCTCTTGAATAGTATAAGTCATATGTCTAAATTAAATAACAACAACAAAAACAATAAGGAGTTGTCAAATACTACACGAATGTCTATTATACATACAATATAAAGAATGTAAATGATATTAAAACATTTTATTAATATCATATAAATACAAGGATTATGGAAAACTATAATAGTGAAAGTAAAAATGAAGACAATAAATTTATGATTAATAAAATTATATCAAATGATGATATTAAAAATGATGACATTATGATTCGGTCAATTGCTTCTTCTAAGAAAGTTAGTAAAAAAAAATCTGAATACATTATGCCTACTAAAGAAAATTATAGTATTTTATTAAAAGTTAATTATACAATTAAACAATTAAAGGAGATCGCAAATCATTATAAAATTAAAATAGGTAGTGTTAATAAAACTCATATTATTGAAAAAATATATAATTATTTTAAATTGTATGATAATGCTGTAATTATTCAGAACGCTTGGCGTAGATATTTATTGAAAACATATAATAAATTGCGTGGACCTGCTTTGTTTAAAAGAAATTTATGTGTGAATGATACCGATTTTTTTACGATGGATAATATTGTAGATATTCCTTTTTCACAATTTTATAGCTTTAAAGATGCTGATAATACAATTTATGGGTTTGATATAATGTCTATTTATAATTTATTTAATCGCCAAAATGAAAAGGTATCCAATCCATATAATCGTAATATTTTTTTAAAATCTGTAAAAAAAAATATGTTAAAATTAATCAGATTAAGTAAAGTTTTTAAGGAGAAAATACAATTAAAAATAAATGATACTACATCGTCAGATTCAAATACAATTGTTGATAATGATATGAATAATTCAAATGAAACATTTTTACAAAATATAGATGATAGAATATTTTCAGTATTCCATGATATTGATATTTTAGGAAATTATACACAACAACAATGGTTTACACATTTAACAAATACTGATTTAATCCGATTTATATATGAATTACATGATATATGGAGTTATCGAGCAAATTTGTCTCCAATAGTTAAAAATGAAATTTGTCCAAATCATCATGATTTATTTAGAATGATACACATTATAGATTTACGTATAGCGTTATTTCCTATTTTACAAGACATTGCATTAACTATTATTGAAAAATTAGTTAGAAGCGGAATTAATCATGATAGTAAGTGTTTAGGTGCGAATTATGTATTGTGTGCCTTAACTTTAGTAAGTAGTGATGCTGCTACAGCTATACCATGGTTATTTCAATCTGTTTTTTAATCATATAAAATAATCTATAAAATAAAATATATGTTTCATTATAGTATATAATAATGAAACATACATCAATATTTGGTAATAAATCACAAATAAAAAAATATTTATTTATTATATTAATTTTTGTATTATTATACTCATTATACTATTTATCAAAAATACGCAATAGAAATTCAAAAAAAGAGGGATTATATTCTATTGGTCAATTTATTAGTGATTTTCAAACAATACATGGTCATATAAATACAGTAAGAGATGCAAAAGATAATGCTGAATTTTCTTTATTACATCATGAACCAGAAGAAGATAGATATAGTGCAGAACAGGACGATGAAGATTGGTGATGATATTGGATTGATATAATATATTATTTTTTGGTCTCTTATAAATTATTATATGTAAATAATATATAATAATGAAAAATAATTATAGTAAAGGATCTAAAAAATATGTAGTTCTAGCTTTATTGGCGGTTTTATTACTATCATTGTGTGCTTTATCAATGCAAAAAGTTAATGAAGGTTTTAAAGAAGGTAAAAAAGATAAAAAGGATAAAAATGAAGGAAAAAAGGGGGGTAAAAAACAAGGCACTGAAGCAGCTATTACAAATATATTGACGCAACTTCTCGGTAATCCTTAAAAGTATTTTGAAAATCATATATAATTTAATTTATTCGTTTATATTTAGGATTATTTGGGGGTTTTATTGGTTTTTTTATATTATTTATATAGGCATTATCATCACAATTAAATATAATATAATATAATGCGTTAAATAACTTAAATAAATCTTATTATAGTAGAGTATAAGAAGATGCCCGGAAAAACCTCCAAGACCGATACTGCTCCTGCCCAAACCAAGACCACCAAGACTTCCAAGTCCACTCCTGCCCCCGCCAAGGCCGCTGCTGCTGCTTCCCCTGCCGCCGCCAAGCCTAAGGCTGAAAAGGCTTCCAAGAAAAAGGAGCCCGTTGTCGAAGTTGCCGCCCCTACCGAAGAGGTTGCCCCTGCGGTTGTCGAAGCCTCCAATGTTTCCACCGAATTCGCTGGTTTCATGACCAAGCTTCAAGCTCTTGGTGGTCTTATTTCTACCCTGAAGACTGAGTTTCGTGTCCTCGAGAAGAAAGCGTCCCGTGAACTCAAGAGCGCCACTAAGGCCGGTAAGCGTAAGCGCAAGACTGGAAACCGCTCCCCCAGCGGTTTTGTGAAGCCTACGCTTATCTCTGACGAACTTGCCTCTTTCTTGGGAAAGACCAAGGGCACTGAGATGGCGCGCACTGAGGTGACTCGCGAAATCAATGCTTACATTCGCGCTAACCAGCTTCAAGATAAGACCAATGGTCGACGCATTAATGCGGACACTAAGTTGTCTTCCCTCCTTAAGCTTAACAGCGGTGAAGAGCTCACTTACTTCAACCTTCAGCGATACATGAGCCCTCACTTCGCTAAGAGCCCTGCCGCCGCCGCTGCCGCCGCCGCCGCTGCCTCCACCACTGCTGCCACCACCACCGTTTAAATAAAATATATAATATAATATAATATAATAAAATATATAATATAATATAATAAAATATATAATATAATATAACATTTTCGCCGTGTTAGCTCAGTCGGTAGAGCATTAGACTTTTAATCTAAGGGCCGGGGGTTCAAGTCCCCCACATGGCTATGTTGTATGATTCATTAATAATAAATAAAATTCATTATTATTTATTATTTAATATATTCAAAAACTATTTCTTCTGCTTGGTGGTTTGCTTTGTGTTTTAGTTGATTGAGTATATCTTTTTTTTTCGGCTTGTTCAGCTGCTTTTCTATCGATTAATTTATTAATTCTTCTTACTTCTATTGTTGCTTGTCGGTCTTGTAATCGAGAAAGTAATGATTTTTCTGTTTTTCTATTTTTCTTTTTAGTACCAGAAGTAGTACTTTTTGAACCAGGTTTTAATGGACTGCCCGTTATAGGCCTAGGCGATCCTCCGTGATATTTATGATGGCAGTTTTTGCATTTACAATTTCGGTGATTGCAGTTTTTACGCTTACAATGGCAATGTTTATGATTACGTCTATGATTGCGTTTGGTGTGGCGATATTTATAATTCGAATGATTGCGTTTTTTGTGCGTGTGTGCTTTTGAATGATGACGTGCTTTTACTGACGCATTACCCATTTCTCTTTATATATAATAATTATATATTTTTTGATTATTTGATTATTTGATGAAAAGTATTTTAAATTTTACAATTTGTAATGAATTATGGAAAAAATTGATTTAAACATTTCGCTTGATAGTATAGTATCATAAGATAAACAACATGAGTTCATCAACTACCAACAACCAATCTGCTGAATCCAACGTCGCCTCCGGAATGACTTTTAAGATTTCCGATATTGATATTACCGCGCCTAAGGTTAATAAGTCAGGCGGTAAAAGCGCTAATGTATTGTATAAGCCAACCAAGAAGGGATTGTATCTTAATATGGAAGTGCCTATGCTAACTTGGGGCGCCTCGTCATTTAAGGACCAGACTAGTGGGAAGGAAACATTTGATATGGCAATTCAATTCCCTCGCACAGATTATAGCACGCCTGAAACTGATATTCTTTTGGCCCAGTTTCAAGCGTTGGAAAATCATATTAAGAGCGAAGCCGTGCGCAATTCTATGGCTTGGTTTAATAAGAAGACAATGACGCCTGAAGTTATTGAAGCGCTCTGGACGCCGATGTTGAAGTATTCTAAAGACCCTCAAACCGGTGAACCAGATACGACAAAGGCACCTACCTTGAAGGTCAAGTTGCCTTGCTGGGAAGGTAAGTTTAATTGCGAAATTTATGACCCAACCGGCACTATGATGTATCCAGATACTGAAAGTAGTGTTTCTCCGATGGATCTTATCCCTAAGGGTGTTAATATTGTCGCGATTGTCCAATGCGGTGGTCTCTGGTTTGCGAATGGAAAGTTCGGTTGCACTTGGCGCTTGTTTCAAGCAGTTGTTCAACCTAAGCCTTCTATGAAGGGGAAGTGTTTGATTTCGCTTTCTTCTGCCGCAAAGTCCGCAATGACGACCAACACTATTGATTCCACCGATACTAAGAATGAAGTAGGTGTTGTGGTCGAAGATGATAGTGACGAGGAACAAGAACAGGAACAGGAACAGGAACCGGAGGTTGTGCGCGAAGCTACTCCGCCAGCACCTGTCCCAGCACCTGCTCCAGTAGCTACACCAGCACCTGTAAAGAAAAAGATTGTGCGAAAGAAGGAGGCATCGTCGTAAAAAATAATAATAAATAATAATCAAAAATCATAATAAAATTTTATAAAAAATCATAAATATATTCAATTCGCCTTACTAGCTCAGTCGGTAGAGCATCAGACTTTTAATCTGAGGGCCGTGGGTTCAAGTCCCACGTAGGGCTTTTTTTTATAATACAATCAAATAGTCAATTTGGCCGAGTGGTTAAGGCGTCTGACTTGAAATCAGATTCTCTCTGAGAGCACAGGTTCAAATCCTGTAGTTGACGATTTTTTTATAAAAATGCATTATAATTGTAATGCATTTTTACGTTAATTATCACATAAAAAATTAATAAATTAATATAATATCATTATGAATAAGGGACAAAATTTACAAATAAAAGATATACATCTAATGAATGAAATATGTAATATATGTAGTAAAGATTTCACTTCACATTCTTTTAATTTAGTGTGTAATACTTTAGAAGGAGGTCATATTTTTTATACCAAAATATCTAATGCGAGCAAATATGATGATACAAATGGTATTGTAAACCATTGCACAAAATATTTAAACCATATAAACCCTGATAAATGGTCATGGATTATTGATTTCGAAGATTTTGGAATAAAACATACCTTGGGTATTAATACCGGCATTCAACTTTCAAAATTAATTAATAAATTTGGGAAATTACAAAATTTTTTTATTATTAATATAAATGGATTTGTAGAACAAATGCTAAAAATGATAAAAATCACATTAAATAAAGAATACCATAAATGTATTCATAATATAAATGATAATGATACATTAAAAAAAGAAATTATAGAAAATTGGAAAGGTCTAGATAATAATAAACATTTACTTATTGAATTAATATCATGAAACTAATTGATTTTTAATTATTTATATTATATGAATTAATTTATATTATATGGTTTTCTCCTTCTAGAACATTCATAGTTAAAAACATTATAAAGTTTTCAAAATGATATATTGGTCTGTAATTATTATTATAATATTGCAAAAATACATGCGTTTTTATCAAAATATCTGTCATTTGGTCTGATTTGATTTTTTTCAAAAATATCAACTTATTCAATATAATCCATACACATTCATATGGATTTAAATTATAAATAAAAACATCATATAAATTCTCCCTCATTTTATAAAAAAAATTTTCATCATCATTATAGTTCAATATAAAATCTACTATTAAACTACAAATATTTTCATTGATATTTATATTTTTTACATTATTAGATTCATCATTAGATACATCAGTGGACACATCATTCAAACCTTTTAAATATTTTATATTTGTTATTTCCGATAAATTAATATTTTTATTTATTTTTATTTTTAAACATTTATTATAAGTAGTCTTTGATGGTCTAGGAACATTTATTAAATGGCAACAATTAATTATATTATCTGGTATAAAACTTAATTCTTCTGTTATTATTATAAATTTCAAATCAATGTTTTTTGTATTAAGTGTTTGCATATAACTATAAAATATTTCCAATAATTCACTATGTATTTCATGAAAATATTTACAAACAATAATTCCTGATTTTTCTTGTTTTGACAATAATATATCTACAATTTGATTATAAATATCATTCCATAACATTTTCGAATGACAGCCAATAAGTGACATATCGATTTCATAATGTATATCGCTTATTTTGAAAAAATAAACATTCTTATTATAAGTTATACTTAATTTTTTTTCATATTTTAATTCAGATGGACTATATTTTTTTATAGCAGCCAACATTTGCGTATATTTTCCCACACCATTTGGTCCATAAAAAATTAGATTTTTTAGATTAGATATTTTGTCAGGGAATTTATCATATATTTTTGAGAGTTGAGGATGTAATGATTTGTCTTTATGTAATTGTATATAATGATCAAAATGTGTTTCTTGTATTTTCATTTATTATATATTTTTTAATACATTATTATAAATTTTTCTCTTTATTTAATAACATTATATAAGTATTTAATTAATATAAGTATTACACTATCTAATAATTATATAATGAATAGTATAAATGATAATGTTATAAATTATATTTTAAATAAATTTAATTTATATCAAATAAGTCATCCGACTATATCACATCTTTGGCTTTCTTATCTAGAACTGAAAAAAAAGAACTATGATGAAAATACTATAAAGCAATGTTTTCATGTTTTAAAATTACTTGAAAGCGGACAACAAGACCTAAAAGAAAAAGATATTGTATCTTTAATAATGTATAAAAATGTCATGTTATAAAGATTACTTAAAAACATGACAAATATAAATATAGACTAATGTATATTGTGCTGAAACTTGGTGATTTTGATATTAATAATATTTTTTTTTTAGATAGGGTTAAAAACACTGTTATGGAAAATAGTAATTTTTCAAGAGTTATTTATTCCAATGAAATATTTTCGTTAAATGGCATATTTGTGTCATTTGATATAAATTTATATAACATTGAAAAATCTTTTAATAAATATAAATGTCTTTTCGATATAAAAAATCATAATGATATTGTTAGTAAAATTTCTAATATTGAACAACATATTATGAATAGATACAAATTTGAAAAAAAAACACCTATTTATAGAATTAAAGATCAATTAACTAATGGTTTTTTAAAAATATTTAATGAAATTTTATATAAAGATAAAAATGAATTTATTCTTAAAATATATGGAATTTGGGAAACAGATACCGAATATGGTCTTACATACAAATTTATTAGTGTATAAGTTTATTAGTTTATTAGTTTATCCATCGGTTGAAAAAAATGTCAAAATAATAGTCATCATACCTGCTACAATTAAATTAATTGCACTTATAAAATAGGTCGCAAAGGCAATTCGATTTTGCGTTTGAGCTCCGTCTTTATCATCACTTGTCTTTGTTTTCATTTGTATAAACAATCTTAAATATTGAAACAAACAAACAATTTGGAACATAAACAAAAATGATGTTCCAGCCGATAATTGATAATATTCTGTCGCGACCTTCCCCATATTAATCCGTTCATAATACAATACATTTAATGCAATAATCCAACCTAAAATAATTATAGTTATGATTGAAGGTGCCGAACTATTTACAAATGATTTTACAAAATCCATTATACCACTCAACCCACTTTTTTTCTCAATTTTACCAATTTTATCATGTATAGCAAAACTAATAAACATGACAGTTAATACAGCAAATGCTACTACACCATAACCATATATCGTTGAATTTGCGCGACCATACGTTCCGTCAGATGATGTATTATTTCCAAAAAATGTTTTAATACACATACCAACAATGGCTACTAAAAACATACTATTAATAATATAATTGAACCCACCTCTTTCTTTATAGGAGGCTCCTGGTTTCAACAAATTAGCCCCTGATGTATCGAATCTTGCTATGCTTGTTTGTGCTCCTTCTGCCATTTTTGGTTTTGAAGCCATAGACATTATTGTATATAATAATATATTATAAAATAATGTCTATTGTAATGATTATTATGATTATTATCTATTATAAACATTATGGTAAATATTATGATTTTTTATAATATTTATTTTATATAAATGAGTTATCATAATCATAACCAAGAATTCTCTCTAGGTAATTCTAAACCATTAATAAATCGTGAACAAAATTATGTTTTAGACAGAAAATTGGTTTCGGTTCATTCAGAAGATAGAGATATTACCAAGTGGCCTAATTCAAATACTTTTGAAATTATGCTTCCAGAAACTTTGTTAAACGTCCAATCGATGCGATTAGTCCAATCCACAATGCCTGGAACATTTTTCACTTTTAGTAATGATTACCAAAATACTAAATTTAAATTTACGATTGGTAATGTATTAAAGGAAATCACTATACAAGAAGGATTTTATACGCCTGAACAACTATCGATTGAATTAACTAATAAAATGAATAGAACAATTAATTCTGATGCTAGTTTTAATGTCTTTTATGATGAAGTCAAGCATAAAATGTGGTTTGGACATACAGATTTATCTTTCAATTTAAATTTTGAAAATAAAATTACTTATGATTTTAGTAATTGTGAACAACAGCCTATTGTTTGGGATAATCATTCCAAATGGGGTCTTCCTTATTATTTAGGGTTTGAGAAAAAAACATATCATTCGCTAGAAGATTTAACCGGTTTAGAATTTGATTATGTATTACCATCTAATGTATCTGGTGGTAATGGTGTCGATATAAGAAATTACATTGAAGCTCCTTTATCTTTTACAATAAATGGCGATAATTGTATCTATTTAGAAGTGGATAAATATAATTCTTATGATGAATTATATCCATACAATGAAAGCTCTACTAAAATCTATGGCAATAATGCTTATTCTGGAAAAGTAAATTCGGCCTTTGCAAAAATTCCTATTAGAAGTAATACTGAAAATACTTATGATTCGCGCACATTATTTCAGCATAATATAATTCATTATGACCCTCCAATTGAACGTATTACACGCTTGAAATTTAAATTTCGGTTTCATGATGGACGATTAATCAATTTTCAAAATTTTCCTTTTGACTTTTCAATAGAATTTAATTCACTCCGAAATGAAATGGATAAAAAATACAATATTCGTGTTCCGGCCGGTTATGTTAAGTAAAGTAAAGTAAAGTAAAGTAAAGTAAATTTATTGGTTACTATTAATTTACAATTCAACCTTATATGTTTTTACAAACCATTCTTTGATTAACTCTATATCACACGTCAAATAATCATGCTTAAACCCATCTAATTTCAAAAAGCGAGGTTTCTTCATTTTTTTGGTTTTATAAAATATATAATATCCATACTTCCCCTTACGTATTGAAACATCTTCCGTTATAATACGTGAATTTCCAGAACCTGTGCCTGTACCTGCTTCACCAGCCATGTCGGCTTCTATATCATATAATGTTTCAGCTACATCATCCATTGTTACTTGAGACACTTCCATTTTAAGATGCTTGAGAGATTTTGATATACCATTCCATTCTAAATACTTTCCAAATTTACCCGTTTTTACATAAACTGCCTTCTCTTGAAACAGGCCAATAGATTGAGCTTGTTGTTTATTTTCTGCTGTTTCTAGTATTTCTTCTAATGTATATTCACCATTTCTTAGTTTATTTAAATCAATGTCTTTTCTCACGGCCTTAAAGGATACATCACTTTTTTTTCCTCTAGAATTTCCATTGGTTAAAGAACATTTAATCACTGGACCATATTTACCTATCATATAAGTATGTTCATCATCAATACGAATGGTTTCTTTACCCCTTTCCAAAATAGATGAAGAGAGATTTTCTATTTCATCATTACCTATTTTACAAATATCATACCATACCTTATTCCCTTTTGCTACGCTATCCAAATCATCTTCCATTTTTTTTGTGTATGAATATTGGAAAAAGGTATCAAAATGTTTAAGCAAAAAATCTAATGCCATTATACCAGTTGGTGTAATAACCAATTTATTCTTTTCATTTCCAAATTCTCGGTTATTTTGTATTTCCGTAATTCTAGGTTCTTCATGCTTTGTATCAGCTATAATTTCAAATTCATTACATGTTATCAATTTTCCTTTCACATTTTCTTTTTTCACATATTTTCTTTCTTGGATTTTATCTATCAAAGAAGAAAAGGTCGACGGACGTCCAATGCCTTTCTCTTCCAGCAATTGCACTAATCGCGCTTCGGTATAATGCTGTTTTGTTTCTTTCAAATGAATGTTTGCCTTTATTTTACGATAAGGCATTGAGAGATTAGATTTCATAGATTGTAAATATGTATATTCTTTGTTTACATCATCATAACCACCAATAATTTTCCACCCGGGAAAAATAACCTTTTCAGTTTGAAAGTGATAGTCGTGATTTAAGGGTGCCGTAATAATAGCGTTTAATACCGATAAGGTCGCATCAGCCATACTGCTTTCAAATGTCCTTTTGCGAATTAATCGATACATACGATTTTCTTTTGAGGTGTATGTAGTTTTATCAAGATCTTCGCACTTTAAATCAGTAATGCGGATTGCTTCGTGTGGTTGCTCTGTAGTTTTTTCGGTCTTTGTGGTCTTTGTGGTCTTTGTGGTCTTTGCGGTCTTTGTGGTCTTTGCGGTCTTTGCGGTCTTTGCATTGTTGATAGGGTTTTTTTGTGGTTCTTCTTTCTTCTCTTCTACATAAGCTTCTCCATAAGTTTGAATAATACAATCTTTCATTTTTTTGTTGAACTCTTCACTATAATTCGTGCTATCTGTTCGTGGATAAGTAATATAACCACCTTCATATAACTTTTGACATAACGACATTGTTTCCTTTGGAGAGATATGTAATTCATTACTTGCCGTTTGTTGTATTGTGCTTGTCGTAAATGCTTTGGGATGTGCTGATGTTTTATTTTTTAAAGTGTATTCTTTGAATGTATGATTAAACGTTAAACTTTCTGTTAAAAAATCTCTCATCTTCTCTTCCTTCGGTTCTTCATGATTCAAAACAAAAGGAATATTTTTATTTGTAAAATAGGCTGTCACAACATAACTCTGTTTTCCAGGTGATTTCTCTATTTCTTTTTGATTTTCATAAATAAGACGCAAAGCTGGTGTTTGACAACGTCCTGCCGACAAACCATCTTGAATATGTTTCCACAATAACGGAGAAAGTTTATAACCAACCAGTATATCTAAGACCTGACGAGCTATTTGCGCATTGACCATCGGCATATTAACACGCGTCGGTGTTTCAATCGCTCTATGTAGTGCTGGTTCAGTTATTTCATGAAATAAAATGCGTTTAGTATTTTCTACAGAGAGATTAAACACTTGACATATATGCCAAGCAATTGCTTCGCCTTCTCTATCATCATCTGAGGCTAAAATAACTTCATCAGCTTCCTTAATTGCTTTTTTAATTTTTGCGATTTGGTCTTTCTTCGATTTACTTTCAATAAACATCGGTTTAAAATTATCATTTATATTGATTGATTCAAGTCCATTCATTTCACGAATATGTCCATAACTCGCGATACAATTGTATTGAATACCAGAAGATGAATTATGCTTATTTAAAAATTGTTCAATCTTCTTACATTTGGAAGGAGATTCAACTATTACCACTATTGATGTAGGGTTGGCGTTAGATTTATTACTTGTTGACATGTTGTATTATATTCATAAGAGAGATAATTTTAAGTATTTTTTTATAATTTAGAGAGATTGTTGTTGGTGCTTGGCTTTAAATTCAGCCCAAGTAATCTTTTTCTCTTTAGGTTTAGCTACCTGTGTTTTTTTACCTGTCTTTTTATCAATTCGTTCAGCCTTAGTCAACGCACTATCAATATACATTTCTTTCAATAATTTACCAACCTGAAATGCGGCATTATGTTGATCCATTTCTTCATCCTCAATTTTCTTAAGGATATCCAATAAATTATGTAAAATACTTAGGTTCAATTCATCCTTCTTTAACTTGTTGAAAATATCCATGTAATTGTTAAATAAAAAACTACATTGCGAAACACACATCGCGTCAAATTCTTTGGGGTTCGATTGAGATAGACGGCTGTATTTCTTTTTTAATGACATCATTCGCATGACATCTTCACGTATCAATGGACTATGTTTTTTATTGCGTATTTCAATTGTACAATCCTCAACATTATTTGCATCAATCATTTTATTCAAATTCAGGCGGTCAAGCGTATCCATTATATAATACAAAGTATAATAATATCTTTATATTAATATATAAATGAAGAATAATAATACGAAAAGTCGTCGAAGACAAAGAAATCGACGAACGAGATATAGAAGTATCAGAAATATAAAAAGTATAAGAGCGCATCGTAAGAGCATCAAGAACCGCAAAAGTATTAAAAATCGTAAGGGCACTAAAAATCGCCGAACTCGAATTAAAAAGAAATACACACGAAGAGTTAGAAAGATGAGAGGAGGTGCTGATTTTTCTGCGCCCGTTGGAGGTAAGGCTGACCCTGTTGGTAATATGAATAATCAAAATGACAGCCAAAATAGTGCAAATAAATCATTAGCCGGTGGCGGCAGCGCAAGTGGTGAGCTTGGTTGTGGTGTGTCATGCTGTGATAATAATAATGACTATAGTTATCCTTGTCCGGACGGCATGTGTGGCCCTATACCGCAAGTACCAAATGCCGTTAGTCAAGGTCTCATTGAAAAAGCAGCCGTGATTGCTACTACAGCCGAAGCCAATGCTGAATTTGATGCTAGATAGAATTAATATTTTATTTTTAACTTTTAATATAACTTTTCTTCATAATAAATAATCACATTATACTTTAATATGAAGACATCAGATTTAACTTTATCTATAATTATAGTATTTATATTTATATTTCTCTATATTTTTAATTTAGTAGTTGTTGGAATGCAGCGTATTAAGGATAATTGGCCTGTATATCGATGTCAGCCACTTGTTATGCCTTTTGCTTCATTTTTTGGACATGATACTGGTAAAAATTACGCATATTGTATTCAATCTATGCAAAAAGGGTTTATGGATGATTTATTGAAGCCCTTGAATTTCAATGTTAATATATTAGGTGATATTACTAGTGAATTAACAGGAACATTTAACAATTTTAGAGAATTTACAAAATACTTTCGATTTTCTATGATGGACGCATTTTCTAACATATTTGCGACTTTATTCAATCTCATGATAGAAGTGCAGCGCACTGTTATTAATATAAAAGATATGGTTGGAAAAGTAATTGGTATTATGACGACTACGCTTTATGTATTAGATGGTTCAGTAATGACAATGTCAAGTGCTTGGTCTGGTCCTCCTGGACAATTGGTTAGAGCATTATGTTTTCATCCAGAAACCAAACTTGATTTGAAAAATGGAAATAAAGTGTCAATGAAGGATGTTGAATTAAATAGTATATTGAAAAATGGAACACGAGTATTATCGGTAATGAAAATAAGCAATTTAGATGAAAATGGTACTATTATTGAAAAAATGTATAGAGTAAAACGATACATTAAGAACAATAATGATAATGATAATGATGATAATGATGATGATTATATTTTAGTTTCAGGTAGTCATTTAATTTATAATCCTGATAGTAAGAAATTTGTTCAAGTAAAAGATTTACCAAATTCTGAAATCTCTCAGGTTGATTGTGATGTATTATCTTGTTTAATTACATCTAATCATACTATACCGATAGGTGATTGGATATTTCATGACTGGGAAGATAACAATGGGTCGCAATCTAAAAGTATCTAATCATGTAAGAATGTAAGAATGTAAGAATGTAATAATTTATTTTGTTGGTTCGTCTATTAACATTAACGCCATTGCAGCATAATTATGTAAATCAATTAATGTATCTCTTATCCCCTCGTCATTGATTAAATTAACACCATTCTTTGTTATTGACATTGATCGATGTAATTTATCTTCTATCCGCATTAATACACCAATAACACCATATTTAGCAAACGCATCACCATAATCTATATTTTTTTTAATAAATAATTCCAAGCCTTCCTTTTGTATTGTTTTCATTTGTTCAATCCTATCCATTTATAATTTATTTTAGGATTTTATATTTATGTGTATATTCATATACTATTTATAGTTATATTATATATGAATAATATTCCAAAACCACACGATGTAGTAAATAAAATTAAAAAATTATATTCAACATCTGGTTATCTGGATAAACATGGGTCTGATGTTTGGGTTTCGGTCATTATATGTATTGCATTTAGTTTAGTTATATCTTATTATTACTATACGAATGTTTTAGAAGTGGTAAGAGCTGATTGGCATAATCAACGATGTAATCCATTATATATTCCCTTTGCCGGTTTAATACATAAACCACAAAATCAAACTAAGTTAGAATACACTGCTGATAATTTTAATGGATGTATCAAATCTATGTTGAAAAGCATCGCAGAAGCTGCGATTGAACCATTTGCTTTAGTTGTTAGAATATTAGATGACGCATGTCAAAAATTAGTTGAATCTTTTAATTTACTACGTGATTTAATTAATAGTTTAAGAAAACAATATGGTGCAATAATTAAACAATTTTATTCTGCTATCACTAATTTATTATTATCATTTATTAATTTTGTCATAAAAATGAAAGATACTTTTGCAAAAATTCAGGGTATAATGACAACCGCATTATATTCAATGGTCGGTTCTTATCTAACTTTACAATCTCTTTTTACAAATATTATTGTTTTTATTATATTTATTTTGATTATTATTGCTTGTATAATTATTTGTTTAATTGTTTTATACATTTGCTTATATGGTATTCCTTTTGTAGGTGCTGCTCTTGCTACGCCAGTTGTAATTAAATCAATTATTATAACTTTAATTATGATATGTATATTAATACCTATTATTTGGTTTAAGCTTGAATTAATGAGGGCAATGCGGTTATCTACACCACCGACTCCTGGTGTTCCTGGTTGTTTTTGTGGAGATACTAATATTGATTTAGTTCATAATGAAAATGAAAATGAAGCAAATAATGATTATAGTAAAAAAATCAAGGACATACAGGTTGGCGATATTTTAAAAAATGGAGGAAAAGTGACAGCTTTTATAAAATTATCAGCAAGTGAACAAAATATTTATAATTTAAATGGTGTTATTATTACTGGGGAACATCGTGTATTCTATACACCTGACTCAAAATGGATTAAGGTAAAAGAACATCCAGATAGTATTTATGTGCCCGATTTTAATGAACCTTTTGTATATTGTTTAAATACTTCCGAAAAATGTTTTAAACTTAATGAAACTATATACTCGGATTGGGATGATATTGATGAAAATATTTTTAATAATTTGAAAAAAAATTGTGTATCTCTACCAACAAACATAACTTATAGTGATATTCATACGCAATTAGATAGCGGATTTACTTCCGATATGTCTATTAAGTTAAATACCGGCATTACTATACCGATTTGTGATATAAAAATAAATGATACATTATTATCAGGAGATAAAGTATTAGGTATTTTTAAGATTGCGTCGCATGATATAAACGTATATAAACATTGTTTTAAAAATGGTGAATCTGTTATAGGAACTAAAAATATACATATTCATGATAGTAATTTAGGTATAATTAATTGTATGGAAGACAATAGTATGATAATTTCTTATCTTGATTCTATGAACGTAAATGAGCCATTATATCATTTATTAACTAATACTGGTAGTTTTGTTATAAATAATATTCGAGTCAATGATTATAATTCAGGAATTGATATATATCAATCTTGATTATATAATATAGATTATAATATTATGGTTTTTATATAAATTAATATTATAAGATGGATGAAATTAACAAATTAGGTGATATACATAATGTTGGTGATATATTAGATTTTAAATTGTCTATTAAAACTATAGCAATTATTATATTTTTATGGTGTGGATTTTGTATTATTGTAGTTATAATTTTATTTGGTGGTATTGATAATACCACAAAGTATTTTACTGGATTATTATCTTCTGCAAAAAAATCAATCATTGATAACAAAAAAAATAGAGACACTATAAAACATAGAAAGGGGAAAAATACTTCTGAAGATGAAAAAAAAGGGAGTGATGATGAATAAAGATTTTGTCTTTTTTTTATCTACTTTAGTATTATAGTAGAAATGAGTATTAGTAAATTATTGGATCAAACAATTTCATTGAAACTCATTATATTAATCGGAGGATTTTGGATGGTTGTTGCAGTTTTTATATTTTTTCTTTTATTTGGTGGAGTAAAAGAAGGATTTAAAGCCGGAATTGCTGGAATTGGTACTGCGATTGATTATAAAATGGGATCTGCGATTGATTATAAAATGGGTGATGGGGTTAAAACCAGTTGGGAAAACAAGGATACTATTAAAAATCATCTTGATACTGACGCCATAAATGAAAATGATAATATATATTCTCATTTAGAGAAAAACGAAAGTGGGCCTATTCCTTTACCTGACGATGAATTGTTATTTTTGAATGAAAATAAATTTTCTCCTGATTGTTGTCCGTCTGATTATTCTAATTCCGAAGGATGTTTATGTGCAGCACCAGAACAAATGAAATATTTGAATGAACGCGGAGGCAACCGCACCTTAGCTGGTGAGTTTTAAAAGTATTATATAATATTATATTTCTTCATAATAATATTATATTTTTTATTGAAATTATGCTTTAACAAATCGCATTGGTCTCGTATCATCTTTTCCACAATAAATATGTAAATCCCCTAATTTTGTTTTTCCGCGATACATATCTTCATTTTGTTGAATTTGTTCAGGCAATGATATTATATTTCCAATTTCCATAACCGCATCAAATACATTTTGGGTTGCATCTGGGAAACCTTGCGCCATTTCAGGTGTTCCATAATGTTTATCGTATTTTAATTTTTGTAATACTGATTTTAACCCACTTGGAAGATATTGGTCAGTTTGATTTCCTTTTGTGCCAATTTTTACTTCATTCAATAAACGCAAATCGTGACTCGCATTCCTTTTTTGTGAACTAATCCAATAGGAAGAAGACGGAACAGGCGAATCACTCATCCAACTAAATCCTTTATTATATCCACAAGACGGGTTACATTTATCTTCTTTACATAAATCAGTGTGTATTTTCTTGCTATCTATCCCTGATTCCTCGTCTTTAAAGTATGAACGTCCATAATCAATGATTTTCGCAATATACTTGGATTTAAATGAATATGTTCTATTCATTATATGGTAATGAAATTGAATATAACTATCTTTTTCAGGTTCATATAAATTCACATTTTCATGGTGTAAATCATAATGGGTAAATGAATATCCTAATATACTGAGTGGCGTATATATCTGAAAAAGCACATTTGCCAATTCATATTTTACAAAACGCGGACTTCTAAATCTATCTTTAATTGGAAGAATTCCTTTTAGATGCTGTATTAATATAGCCAAAAATTTTGATTGTTTACACGCTTTTTTATAATCCGTTGTTTTTTGAAGAATGAGTCCTTTCTTTATTGTATCCATATTCGCTGTTATTTTTGAATCCTTTAAAAATGTCCATACCCCTTTACTATTTACCTTCATTTTATCATCATAAATATAATAGCCATACGTTTCCACAAAACAAGGGAAACGTTTATTTAATTTATTGATGTATTGACCGACCATATACTCATACATCAAGTTATCCGAATTTGGTTTTACTGACGACTTCAATACTGCATACGCTTTATATCCGCGATGGTCGTACTGAATTTCATTTATAAACCCATTTGCCGACGGAGACCCAATCCGCTTAATTGGTGCAGTGGCGTATTCAAAATTGGCAAATCCACCAAAATGCTTTTTTATTTCATTTGCATAGGTTCCAAACGCAAGACATACACCTGAATCTAAACATACTGCTTTTAAAAACATTGCTTTACGTTGGTGTTTGGTTTTATTCATAAAACGTCCAATTATTTTACGCGCTTTTGTTTTTTTCTCTGATGAGAGTTTTGCTCTTTTTGTTTCTGCTTCTCTTGCTTCTGCTTCTCTTGCTTCTGCTTCTCTTGCTTCTCTTGCTTCTGCTTCTGCTTGTTCCATTTTTTCCTTAATCATTAATCCCTTCTCCTTTTGTTTTTTTGTAAGTCTTATCGTTCCTGTTTTTTTTACTTTTTGTGTGTGTTTTCTATTACATTTTTCATCCATTTTATTGTGTCTTAATCTACAATATTTACGTTTAAGGCCATTTGTATATTTACATCTCTCATTTTTATCACATTCCTCTTTGGATAATTTTTTGCATATATTACGACAATTTATTGTTTCCATTGTTGAGTATTATTATATTATATACAGATTAAATATAAAACATCCACTATGAAACTAGTACAACACCACGAATTAATGTATAATAAGTATGACATTGATACATTAGAACACAATATTGATAGACTGGGATTAAAACGTCTATTAACAACACAGAAACTGACTACCGCATTTTGCGTTAAATATTTATTAAATCCAGAAGAATATGGCATGGGTGTAGAAGATGAATATATTTCAAAAAATGATATTTTGGTTTATCAAAAGCATATTACGAGTGAAGAATTAGAAGAACATTTAATGCTTTCTAACAATATGTAATAAAATTGAATAATGAAAATTTCAAAATTAAGAAATGTAAAAACGTAAAACGTAAAAAAACGCGAATCTGGGTCTGGCGATCCGTTTTCGGTTTTGGACATTTATAAATGTCCATTTCGTGAAAGTGGCCTCCCTCCTTTTTCTGAAAAAAAGTGAAAAAGTGACTTGTGACCATTATGCTCTCATTTCGGTTTTTTTATGGGAAATGTTGTTATCATAAACTTTTTTCATGGAAATATAAATATGTTGAAAACTATTTAGGCATTTTTTAATGTTAGAATAATATATAACAAATGCTGACAAAACAAAATGCCGAAAATGCCTCAATATTTATATGTGAAAAATGTGAGTTTAAATGCTGTAAGAAAAGTAATTACGAAAAACATTTAACTACACGCAAACATACTGATTTAACAAATTTAACAGAAAAGAAGCAAAAAACGCAACGTTATAATTGTCAAATTTGTAATAAAGAATACAAATCAAGAGAGGGATTATGGTATCACAAAAAAAAATGTATAAGTAAAGATAATAAAATTCTACATGAACCAATAAATGATATTGATGATAAACAAACGATTCATTTATTAATAAAAGAAAATATGGATTTTAAAAATATTATCTTGGATTTGGTGAAAAATAATGGCGATTTTCAAAAGCAAACATTAGATATGCAGCAACAAAACCAAGATATGCAAAAGCAAATGCTTGATGTCTGTAAAACAAGCGGTACTAACAATACTTACAATAATAATAGTCATAGCCATAACAAAACATTCAATATGCAAGTGTTTCTGAATGAAAAAT
>Ga0209335_10001560_pt1 | contig 26100 bp, 21 predicted proteins | sample COG_09_FD_184753 | JGI IMG/M metagenome (GOLD analysis project Ga0209335, IMG submission 184753) | Pelagic Microbial community sample from North Sea - COGITO 998_met_09 (SPAdes) (version 2) | ecosystem: Environmental > Aquatic > Marine > Neritic zone/Coastal water | place: Helgoland, sampling...
AAATGTGTTCCAAAAGCAAGGCTTGTTTGATTTGCAACTACCGCAACAGATTTGCCTTCTAGTCGAGAAACATAAGTCTCGAATCGCTCTGCACCCACTACAATGCTTCTATCGAATTCAATTGAATAAGACCAGAATGAGATGAAGATAAACGGGATAAGGAAGGCTAATTTTCTACATTTACCCAGCAGAAAATTTACAGAACTGAATGTATCCTTTTTCATAGCGAAAAAAATGATCCGCTCACGCTTAGGCAAAACAGAGCGGAGAAGGGGAACTAAGGCCATTATAAATGTTGCGATTTTAGGTATCAGCCTAGGTATTGCAGTCATGATAGTGTCTGTCTCTATAGTTACTGGCTTTCAAAACCAGATTCAATCAAAAGTAGTTGGATTTGGTTCTCATATCCTGATTAGCGATTTCAATTTTAACAATTCTTCAAAAGTCAAACCAATTAATAAAATCAACAATTTTATTGATGATTTAGAGGCGGACTCAAGGGTTAGGAATGTCCAGCCTTATGTTGAAAAAGAAGGCATTATCAAAACTAAAACCCAAGTTCAAGGGGTCCTTGTCAAAGGCATTGATGCAAGTTACGACTGGAGCTTTTTTCAACAATCCTTAGAGGAAGGCAAACTTCTCGACCTACCAAAAGAAGGCAAATCAAACGGAATTCTCATTTCAAAATACATTGCAAATTCTTTAGAGCTTGCAGTAGGCGATCCACTTTTTGTATTCTTCATTCAAGACAACAAATCCAGACCTAGAAAATTTGAAGTTAATGGGATCTACGAAACGGGTATGGAGCAGTTTGATGAGAAGTACTTGTTGTGCGACATGCGTCATTTGCAGAAAATCTATTCTTGGGAAGAAAATCAGGTTTCCGGTTTGGAGGTACTCCTTGAAGACTATAAATCACTTAAAGAAATGGACCAAATTCTCTACAACAGGATTCCCAATAGTATGAATACAAGCACCATCACTTCTTTGTATCCTGAAATATTTGGCTGGCTTGAATTACAAGACATCAACGTGGTAATCATCATTGGATTAATGATTTTAGTTTGTGGAATAAACATGATTTCCGCGCTCTTGATTCTGATTTTAGAAAAGACAAATCTAATTGGCGTACTCAAAGCATTTGGGAGCAGTAATGCCAGCATTCGAAATATTTTCTTGATCAATGCAGCATACCTGATTGGCCTTGGACTTTTCTGGGGAAACTTGTTTGGGCTTAGCCTTTGCCTGATCCAAAAGAACTTCGGGATTCTAAAATTACCCCAAGAATCGTATTATTTGAAGGCAGTGCCCATACATTTGGACTTTAGCAGTATTGCCATGCTAAATATTGGAACCCTAGGCCTCTGCTTAATTATGCTTCTGCTTCCTTCTTTTATCGTGTCGAAAATTAGCCCTGTTAAGGTTATTAAGTTTAACTAAAGGCTACCTTTGCAGCATATTTATCTGCATGAAGTATTTCAAAAATATACTCGAGACTATTGGCAACACACCCTTGGTGAAACTGAATTCCATTGCCGAGGAAATTGATGCTACTGTTTTGGCAAAAGTTGAAACCACTAACCCAGGTAATTCTGTAAAAGACAGGATGGCCCTCCAAATGATAAATGACGCTGAAGCTGAGGGTAAAATCAAACCCGGTGGAACTGTTGTAGAAGGAACTAGTGGAAATACTGGAATGGGTCTCGCTTTAGCCTGCATCGTAAAAGGATATAAACTGATTTGTACAGTTTCAGACAAGCAATCGAAAGAGAAGATTGATATCCTTCGAGCAATGGGTGCCGAAGTAATTGTATGCCCTACCAATGTTGAACCCGAAGACCCTCGTTCTTATTATTCTGTTGCAAGACAAAAAGCTGAAGAAATTCCTAATTCGATTTACGTAAACCAGTACGACAATCCTTCGAATACCAAGGGCCATTACCTAAGCACCGGACCAGAAATATGGGAACAAACTGAAGGTAAGATTACCCACTTTATTGTTGGGGTTGGAACCGGCGGAACCATTAGCGGTGTCGGAAAATACCTCAAGGAGAAAAACCCTAATATCAAAATATGGGGAATTGATACTTATGGCTCAGTGTTCAAAAAGTATCACGAAACAGGTGAGTTTGATGAGAAAGAGATATATCCATACATAACCGAAGGAATTGGAGAAGACATCCTGCCTAAAAATGTCGACTTTGATATCATCGACAAGTTTGAAAAAGTTACTGATAAAGATGCGGCTGTATACACAAGAAAATTAGCGCAAGAAGAAGGAATTTTTGTTGGGAATTCTGCCGGAGCAGCAATCAAAGGTCTTCTTCAACTTAAAAACGAAGTTGGTCCAGATGATGTTGTTGTAATCTTGTTTCACGATCATGGTTCACGTTATGTTGGGAAGATTTTCAACGATGATTGGATGGCAGAAAGAGGATTCCTAGAAAAAAGCCCTAAAGCAATCCAGCTTATTAAAAGCCACAGCGACAAGCCACTTATTACTGCAGAAAAAGACGAAGCTCTTAGTGCTGTAATTGAGAAGCTTAAGAAATATAATATCTCTCAAATTCCAATTACTGATAATGGTGAATTTGTAGGGTCAATTGACGATATCAAGATATTTGAATCGCTATCAGATCTACCTAACCGTAGGTCTGAAAAGATTTCTACTATCATGAATGAGCCTTTTCCTACGGTATCTGCTAACGCAAATATGGAAGAAGTTTCAGTGCTCATCACGCGCGATAACAGCGCGGTTTTAGTGGAAGATCATCAAGGTGAATTTCACATTATTACAAAGTTTGACCTGATAGAAGCTCTCCGCTAGAAATGACACTCATTGATCAACTTGGCCGTAGCTTGGACATTCCCGAATGCCCGCAACGCATAGTGTCTATTGTGCCTTCTCAAACCGAATTGTTGGTTGACCTAGGAATGGAGGCCCAGATTGTTGGGATCACAAATTTCTGCGTTCATCCTCCCTACCTAAGGAACAGCAAAGAGCGAATTGGAGGAACCAAGGAACTCGATCTCAATAAAATAGAAGAGCTTAATCCAGATTTTATTCTAGCCAATAAGGAAGAGAACACGAAAGAACAGATACTGGCTTTATCGGAGAAATTCCCGGTGTATGTTTCTGATGTGCGAACTTTTGAAGATGCCATTGAATTCATCAATCAAATTTCTGAGTTATGCAAGAGACAGAAGAAGGCTGAGCTCTTGATAAAGGAGATAAATGATGGCTTCCGAAAACTCCCAATGTTTGATGATGAGCGCAAAATTGATGCTGTTTATCTCATTTGGAATAAACCTTTGATGTCTATTTCAGGAGACACCTTCATTGGAAATATGCTAAAATCAATTGGCCTTTCAAATCCATTTGAAGATAACAAAGCTCACTACCCAGAGACCACGATCGAAGAGATCCAAAAGATTAAACCTCAATATCTGCTGCTTTCTTCTGAACCTTATCCTTTTAAAAGGAAACAAGTCAAAGAATTTGAGGAAGCCCTTCCCGACACTAAAGTCCTCCTAGTAGACGGTGAAATGTTCTCATGGTATGGTAGCAGAATGGTTTATAGCGCGGAATATTTCATTAATTTGTTCCGAACTCATAATGAATAATGCGAAAAAGCGTAGGACTTAAGTTCCTAATCTTCACCTCACTTTTATGTTCTCAATGCTTTAGCTATGGCCAAACTGTAGGTTTAGTATTAAGTGGTGGTGGCGCCAAAGGAATCGCTCATATTGGTGTTTTAAAGGCGCTTGAGAAAAACAATATACCTATAGATTATATCTGCGGAACTTCTTCTGGAGCTATTGTAGGCGCTCTTTACACTGCCGGTTATACACCTAATCAAATTGAGCGCATTTTTCTTTCTGAAAAGTTCTCTAAAGTCATTCAGGGAGAAGTTGAGCCTAAATTCAATTACTTGTTTAAGTCAAATGAAGACAATGCTTCTTGGATTAACATCGCATTTGATCCGAAAGAACTTAAAAAAACAACCTTACCTACGAGTATAATTGGCCCTAAAGCTATTGACCTTGAATTGATGTTTTTATTCGCGGCTGCCGAAGCCGTTGCCCAGGAAAACTTTGATAGCCTTATGATTCCTTTTCGTTGTGTTGCGAGCGATATCGAATTAAAGCAAAGTGTTGTTTTTAGGGAAGGAAATCTCAGCAATGCAGTGCGGGCATCGATGTCCTACCCTTTTTATTTTGAACCCCTTAGCATAAATGACAAGGTGCTTTTTGATGGAGGCCTGTACAACAACTTCCCTTCTGACGTGATGATAGAAAGCTTCAACCCAGATTATATAATAGGGAGTAATGTTTCTACCAATGAAGATCCTCCTGATGCCACTGATGTGATTAGCATTTTGAGGAATATGATGATTAGTAAATCAGAATATTCTGTGGACAGCATGTGTGGGGTCCTTATTGAACCTCGAACCGCGGTCAGCACATTTTCCTTTGATAATCTAGAAGGTCTTCCCGATAGCGGCTACAAGGCAACAATTGAAAAGCTTAATGAGATCAAAAGCCTTATTCCTTTTGAACGAAATCAATCTGAAATTCAAGCTAAGCGCGATGTTTTTAATAAGCGAAAACCAGATTATTCGGTTAAATCGATTGAAATAAATAATCTCAAAAAAAGACAAGCCGCTTATGCAAAAGAAGTTCTAGCTAGAAAGTCTAAAAATGGGCTGGATACGGCTAGGGTGCGCAAAAACTTTTACAGGTTACTCAATGATGACCAAGTAGATTTCATCTTCCCAAGTTCCGTATATAATCCAGAGTTGGCCTCCTATGAAATAAACTACAGTATAAAGCGATCTAAGGCCTTCGATGTCGACTTTGGTGGTGTGCTATCATCTAGCCCGATCAATACCGGCTACGTGGGGCTTCGGTATAAGCTATGGCGTAGATACTCCTATTCCTTAATAGCGAACACGTATTTTGGGAAGTTTTATAACTCCGCTTTTCTAAAGGCTAGGTTCGACTTCCCCTATATAGGAGGCATCAGCGTCCAACCTTATTACTTGCTCAATCGATTCAACTATTTCCGCTCTCTTTCTGCCTTCTTTGAATTGGATCGCCCCTCATACCTAATTCAAAATGAGAATATTTATGGTTTGAACTTGAGTAAGTCTGCGGGTAGTAATGGGAAAATAAAACTTGGGGCTCTCACTGGAACTTTATTCGATGATTATTATCAATCTGAAGACTTTAGCGCAAGTGATATTCCCGACAGAACAGAATTAAACCTTTGGTCTGCAAGTTTAAATTACACCTTAAACACCCTCAATTACAAGCAATTTGCCAATAAAGGACAGCTCTTCAGCTTAACTATGAGGTATTCCGACGCACAAGAGCTATTTCTTCCAGGAACCACTTCTTCAAGTCCATTGAACGAACAAGAGCATCAATGGCTTGATATTCATTTGAACTATGAGAACTTTTATAAGCAAAGAGGAATTGTGCGATTTGGCTACCTACTCTCTGCTCACTATTCGGACCTTGGCGCTTTGTCTAATTATACCTCTACTGCTTTAAGGTTGTCCTCCTTCTCACCTATTCCTGAGTCAAAAACCCTTTTCCTTGAATCTTTTAAAGCTTTTCAGTATTTAGCATTAGGACACCGATTTGTCTTCGACATTAACGACCGATTTGACTTGCGCTTAGAAGGCTATATTTTTCAGCCTTATGCGCGTTTGAACAAGATAGATGAAACCCGGTTTGAAATTATCAGAAATTTAGAAAGAAGATTTACGCTTGCCAGTTCAAGTCTCGTTTATCAAAGCCCAGTAGGCCCAATAAGCGTTGCCCTAAATTACTACTTCAACAATCCTGAGATTCCCGTAATTGAAAGAAGACCATTTACTTTCATCTTTCAATTTGGATACACAATCTTCAATAAGAGAGCGGTTTTTGATTAAGCTTCTCCAGCTGGGCCTCCAAAGTTCATTGGAAAAGCCTGAACAGGGTCTATGTCCTTTATTGGACCGTTTTGCGACTCATACTTCACAATGTTATCATTGAGTGCCTTTAAGAGTCTCTTTGCGTGCTGAGGAGTAAGAATAACCCTCGACTTTACTTTCGCTTTGGGTACCCCAGGCATGATATTCACATAATCAATTACAAATTCAGAAATTGAATGGGTAATAATGGCCAAGTTGGCATAAACTCCATCTCCGATTTCTTCACTCAATTCTATATTGATCTGCTGTCCTTCTTGTCCTTTCTTCTCTTTCATAAATGAAAAAGGGCATCCAAATGGATGCCCTTGAATTTTAGTTTTCTACTTTTTCTTCGACTTCGGCTGATTCGACCTCTTCAGCATTTTTCATTAAGGCCTCATACTCCTCTTTAGAACCAACTAGCATATGCTCGAATTCTCGCATACCTGTACCTGCTGGTACTCGGTGTCCAACGATAACATTTTCCTTAAGTCCAAGTAGGTTATCTACTTTTCCTCTTACGGCTGCTTCGTTAAGCACCTTAGTTGTTTCCTGGAAGGATGCAGCTGAGATGAAACTATCCGTCTGAAGCGATGCTCTTGTAATACCCTGTAATACAGGTTCAGAAGCAGCAGGTCTTGCTTCACGAGCTTGAATAGGCTTCAAATCTTTTCTTTCCAGCATTGAGTTTTCGTCTCTCAACTTTCTAGAAGAAATAATTTGACCGCTTTTCACATTCTCAGAATCACCAGGTTCTTCAACCATTACTCTTCCAAAGATCCAATCGTTCTCCTCAGTGAAATCACTTTTGTTTACGATTTGTTTCTCTAGGAACTTAGTATCACCTGAGTCAACAATAACTACTTTACGCATCATCTGACGAACAATCACTTCAAAGTGCTTGTCGTTAATCTTAACACCCTGTAGTCTATACACTTCTTGAATTTCATTTACAATGTATTCTTGAACTGCAGTTGGGCCCATAATTCCTAAAATATCTCCAGGACTTATCGCTCCATCAGACAATGGATGACCAGCTTTTATAAAGTCATTCTCTTGAACCAAGATGTGCTTAGAAAGAGGAACTAGGTACTTTCTAATTTCACCAGTCTTAGCTTCAACAATGATTTCACGATTACCTCTTTTGATTTTACCGAAAGAAGCGATTCCGTCGATTGCACTTACAACTGAAGGGTTCGATGGGTTTCTTGCTTCAAAAAGTTCAGTTACCCTTGGAAGTCCCCCTGTAATATCCCCTGTTTTACCAGAAGTACGTGGAATCTTCACTAGGATTTTACCTTCCTTAATGGCAGCGCCATCATCAACAATTACGTGTGCTCCAACTGGAATACTGTAAGAACGTACGATCTCGCCCTTCTTAGTAACGTGAATAGTTGGGTTTTTCTTCTTGTCTCTTGTTTCAACAATTACCTTTTCAGTAAACCCGGTTTGCTCATCGGATTCTTCCTTATAGGTGATTCCTTTTTCAATGTTCTCGAATTCAACTTTTCCAGCAAATTCTGAAAGAATTACTGCGTTATAAGGATCCCAGTTACAAATGAGGGTTCCTTTTTTAACCTTCTTGCTTTTGGTAACATGAATTTCAGAACCGTAAGGAATGTTGTTAGTCATCTTGATGTTTCCATCTTCATCAATCAACCTCATTTCAGTTGATCTACCAATAACTACATTAATCTTATCACCGTTTTCGCTTTCACGAGTTACAGTCTTAAGCTCATCTAGTTCAAGCTTACCATCGAACTTCGCTTCAATTTTAGATTCTGCCGCAATGTTAGATGCAGTACCCCCAACGTGGAAGGTTCTAAGTGTAAGCTGTGTTCCAGGTTCTCCAATCGACTGTGCAGCAATAACTCCAACAGCTTCACCGCGCTGTACAATTTTACCAGACGCAAGGTTTCTTCCGTAACATTTCGTACAAACTCCTCTTTTGCTTTCGCAAGTAAGAACCGAACGAATTTCAACTTCTTCGATACCAGCTTCTTCAATTGCGCGACCGATCTCTTCAGTAACTTCTTCCCCAGCGCTAATTAGCACTTCCGAAGTTTCTGGATGGCGAACGTCTTCTACAACTGATCTACCTAAGATTCTGTCAAACAATGGTTCAACTACCTCTTCATTTTTCTTCAATGCAGATGCAGTCAGTCCTCGAAGTGTACCACAATCAGGCTCAGTAATTACAACATCTTGAGCAACGTCAACCAATCTTCTCGTTAAGTAACCAGCATCGGCTGTTTTGAGAGCGGTATCCGCAAGACCTTTCCTCGCACCGTGAGTTGAGATAAAGTACTCAAGAATCGAAAGACCTTCCTTAAAGTTAGAAAGAATCGGATTTTCAATAATCTCACCTCCACTTGAAACAGCTCCAGATTTTCTTGGCTTGGCCATCAAACCTCTCATACCAGAAAGCTGACGAATCTGTTCCTTAGAACCACGAGCTCCAGAATCAAACATCATAAAGATTGAGTTAAATCCTTGGTTGTCATTCTTCAAACGATTCATCAAAGTATGTGTCAACTTCGAGTTGGTGTGCGTCCAGATATCAATAATCTGGTTGTATCGTTCGTTGTTTGTGATAAGACCCATGTTATAGTTCATCATCACATTATCAACCTCAGCACCTGCATCAGCCAATAGCTTATCCTTTTCTGGTGGGATAATTACATCTTCAATATTGAATGATAGTCCACCTTTGAATGCCATGTAGAATCCAAGACCCTTGATATCATCAAGGAACTGAGCAGTTCTCTTAAATCCAGTGATTTTAAGAACTCTTCCGATGATATCTCTCAATGATTTCTTAGTAAGAATTTCATTAAGGAAACCTACTTCTACAGGAGTGAATTGATTGAAAATAATTCTACCACAAGTAGTTTCAATAAGCTTAGAAACTTGTTCTCCATTCTCAACAAGGTTCACTCGAACTTTGATCCAAGCGTGAAGATCAATCTTCTTCTCGTTGTAAGCAATGATTACCTCTTCAGAAGAGTAGAAAGACATTCCTTCGCCACGAACGACTCTGGTTTCATCTGTTCTTCTTCCTTTAGTGATATAATAAAGTCCCAATACCATATCCTGAGAAGGTACCGCTATTGGTGCTCCATTTGCAGGATTCAAAATATTGTGTGAAGCCAGCATCAATAGCTGTGCTTCAAGAATTGCAGCATTTCCTAATGGAAGGTGAACAGCCATCTGGTCACCATCAAAGTCGGCGTTGAATGCCGTACAAACCAATGGGTGAAGTTGAATAGCTTTTCCTTCAACAAGTTTAGGTTGGAATGCTTGAATTCCAAGTCTGTGGAGTGTTGGAGCCCTGTTAAGTAGCACAGGGTGTCCTTTCAATACGTTTTCAAGGATATCCCAAACAACTGGTTCTTTTCTGTCTACAATCTTCTTGGCAGACTTCACTGTTTTTACAATACCGCGTTCAATCATCTTGCGAATGATGAAAGGCTTGTAAAGTTCAGCAGCCATACTCTTAGGAAGACCACATTCATGCAGCTTAAGCTCCGGTCCAACAACAATTACAGAACGTGCAGAATAATCTACCCTCTTACCAAGTAGGTTCTGACGGAAACGTCCTTGTTTTCCTTTTAGAGAGTCACTCAATGATTTAAGTGCTCTGTTAGATTCAGTTTTAACCGCACTCGACTTTCTTGAATTATCGAATAAGCTATCAACTGCTTCTTGAAGCATCCTTTTCTCATTTCTAAGAATAACTTCAGGAGCTTTGATTTCCAAGAGTTTTTTCAAACGGTTGTTTCTGATAATCACTCGTCTGTACAAGTCGTTCAAGTCAGAAGTTGCAAAACGACCACCATCAAGAGGTACAAGTGGACGTAATTCTGGTGGAATTACTGGAACCACCTTCACGATCATCCATTCAGGATGATTCTCAACATGACCATTCGCTTCACGGAATGCTTCAACAACTTGAAGTCTCTTAAGTGCTTCATTCTTTCTCTGCTGAGAAGTCTCTGTCGCTGCTTTGTGTCTTAACTCATAAGATAATGAGTCCAAATCAACACGTTTAAGCAAGTCATAAAGTGCATCTGCACCCATTTTCGCGATAAACTTGTTTGGATCATCATCATCAAGATAATGGTTGTCTTTTGGCAAAGTATCAAGGATATCTAGATACTCTTCCTCTGTCAAGAACTCTAAATATTCAACTGGATCTCCAGCTGCATTCTTAGCAATTCCAGCTTGGATTACAACATATCGCTCATAGTATATAATTGAATCGAGCTTCTTACTTGGGAGTCCAAGCAGATATCCAATTTTATTAGGAAGCGATTTGAAGTACCAAATGTGAGCAACAGGAACAACCAATGAAATGTGTCCCATGCGCTCTCTTCGCACTTTCTTTTCTGTTACTTCAACACCACAGCGATCACAAATGATTCCTTTATAACGGATTCTCTTGTATTTACCGCAATGACATTCGTAGTCCTTTACTGGACCGAAAATTCTTTCGCAAAAAAGACCATCACGTTCAGGCTTATAAGTCCTGTAGTTGATTGTTTCTGGTTTAAGAACCTCTCCTCTTGATCGCTCTAAGATCATTTCAGGAGAAGCCAAGCTGATAGTTATTCTGTTGAAATTGCTATCTACTTGTGTGTCTCGTTTTACAGCCATATTTTTATCTAATTATCGAGTACGAATACCTTAATTAATCAAGAACAATGTTTAATCCTAATCCTCTCATTTCATGTAGCAATACATTAAATGATTCAGGAATACCAGGCGTTGGCATGTTCTCTCCTTTTACAATTTTTTCATAAGCCTTAGCTCTTCCCATTACGTCATCAGACTTAACAGTTAAGATCTCCTGTAGGATATTCGAAGCACCAAATGCCTCCAATGCCCATACTTCCATCTCACCAAACCTCTGACCACCGAACTGAGCCTTACCTCCAAGAGGTTGCTGAGTGATAAGTGAGTAAGGTCCAATTGATCTTGCGTGCATCTTGTCATCAACCAAGTGATGAAGTTTCAGCATGTAGATTACTCCTACAGTTGCAGGTTGATCAAATTTCTCTCCTGTTCCACCATCGGTAAGCTGAGTTCTACCAAATTTTGGAAGACCTGCTTTTTCAACCCAAGATTCAATTTCCTTAATGCTTGCTCCATCAAAGATTGGTGTTGCGAACTTGACGCCTAATTTAAGACCAGCCCATCCTAGAACCGTTTCATAAATCTGTCCCAAGTTCATACGAGAAGGTACTCCAAGTGGGTTTAGAACGATGTCAACTGTTGTTCCATCTTCCATAAATGGCATATCCTCCTCACGAACGATTTTCGCCACAATACCTTTGTTACCGTGACGACCGGCCATCTTATCTCCAACTTTTAGTTTTCTCTTTTTAGCTAGGTATACTTTCGCAAGCTGTACGATTCCTGTAGGTAATTCATCTCCTACTGAAATAGCAAACTTCTCACGTTTGTAGGCTCCGAGAATATCGTTAAGCTTCAAGTTGAAGTTGTGTAAGGTACGCTTTACCAACTCGTTCTTTTCTGCATCTGTAGTCCAGCTATTAGGGCTAATGTCAGCATACTCAATAGAACTAAGAAGCTTCAGAGTAAATTTATTACCCTTCTTGATTATCTCCTCTTTAAAGTTATTGAAGACCCCTTGAGATGTTTTACCGTTTACAATTGAGAAGAGCTTTTCTACAAGCTTGCTTTTCAATTCAGCAACATCTTTTGAGTGCTTTTCGTCGAGCTCTTCGATAAGAGATTTCTCCTCGATTTTCGCTCTTTTATCTTTAATCTTTCTAGAGAACAATTTCTTGTTAACCACTACTCCTTCAACTGATGGAGAGACCTTTAAAGAAGCATCCTTAACATCTCCAGCTTTATCTCCGAAGATTGCTCTAAGCAGTTTTTCTTCAGGTGTTGGGTCTGTTTCTCCTTTAGGTGTGATTTTTCCGATTAGAATATCTCCCTCTTTAACTCGAGTTCCAATTCTAATCAATCCGTTTTCATCTAGATTTCTTGTCGCTTCTTCACTTACGTTAGGAATATCTGCAGTAAGTTCTTCAAGACCTCTTTTCGTATCTCTTACTTCAAGAGAATACTCATCAATGTGAACTGATGTGTAGATATCGTCTTTTACAACTCTTTCAGAGATTACAATCGCATCCTCAAAGTTGTAACCCTTCCATGGCATGAAGGCCACTTTAAGGTTTCTACCTAGAGCAAGCTCACCCGCTTGTGTTGCGTATCCTTCACATAAAACCTGACCTTCAGCAACTCTATCTCCTCTTCTTACAAGTGGTGTTAGGTTAATGCTTGTTGACTGGTTAGTTTTTGAATACTTAATGAGGTTATAAGACTTAACATCATCAACAAAACTTACAAGTTGATCAGTTTCATCTCTGTCGTAGCGAATTACAATTTCAGTAGCATCAACATACTCTACAGTACCATTGCCTTCCGCATTGATAAGTACTCTAGAATCTTTAGCTACACGTCCTTCAAGACCAGTACCTACGATTGGAGAATCAGCTCTCAATAGTGGAACTGCCTGACGCTGCATGTTAGATCCCATCAAAGCACGGTTGGCATCATCATGCTCCAAGAATGGAATCAAAGAAGCCGCTATAGAAGCAATCTGGTTAGGTGCCACGTCCATCAAGGTAAGTTCATCACTATCTGAAAGTGGGAAATCGCCTTCGTAACGTGCCTTAATTTTATCTGTTTGGAAAACTCCTTTATCGTCAATGATGGCATTTGCCTGAGCGATAGTTTGTCCGTCTTCTTCTTCAGCACTAAGGTAAATTGGCTCTCCTTTAAGATCTACTTTACCACCTTCTACTTTTCGGTAAGGTGTTTCAATAAACCCAAGCTTGTTCACTTTGGCAAAAACACAAAGTGAAGAAATCAAACCAATGTTTGGTCCTTCAGGTGTTTCAATAGTACAAAGCCTTCCGTAGTGAGTATAGTGAACGTCACGTACCTCAAAACCTGCTCTTTCACGAGAAAGTCCACCAGGCCCCAAGGCTGAAAGTCTTCTTTTGTGAGTTACCTCAGAAAGTGGATTCGTTTGATCCATGAATTGAGATAGCTGATTCGTTCCGAAGAAAGAGTTGATAACAGAAGAAAGTGTTTTTGCATTGATCAAATCAATAGGAGTAAACACCTCGTTATCTCTTACATTCATTCTTTCACGAATAGTTCTTGCCATACGAGCAAGACCTACACCAAATTGATTGTAAAGTTGTTCACCAACAGTTCTTACACGTCGGTTACTCAAGTGATCGATATCATCAACATCAGCCTTTGAATTGATAAGCTCAATTAGGTACTTAATGATTTCGATAATATCTTGTTTCGATAGGATTTTTGTGTCCATATCGATGTCAAGATTCAATTTCTTATTGATTCTGTATCGCCCTACTTCTCCAAGATCATATCTCTTGTCACTGAAGAAAAGCTTATCAATAACTCCACGAGCTGTTTCCTCGTCTGGTGGCTCAGAATTTCTAATTGTTCTGTAGATATGCTCTACCGCTTCAATTTCCGAATTAGATGGATCTTTTTGAAGTGTATTGTAGATGATTGCATAATCAGCCGTGTTAGCGTCTTCTTTATGAAGAAGGATCGTTTTAGATCCAGAATCTAAAATCTGATCAACATGTTCTTTTTCAAGTACCGTTTCACGATCGATTACTACTTCATTTCTTTCAATAGAAACTACTTCACCGGTATCTTCATCAACAAAATCTTCAACCCAAGATTTAAGAACTCTTGCAGCAAGTTTTCTTCCAACTGCTTTATTCAGTTGAGTTTTGTTAACCTTAATTTCATCTGCAAGATCAAAGATCTCTAGAATATCCTTGTCACTTTCATAACCAATAGCTCTTAGAAGAGTAGTTACAGGTAACTTTTTCTTTCTATCGATATATGCAAACATTACCGAGTTGATATCGGTTGCAAATTCGATCCATGAGCCTTTGAAAGGAATAATTCTAGCTGAGTACAGCTTAGTTCCGTTTGCGTGGAAGCTATGTCCAAAGAACACTCCAGGAGAACGGTGTAGCTGAGAAACTACAATTCTTTCAGCACCATTGATAATGAAAGAACCTTTAGGAGTCATGTAGGGGATAGTTCCCAAATAAACATCCTGAACGATCGTTTCGAAATCCTCGTGTTCAGGATCTGTACAGTACAGTTTTAGTTTTGCCTTAAGTGGAACACTGTATGTGAGGCCTCGCTCAATACACTCTTCCATGGAATAACGTGGTGGATCCACAAAATAATCAAGGAATTCTAAAACGAAGTTATTCCTAGCATCTGAGATAGGAAAGTTTTCGCTGAACACCTTGTACAAACCTTCCGCATCTCTGTTATCAGGAGATGTTTCCAGTTGAAAAAAGTCTTTAAATGATTTTACCTGAATATCAAGGAAATCAGGAAAATCGAGAGTGTTCTTGGTTTCTCCAAACCTTACTCTTTCTTGGATTGATTGACCGGCCATATTATTCCGAATAATGTTTAAATTCTATTGATATGTCTATAAACACAGAAGGGCTTAGTCCCACAGGGGGACTAAACCTTTCAAATTTTTGCTGAGTGGAGCTTACTTAAGCTCAACTTCCGCACCTACTTCTTCCAACTGAGCTTTAAGCGCTTCTGCCTCATCTTTAGGCACGCCTTCTTTAATTGGACTTGGTGCGTTGTCAACTAGATCTTTAGCCTCTTTAAGACCTTGACCAGTTAATTCCTTTACAAGTTTTACAACTTTAAGTTTCGAAGCTCCTCCGCTAGTTAAAACTACGTCGAATTCGGTTTTTGCATCTGCTGCATCACCTTCTCCACCGCCAGCAGCTGGACCAGCAGCAACTGCAACAGCAGCAGCAGCAGGCTCAATGCCGTACTCTTCTTTAAGATAGTCAGCTAATTCGCTTACTTCTTTTACAGTTAGGTTAACCAGTTGATCGGCTATCTCTTTAATATCCGCCATTATTTCTGAATTTGTATTTGTTACTTTTAATTATTTGTTCTTTCCTCCAGTGCCTTAAGCAATCCCGAGATAGTACTTCCACCAGACTGAAGTCCTGAGACAACAGTTTTGATAGGAGACTGAAGTAATAGGATAACGTCTCCAATAAGCTCTTCTTTCGATTTGAGAGAAGCTAGCTCACTTAATTTGTCATCACCTACATAAACCGCCTCATTGACATATGCTGCCTTTAAGATTGGTTTATCTTCTTTTTTACGGAATTCCTTGATCAATTTCGCCGGAGCATTTCCCACTTCTGAGAACATGATAGAGGTATTTCCTTTCAATGAGTCATACAACTCAGAGTAGTCTTTACCATCTACTTTCTCCATCGCTTTGCGCAAAAGGGTATTCTTAACCACTTGAAGTGATACTTCTTTACTAAAGCAAAGTCTTCGCAACTTGTTTGAAGTCTCGACAGGAAGTTCAGATATATCGGCCAAGTAGAAGATATCCTTCTCCGTCAACTCTCCTGCGAGTTGATCTATTGCCTGGGTTTTTTCTTCTTTTGTCATACAGCAAAAGTTTCTCAGAAACCTCCTCTATTAGGAAGCTAAAGATTTGGTTTCTATATTAATTCCAGGACTCATTGTGCTTGACATCGAGATGCTTCTCACATACGCACCTTTTGCCGAAGCAGGTTTGAGCTTGATTATTGTTTGTAACAGCTCAGAAGCATTTTCAAAAATCTTATCCGCTTCAAAGGAAGTTTTCCCAACAGAAGCATGGATGATTCCGAATTTATCAACTCGGAAATCGATTTTACCCATTTTTACATCAGAAACGGCTTTACCCACTTCCATTGTAACGGTTCCTGTTTTTGGATTCGGCATTAAACCTCTTGGCCCTAGAATTCTACCAAGTGCTCCTACCTTACCCATAACTGAAGGCATGGTGATGATTACATCAACATCCGTCCAGCCTTGCTTAATTTTTTCTACGTATTCGTCAAGTCCAACGAAATCAGCTCCAGCGTCTTTTGCTTCTTGCTCCTTATCAGGAGTGCATAAACACAACACTTTCACTTGCTTTCCTGTACCATGAGGAAGAGTAACTACGCCTCTAACCATTTGGTTAGATTTACGTGGATCAACTCCTAAACGCACACTCATATCAATAGACGCATCAAACTTCTCAGTTGATATTTCCTTGACAAGGTTAGCTGCTTCCTGGAGAGTGTATTGCTTATCCTCTACTTTTCCTTCAGAAGCTTTTCTATTTTTTGAAATCTTAGTCATTTCTAATTTCTTATTTAACAGTGATTCCCATGCTTCTTGCTGTACCAGCAACCATTCTCATGGCTGATTCTACAGTAAAACAGTTTAAGTCAGGCATCTTATCTTCAGCAATAGCTCTCACTTGATCCTGTGTAACCTTCGCCACCTTCTTACGGTTTGACTCTGGAGAACCTGATTTCAATTTAGCTGCTTCTAACAATTGCACAGCAACTGGAGGAGTTTTGATTACAAAATCAAAAGACTTATCCATGTATACAGTGATCTGCGTAGGAAGAATTTTTCCTTGCTTATCTTGAGTTCTAGCATTGAATTGCTTACAGAACTCCATGATATTAACTCCTTTAGCACCTAATGCCGGTCCAACTGGAGGAGAAGGGTTTGCAGCGCCTCCTCTAATTTGCAGTTTAATTAAACCACTTACTTCTTTTGCCATTTTCTATTCTTATTCCTTTTCTACCTGCATGTAACTCAACTCTAATGGCGTTTTTCTTCCGAAAATCTTCACCATTACCTTAAGTTTTTTCTTTTCCTCATTGATTTCTTCAATGATTCCGGAGAAGCTGTTAAAAGGTCCATCAATCACCTTAACGTTTTCACCTACTATAAATGGAATGTTAATTTCCTCATCGCTTTCAGCGAGCTCATCAACTTTTCCAAGAATTCTGTTTACCTCTGTTTGACGCAGCGGCATTGGATCTCCACCTTTCTTACCTCCTAAAAAACCAATCACGTTTGTGAGGTTTTTAATCATGTGAGGAACTTCACCAACTAAAGCTGCTTCAATAAGCACATAGCCTGGGAAAAAGTTTCTTTCCTTACTGACCTTTTTTCCATTTCTGATTTGGAATACTTTTTCAGTAGGAATCAGGACTTGAGAAACGTAATCGGTCATTCTGTTACGATCAACCTCCATTTCAATCAATTCCTTGACTTTTTTCTCCTTACCACTAATGGCTCGGACAACGTACCACTTTTTCGTTATCGTTTTTTGTTCAGCCATCGTTTAGTTAAAGATGTTGTTGTAAACCAATTTCATCAATTGACCAAAAGCAGAGTCCATAAGGTAAATTACACCTGCAATAAGAAAGGTTGCCACTAAAACTAGTATAGAACTTCCCTGCAACTGATTCCAGCCTGGCCAAGTTACCTTGTGCATCAACTCATCCCATGAGTCAACTAAATATCTTTTAATTCCTTCCATTTTCTTTCTTCGCACGGGTGGTAAGATTCGAACTCACGACCTTTGGTTTTGGAGACCACTGCTCTACCAACTGAGCTACACCCGTGTATAAACAAGGGGAGGAGTTTAACACTCCGCCCCAAGAATACACTTTGTTTTATTTTACGATCTCAGTAATTTGTCCCGCGCCAACTGTACGACCACCTTCGCGAATCGCGAATTTAAGCCCTTGGTTGATAGCTACAGGAGCAATCAAGTTTACCGTAATTGTTAAGTTATCACCTGGCATAACCATCTCTCTATCTTCAGGAAGAACGATTTCACCAGTAACGTCTGTTGTTCTTAAGTAGAACTGTGGACGATACTTGTTGTGGAATGGAGTGTGACGTCCACCTTCTTCTTTCTTAAGGATATAGACCTCAGCTTTGAAGACAGTGTGTGGAGTGATTGTACCTGGCTTGGCAATCACCATACCTCTTTTGATATCACTTTTCTCAACACCTCTTAGAAGTAGTCCAACGTTATCACCAGCTTCTCCTCTATCGAGAATCTTACGGAACATCTCAACTCCTGTTATAGTAGACTTCATCTTCTCAGCTTCAAAACCTTGAATATCTACCTCGTCAGCTGTGTTAATCACACCACTTTCGATTCTTCCAGTTGCAACTGTTCCACGTCCAGTAATTGAGAACACATCCTCGATTGGCATCAAGAAGTCTTTATCAACATCTCTTTTTGGAAGTGGAATCCAAGTATCGACAGCGTTCATAAGCTCCATGATACTTCCTACCCATTTCTCATCTCCTTCTAGTCCACCTAGAGCAGATCCTTGGATTACTGGAGTATCATCTCCTTCATACTCGTAAAAATCAAGAAGTTCACGAACTTCCATTTCTACTAGTTCAAGAAGTTCTTCATCATCAACCATATCCACTTTATTCATGAATACGACCAATTTTGGAACTCCAACCTGACGAGCAAGCAGAATGTGCTCACGAGTCTGTGGCATAGGACCATCAGTGGCAGCAACCACCAAAATAGCTCCGTCCATCTGTGCAGCACCCGTTACCATGTTCTTAACATAGTCGGCGTGACCTGGACAGTCAACGTGTGCGTAGTGACGGTTCTCCGTCTGGTACTCTACGTGTGAAGTATTAATTGTAATACCTCTTTCTTTTTCTTCCGGTGCATTATCGATTGCATCAAAATCTCTTTTTTCTGCAAGCCCTTGTTCAGCAAGCACCCTTGTAATTGCCGCTGTCAAAGTTGTTTTACCGTGGTCAACGTGACCAATGGTACCGATATTAACGTGCGGCTTCGAACGATCAAATGTTTCCTTAGCCATAGCTATTTTGGTTTATTGTTAATTGTAATTTATTTATTTAATTCTAATCTTTATTTATGTGAGCCAATGACGGGAATTGAACCCGTGACCTCTTCCTTACCAAGGAAGCACTCTACCCCTGAGCTACATCGGCTTAACGCCATAAAATGAGCGGGAGACGAGACTCGAACCCGCGACCCTCAGCTTGGAAGGCTGATGCTCTACCAACTGAGCTACTCCCGCTTAAACCTTTATTAATCATTTTGTGGGGAGAGCAGGATTCGAACCTACGAAGGCGTAGCCAACAGATTTACAGTCTGTCCTCGTTGACCGCTTGAGTATCTCCCCAGCAAAAAATATTTTCAAAGAACCGAGCCGGTGGAGGGATTCGAACCCCCGACCCGCTGATTACAAATCAGCTGCTCTGGCCAACTGAGCTACACCGGCATTCCTTCTTCCTCAAAAAAGGGATGCAAATGTATAAAAGTTTAATGTCTAAAGCAAAAGAAGCCCCGCTATTTTTTACCGGGCTTCTTTTTAAGCGATTTCGTACTTAATATATGGCAATCACATATCCAGACTGACATGCTTAATTCCATGTTTCTCTTTGTGTTTTTTTACTTGTCTTCTTAGGGCTTCAACCGCTGTATCAGTAGCTTCTTCAAAGCTCTTGCATTGCCGTTTTGCAAAGAGTGCATTTCCAGGAATCTCTAGCCTGATTTCTGCAATCTTGTTTTCACTGTTCTCAGCCTTGTCTAATCTCAAATAAACCTCCCCTTCAATTATTTCAGAATAGAAACTTTCGAGTTTATCAACTTTATTCTGCACAAAGTCTACCAATTTTTGATCTGCATCGAAGTGAATTGAATGGATTTTTAACTTCATAGTAAAGGTATTTATGCCCTCGGATGGGACTGGTTGTAAACTGATTTTAATTTCTCAAAGGTGTTGTGAGTGTATACCTGCGTTGCACTCAGATTCGCATGACCAAGGATCTCCTTGATTGCATTTATATCAGCACCATTGTTCAACATATGTGTCGCAAATGAATGCCTCAGGATGTGAGGACTCTTTTTGCTTTGAGTTGTTATCTCAGAAAGATAAGAAGAAACTTTTCTATAAATGAAATTTGGATAGCATTTTTGACCCTTATCTGTAAGGAACATAACTTTTGAACTTGTTCCGAACTCTTTAATCTTGGCTTCCTGGTATGAACTTATACTCTCAACCAAGTTCTTAGATATAGGTACTATCCTTACTTTATTTCCTTTCCCTAAAACTCTAAGACTTTGACCATGCGCATCAAAATCGGAATCTTCTAAACCTATTAACTCATTTAGGCGCATTCCACTTTGATAAAACAGATCAAGGATCAATTTATCTCTTTTACCAAATACATCGTCTGAAAAGCTCACCTCAGAAAAGAGGTAATCCATTCTCTTTGATTCTACAAATTCTGGTAATCTTTTCTGTTGCTTAGGACCAATAACCTTAAGCATCGGGTTTTGCTCTATCTTCTTTGTTTTGAGAAGATATTTGAAATAACTCTTAAGCGAAGAAAGTTTTCGATTGATGCTGGCGTTCGATAGGGACTGCTCCATCAAATCGATGAGCCATGAGCGAACCATTTGTGAGCTGGCCTCAACTGGGAATTCCAATTCGAAGCTCTCAGAAAGAAATATTTGAAATTGTGCGAGATCCGTACGATAGGAAGCAATCGTATGCTTCGAATATCGCTTTTCCTTTTGAAGGAAGTCTAGAAAATCTTGTAAGCTAGTATCTGGCATCGACCTTTAAAGATAGTCAAAAGGCCAGAACCAAAAGGCAGGCTTAAGCTTCTGATCTAATCTTGTCTCTGTAGATAGCTCTAAGAACTTCTTGACGTCTTCTCACAGATGGTTTCGTGAATTTTTGACGCTCTCTAAGTTCTTTCATTGTTCCAGTGCGCTCAAATTTTTTCTTGAACTTCTTGATCGCTCTTTCAATGTTTTCGCCTTCTTTAACTGGTATAATCAGCATAATTTTTTCTTAATGGGCTGCAAATGTAATGAAATATTTATTCAAAATCTCACTAAGAATTTAAAACTTCTCTGGCAATTACAAGCTTCTGAATTTCGGAAGTCCCTTCCCCTATTGTACATAGTTTAGAATCACGATAATATTTCTCAGCTGGGAAGTCTTTTGTATATCCATAACCTCCAAAAATTTGGACAGCCTCTGTTGAAACTCTCACAGAAACTTCCGATGCGTAGTACTTAGCAAAAGCCGACTCTTTGGTAACTTTCATTCCGCGATTCTTTAAATCAGCCGCTTGAAATGTCAATAATTCAGCTGCTTCAATTTCAGTTGCCATATCCGCCAATTTGAAACTTATACCTTGGAACTCACTAATAGGCTTGCCGAATTGTTCTCTTTCTTTAGAATATTTAAGTGCTGCATCAAAAGCACCATAAGCAATTCCTAATGATAGTGCAGCGATTGATATTCTACCTCCGTCTAGCACCTTCATGGCTTGAATAAAACCTTCTCCAACTTTTCCTAGCATGTTCTCTTTTGGAACGCGGCAATTGTCAAAGATCAACTCTGTGGTCTCCGAAGCACGCATTCCTAACTTGTCTTCTTTCTTACCTGCTGAGAATCCTTGTGTTCCCTTTTCAACAACGAAGGTAGTCATCCCATGAGAATCTCCTTTCTCACCAGTTCTAACGATCACTGTCGCGACATCTCCAGACTTCCCATGGGTTATGAAATTTTTCGATCCGTTCAAAATGTAGTGATCGCCATCTTCAACAGCAGTGGTCATCATTCCTCCTGCGTCTGAGCCAGTGTTTTGCTCAGTAAGTCCCCATGCACCTATCCATTCAGCACTCGCCAACTTCGGCAACCATTTCTTCTTCTGTTCTTCATTTCCAAATTGCAGAATATGACCTGTACAAAGTGAATTATGAGCAGCAACAGAAAGGCCAATGGATCCGCATACTCGGCCAATCTCTCTGAGCACTGTGATGTACTCAAAATACCCATAGCCAGAGCCTCCATATTTTTGAGGAACCAAAACTCCCATTAAACCCAATTCACCCGCTTTCTTGAACAAATCAATTGGGAACTCTTGAGACTCATCCCACTTCATCACATTTGGGCGAATTTCTTTCTCAGCAAAGTCTTTAACCATTTGCTGTATCATTTTTTGATTTTCGCTTTGACTAAATTCCATCAGCTTGTGTATTTGGTGATTGAAATAATATTTTCTGAATAACCTTTGAGTTTATCTACTCCGTTTAATTGTAACAGATTCACTAAGAAATGAAAACCTACAACTTCAGCTCCCCCAACCGAGATTAACTCGGCTGCTGCTGCCGCGGTACCACCAGTGGCAAGTAGGTCATCATGAATTATGATTCTTTGACCTTTTTCTACCGCATCGAGATGCATTTCAACTTCATCTGTCCCATATTCCAAACCGTAACGCACGGATATTGTTTTGTGAGGAAGTTTCCCTTTTTTTCTGATAGGAATAAAAGGTACTTTCATCTGTTTCGCAAGCAGAAAGCCAAAAAGAAATCCGCGACTTTCGATTCCCGCTATTCCATCAACTTGCCCTTCTGCAAGCAAGCTTTCTGAGTAGTCAATAATCTGCCCAACTAGTATTGGGTCTTTTAATAAAGGCGTGATATCTTTAAAGTTGATGCCTTCTTTAGGGAAATTAGGAATTTCTCTAATTCTTGTCTTTATGATTTCTTCCTTCATTGTGCGCAAATCTAAAAGATAAGAACTTGCAATGCTTCTTAGTCCGTTAAATAAGGTCTAATTTTCTTGTATAGCGAATCACTTAACTCAGGAAGGGCTTGTAAATCTTCAATTTTAAAACCTTTACGATCACTAGCATTAAGGATCAATTTGGTGGTAAAGTAATCTAGGTAAGGGTGTTTTAAAAAGGCCTTGAATTCATCATTGGACAGTGATAGTCTTCTCACACTGATTGGGTCGACACTTACTCTTTTCTTAATATTATCCTTAACCTCCTGAGGAATTGCGTACAGTTCATCAATCTGATCTAAAGAATGATATCCACCTAATGCTTTTTTATAATTGATGATAATACTCGCCCTTTTAGGACCAACTCCACTCCTTTCTTCCAGTTGTAAGGTTTCGGCTCCGTTTAACTCAAAGTTTTCCTCTATGATAAGTTCTTTGTCAAATGATACAGAGTAAGTCAGGTTTTGAGAAACACTTGAAGGTGATTGTGATTCTCTTTGAGAGATTGTATCCTTCAGAATTTTGTGAGCTTTATCAGCCAAGGGTCGATCTATAATGAATTGACTTTGCTCATTAAGCCAAGAGGAATCTAAAGTATAAACTGCATACAAGTCCTGTTTTGAAAGCCCACCTATCCTTTCAGAATAGTTTTCTAGGATATCGACTTGATAGTTTTGCAATCCTAATTGAAGCCAGTCACTGCGCTGGGCAGTGTCAATTCTAAAGGATTTTGGTGCTTCGGCGGTTTTTAGACTATCAAGAAATGATTGATATTCCTGAAGTCGCTCTTGCAGAAGAGCCTTTTGAGCTTTTATCTCTTTTGGGTCTTTAACTTCAGAAAGTATTGCTGTTAAGCTTAGTGAAAGAACAATGAGTAAAAGCAGCAAGCTTACTGCCCTCCGTTCCGAGGTGTTAAACTTGAAAAAGTTTCTCAAGTCTCGGAAGAAGCTCATGTTTACTTATATTTTTTGATTACCCCTGTTCTCACCTTTTCCATATACTCTCTTAAATCGGTTCTTATCTCAGGAGCTAATAGATACAGACCTAAAATATTTGGAAAGCACATTGCAAAAATCATTGCATCACCAAAATCAAAGACGCTTCCAATACTCATAGCAGAACCTACTATGATGAACAAGCAGAATATGGTTTTATATACGTATTCTGCAGTTTTATTCTCACCGAAAAGGTATGTCCACGCTTTCAATCCATAATAAGACCAAGATATCATTGTACTCAATGCAAAGAGAATAACCGCTACTGATAACACCACCGGAAACCAAGGAATAACCGTTTCAAAAGCTGAACTGGTTAAGGCAATTCCTGCACTTGAAGATGCGTTCGGGTCGTAAACCCCTGTAATTATAATAACCAATGCAGTCATTGTACAAACAACTACTGTGTCAATAAATGGCTCAAGCAGTGCTACTACCCCTTCACTTACTGGTTCATTGGTTCTGGCTGCAGCATGTGCTATAGAAGCTGAGCCAATTCCGGCTTCATTTGAGAATGCGGCGCGCTTAAATCCTTGAATTAAAACACCAATGAGGCCCCCAAAAACTGCACTAGGAGCAAAAGCACCTCTCAAAATTGCACCTAAGGCACTTGGGATTTCTGAAAAATTCGCAGCGAGAATAACAAAAGCAGCTAGCATATAAACTCCAACCATAAAAGGCACCACCTTATCGGTCACCTTTGCGATACTCTTTATTCCACCAATGATTATAAAGGCCACTACAATTGCCATCAATAGACCGAACACCCATGAATTGTCATAAATAAAACTTGATTCTCCTCCAGTTACTTGTATGAATTGGGATGTTGCTTGGTTAATTTGCACCATGTTTCCACCTCCAAATGAGCCACCAACACAAGCAATCGCAAAAAGAATGGCTAGCACTTTACCAAGTTTGCCCATTCCTCTTTTTGCTAATCCTTTGCTGAGGTAATACATTGGACCTCCTGATACAGTGCCGTTTTCATTTTCGTTTCGGTATTTCACTCCGAGGGTACATTCAACAAACTTTGAACTCATACCTAGAAGTCCGGCAAGGATCATCCAAAAGGTTGCACCAGGACCTCCAATTGAAATAGCCATGGCCACTCCGGCTATATTCCCAACACCTACCGTTCCTGAAAGAGCTGCTGTTAATGCCTGAAAGTGGCTTACCTCTCCCGGGTGATTAGGGTCATCATATCGACCGCGCACAACATCAATCGCATGTTTGAATGCTGTGATATTTACGAAACGATTGAAGATGGTAAAGAAGATCGCCCCTACCAGAAGCCAGATAAGCACAAAAGGTATTTCCTTTCCTCCACCTATTGGGATTCCAAAAAATATTACCGCATTAATTGCTTCTGTAATGGGTGTAAAAGCTTTATCAATTATCGCATCGATTCCCTCCTCTTTAGAGCCCTGAGCAAAAAGACTCAAATTAGGAATTAACAATAAAACTGAAGTCCAACTTAGGGTTTTGAAGAATTTGCTCATGAAATTGATTTGCTAGAAGCTCAAATATAAAAATGATATAGTACTACGAGCCTATGAGGTGCTTATTAAGCTTTCTAATTTGATCAGCATTCCCAAGCACAAATAGTTTAGAGTTTGGAATGAACTCCAAATGATCAGGAGGATTAATGATATACTCTCCTTGTTCAGTCTTGTAACCTATAATTTTTGCGCCGATATCGAATTCCATATCAAGTTCTTTGAAGCTCTTGTACCTCATCTCAGGACTAATATTTTCAAAAAGAATCTCTTCTAGGTTGATATCAGCCTCTCCAGTAATGGATATTTTATCGAGAAATTCAATCACATCAGGTGTGACAACCAAAGAAGCCATGTGACTTCCTCCTACTTTATCAGGCATGATTACGTTATCGGCTCCTGCAATTCTCAGCTTTTTCTCAGAAGAATCTTCTGAAGCTCTGCTAATGATGGATAAGTTTCGGTTTAATTCTCTTGCTGTAAGCACTACAAATACATTATCGGCATCCTCGGGTAAAGTGGTGATTATTGCCTTAGCATTTTGTATTCCTGCCTTTATAATGGTTTCTTCAGAGGTGGCATTCCCATGAATGAATAAATGTTGAGAATCTAATCTAAGTTGCTCTATCAAAGATTCACTTGACTCAATGATTATAAACTGTTCTTCATGAGCCAAAAGTGTTCTAATCGCTTGCTTGCCATTTCTACCATACCCACACACGATTACATGATTTCTTAATTCTGCAATATCCTTGTTCACTCTGTAATCTTTAAAGTAGTTCTTGTATTTACCCGTTACTAAGTACCTCGTAATTGAAGTAACCGCATAGGCAAAAGTACCAAAACTAGTTACTATTAATAATGCTGTAAATGCTCTACCAGCCTCCGATAAAGGTCTTACTTCAGAGAAACCCACAGTTGACACCGTGATTGTAGTCATATAAAAGCCTTCCATAAAGGAATAACCTTCAACGAGCATGAAGCCCGCGGTACCAACAATGAATATCAACACCATCGTTGCTAGGGCATAATATATTTCCTTGAAGTACCTGAAATTAAACAGCATGACTTTCTAGACTATAAATCCCAAACTGTTTTTTTCTTCTTCTTGAAGAGATACCTGTGC
>Ga0209335_10001565_pt1 | contig 26018 bp, 25 predicted proteins | sample COG_09_FD_184753 | JGI IMG/M metagenome (GOLD analysis project Ga0209335, IMG submission 184753) | Pelagic Microbial community sample from North Sea - COGITO 998_met_09 (SPAdes) (version 2) | ecosystem: Environmental > Aquatic > Marine > Neritic zone/Coastal water | place: Helgoland, sampling...
CCGTTCATTACAGACATAACAATGATTAATACAGCCACACCTAAGCTGATCCCTATAAATGAAAAAATAGAAATAATATTTAAAAAACCATCTTTTTTTTTGGCTTTAAGATATCTAAATGTAATTTTTTTTTCTAATGTAGAAATCAATTTTTTATTTTTAGTTTTATTAAAATTTTTATTATTTGATCTATAGTTAAATTTTTTGGTTCTTTTCCAACTTCTTTAAATTCCAGTGTGTCACCTTCTGATTTTTTTCCAATAATAATTTGATAGGGTACACCTATTAAATTAAATTTTTTAATTTTAGATGAAAGATTTTCATCTGTATCATCAATAATTGTGTCTATATCGTATTTTTCAAGATGTTTAAAAATTTTTGTTGCTTTTTCTAATGTTGAATTATCATTTTTATTAATCATTGGAAGAATTGCAAGTTCATAAGGAGCCACTGAAAAAGGCCACTTCATTATTTCGTCCTTTTCATTATACTTTGCTTCAATAATAGCGCCAACTAACCTCGATACACCAATTCCATAAGATCCCATCTTTACAAAATCCTTTTTTCCACCTGCTAGATCAACTGCTGCTTTCAATGGTTTTGAATATTTATCTCCAAAATAAAAAATATGACCAACTTCGATTCCTTTGGTAATTAATCTATTTTCTTTTGTAACTTCCTTTTCAAATTTTTCTTTATTAAATTTTTCATCAGTTACCGAATAAAATTGTTCATATTTTTTTCTCAATTTTTCTAATGAGTTTTTTTCAATATCTGATCCTTCACTACTCAAATCAAATATCCTCTTATCTGTAAAAATTTTACTTTCTCCTGTTTCTGCTAAGATTATAAACTCATGAGAAAGATTTCCACCGATAGGACCTGTATCAGCAGCCATTGGAATAGCGGTAAGCTCTAATCTTTTAAAAGTTTTTAAATAAGACAAAAAAAATTTATTATAAGAAAATAATGCTTCAGTATCATTTACGTCAAATGAATAAGCATCTTTCATATAAAACTCTCTACACCTCATAATTCCAAAACGAGGTCTAACCTCATCTCTAAACTTCCATTGTATGTGATATAGAAGTTGAGGTAAGGATTTATAAGATTTGATACTTGATCTAAATATATCTGTCACCAATTCTTCATTAGTTGGTCCATAGAGCATCTCTCTATCTTGTCGGTCTTTAATACGAAGCATTTCATCTCCATAATCATCATATCGACCACTTTCTTTCCAAATTTCACTTGATTGTATTGTTGGCATTAATATTTCTTGAGCTCCAATTTTATTTTGTTCTTCTCTAACAATTTGTTCTATCTTTTTCATTACTTTGAAACCAAGAGGTAGCCATGAGTAAATGCCTGTTGAAGATTGCTTGATCATGCCTACCCTGAGCATTAATTGATGCGATTTAATCTTAGCTTCTGATGGGTTATTTTTTAAAATCGGTATAAAAGATTTTGAAATATACATTTTAACTAATTAAGTTTCTTAAATTTAAATTTTCAGATTTTATCAATAAAAAAATCATTATGAAAATAATACTTGTTATACAGGTACAATAAATAAACTTTTTTAACATTTTTGGATTTTCTGGTGATCCTGCATCTTCACCGTCTATTTTAGTGGGTTTTTTTCTAATTACATCTATTGGAAGGATTGAAAAAAACACTATCCACCAAATTATTATATAAAGTATAGCTAATCCTGTAACACTCATCTAGATTTGTACTAAGTTTATATTTGTAAATGGTCTCTTTCCTGTCATTTCTTTAGTATATTTTCTACACACAATTTTTAATGCATCAATTAAGTTAAATTCTTGCTTTTTACTTCCTAAAGAAAATGTTCTAGCAGTTTTTTCAATTGCTTCTTCTAGGCCATAAATAAATTCATCTATATCTATAATCGGTATACCCCTAAATGTTAGAATAGGTGTTTTGTGAATTTTACCTTTTGGTGTTATTAAAATTGTAACTTCTATATAGCCATTTGCACTTAAGTTTTTTCTATCTTTTATAGATTGAGAATTCTCTTCCACACTAATATTTCCATCAAGAAAAAGTCGTCCACTTGGAGCTTTATCAAAAACGTGAGGTTTGCCAGGAAATAATTTTACAATATCACCATTTTCAACTTGAACAGGATTAGGGACCGTCATTTCTTTTGCAAAGTTCATATGTTCTATCATATGTCTATGTTCACCATGAACAGGAATTACACATTTAGGCTTTACCCAATCATACATTTCTCTAAGGTCTTCTCTATTGGGGTGCCCTGAGACATGAACAAATTCACTTTCTTCAGATATGACTTCAATGCCATCTTTTACAAGTTGATTGTGAAGTTTATATAACTTTTTTTCATTACCAGGAATAATTTTAGAAGAAAAAATAACTGCATCATCTTTTTCTATAAATACGTCTGGATGAGTATAGCTAGAAATTCTCATCATTGCACCCATTGGTTCACCTTGGCTACCTGTGCATAAATAAACTATTTTTTCTCTAGAAATATTTTTTGCTTCGCGTGGATCTATTGGTTCAATAACATTTTTTAAATAACCACATTGTCTTGCCGCTTTAAATATTCTATGCATAGATCTTCCAACTAAAGAAATTTGTCTTCCAGTTTTTTCAGCACAATAAAAAGCTGTTTCCATTCGGGCAACATTTGAGGCAAACGAAGTAATTATAATTCTTTTTTTTAAACTGGTCATGATATTTAGCATGCTTTTTCTAACATCAAGTTCTGAACCTGATTTTCCCATACTAAACACATTTGTTGAGTCGCAAATCATTGCCAACACACCTTCTTTACCAATTTCTTTCAAACGAAAAGAGTTTGTTTTTTCACCTACTAATGGTTCAGCATCAATTTTCCAATCTCCAGTATGCAAAATTACGCCAGCTGGCGTTTCAATTCTAAGACCATTAGGTTCAAGAATTGAGTGAGTTAAAGTTATATATTCAATTTTAAATGGTGTTAAATCAACAGTACCATTTAATTGAACTATCTTAAGATAACTTGAAACATCTATATGTTTTTCTTTAAACTTTTCTTTTATTAAAACAGCTGTAAATGGTGTTGCAAAAATTTTACATTTCAATTTTGGCCAAAGATGAGCAATTGCACCAATGTGGTCTTCGTGGGCATGTGTTAAAATAATTCCTAAAAGATCTTTTTTTTTATCAACTATAAATCCAGGATCTGGATAAATTAAATCAATTCCTGGTAAAGTATCATCAGCAAAAGTTACCCCAATATCAACCATTATCCATTTATGTTCTCCTGGTTTTCCATAGGCAAACAAATTCATGTTCATTCCTATTTCTCCAGACCCTCCTAGAGGGCAAAATAATAATTCTTCTTTCATATTTATTTGATTAAATCAGTAGTTTTAATTAGGCCTTTAATTGTAATGTCTTTATTTAATGTAACTTTCGTATTAATAGAATTTTTAAACAAATCAGAAAATCCTCCAGTAATAATTATTTTAAAGGACTTCTTAGTTTCTTTCTTAATTAAATTAATAATATTGTCAATTAAACCTGTGTAACCCCAAAAAAAACCAGCTCTAACAGCAGCAATTGTATTTAAACCAATAACTTTGTTTGTTTTTTTTAGGTGAATATTGGGAATTAATGTTGCTTTATCTGATAATGTTTTTAATGAAATTTTGAGACCTGGTGCAATAACTCCACCACGATAAATATTTTTAATCAACACATCAAAGGTTGTAGCAGTACCAAAATCTAAAATTATAAAATTATCCTTATTATTGCATATACCTATAGCATTAGCTAATCTATCAGAACCAATTTGCTTATAATTAACTTTGATATTAATTAATTTATCAATTTTAAGATTTTTAAGTTCATAACATTTTATTTTATAATTTTTTATAAAAAAAAATTTAATTTTTTCAAAAGTTTTTGGAACCACACTACAAAATAAACATTTTTTAATTTTCTTATTTTTGGGTATTAATTTGGATAAATATTTTTTAAGAAATGATGAATTTATATTTTTTGTACTTAGATTTATTTTTTTTATAATTCTATTATTAGAATTTACTAAACAAATTTTAGTTTCTGTATTACCTATATCACCTACAATAATCATTTTAAATTTTTTTCATATTTTTTATATTAAATTTTGGGAGTATTGGAATATATTTTTCATATAATTTCTTCAACTTTAACGCTGAATTATTGCTACTAATTTTCACATTTGTTAAATCTAATAAATTGGTTGTTGGATATGCTTTGATTTTTGGACTCTTAATTAAATTTACACCTATACCTACAATTATAAAAGTTTGTTCGGATTTACGTATTGTTTCTTGTAGTATTCCTGAGATTTTTTTTTTATTAATCAATAAATCATTTGGTTTTTTAATTAAAATTTTACCATCATAAAATTCTGCTATTACTTTTTTGACTAATAAACAATTAATTTTTGTCAAATTTTGTAATGACAATTTAATATTTTTGATTGGAAAAAAAATAGTAACAAATAAATTACCTTTATAAGAGGTCCATCTTTTTCCATATTGGCCCCTCCCTTTTAATTGTTTTTCAGCAATTACAATTCCTGATTTAACATTACTACTTTTGATAATTTTAATAGCTAAATCATTTGTACTATTTATAGTTTTAAAATTAAATTTTTTTAATTTCATTAAATAATATTAATTCTAGACACTATCTCCACTAGTTTACTAGGAAAGATAAAATATAAAAGAATTAATAGTGTTGAAAAAGTAAGAGATATTTTTAACCAAATACTGTGTTCAGTGTCATATTTTTCTTTTTCTTCATCAAAATAAATAACTTTAATTATTCTTAAATAGTAGAAGGCAGCTATCACAGTTGATAACAATCCAACTATTGCTAAAAAAAACATTGATTGTTCAATAACAGCTTTAAATATATAAAACTTTGCAAAAAAACCAGCTAGTGGGGGTATACCTGCTAATGAGAACAATATTATCAGTAAAGACAAAGATAAAACTGAGTGATTTTTTGATAAACCAGATAAATCATCAATTGTTTCAAAGTATTGATTATTTCTTTTCATCATAAGTAAACAGCTAAACAATCCTAAATTCATAACAATATAGATTGAAATATAAACTATTGAACTTTGTATACCTTCGTTCGTACCAACTGCTAAACCAGCCAAAGTATATCCAATATGACCAATGGAACTATAAGCTATCAATCTTTTCAAATTTTTTTGTCCTATAGCTGCAACGGCTCCAAATATCATCGATGTAATTGATAAAAAAACAATAATAGTTTGCCACTGATCAATCATATTAATAAATGGAATGTATAAAAATCTTATAAATACTGTTAAAGCTGCAATTTTTGGAACTATTGCAAAAAATAAAGTTACAGATGTTGGGGAACCTTCATATACATCTGGTGCCCACATATGAAATGGCACAGCAGATATTTTAAATGCTAATCCTACTAAAATAAAAACTATTCCAAATGTAAGTCCGTAATGAGTAGAATTGATTGTTTGAGCAACTATATTAAAATTTGTAGATCCAGAAAATCCATAAATTAAAGAACATCCATAAAGTAACAAACCAGAAGAAAGAGCACTTAATACAAAATATTTAAGTCCAGATTCTGAAGATTTTAATTGATTTCTATTAAAAGATGCCAAAACATATAAAGCTAGCGATTGTAATTCAAGACCAACATAAAAAACGATCAGATCATTAGAGCTTATCATCACCATCATTCCTAAAATAGAACTCAGAATTAAAATTGGATACTCTATTAAAAAAATATTAGATATCTTTAGGTATTTTTTTGAGATTGATAAAACAACTACTCCTCCCAAAATTGTAAGAGCTTTCATGTAAGATGAAAGGTTATCAATTATATAGCTACCATTAAATAAAGTAATATTTGTTTCTAGAGGGTTATTTAATATCAAAATTCCTGTAATAAATAAAAAAATCATAGAAAGATTATGAATTAAATTTGAACTATTTTTTATAAAGACACCTAAAATTAATAAAAACATTACAGTTAAAGAAACAAAAATTTCAGGCGAAATAAAGTGTAAATTATTCATTATTGCTGCACCTCTGATGAATACATATTTAAGTTAAAATTATACATATCAATTAAATTTTTGACTGAGATTTCAATTGTATTCATAAGAGGCTCTGGGTAAAAACCAAAAAATAATACAGGTATCGCTAAACTCAATAAAATAAATCTTTCTGATCTATCTAAATCGGCCATTTTTAAAAGATCCTTATTGATTAATTTTCCAAAAACAACTCTTCTATATAACCACAACATATATGCAGCACCAAAAATAACCCCTAAACTAGCAATAACAGCTACTAAAAAATTATCTTTAAATGCACCCATTAAAATCAAAAACTCTCCTATAAAACCACTAGTTCCAGGTAATCCTAATGCAGCTAAAGTGAACAACATAAATAAAATTGAATATTTTGGCATTATAGAAATAAGTCCACCATAAGTTTTGATTAGTCTAGAATGTATTCGATCATAAACTACACCTACACATAAAAATAATGCAGCTGATACGAGTCCATGACTTATCATTTGAATTATGCTTCCCTCAATACCTTGTTGGGTAATCGTAAAAATACCCAATGTAACAAAACCCATATGAGCCACTGAAGAATATGCTATTAGCTTTTTCATATCTTCTTGCATTAAGGCAACCAGAGACGTGTATACGATTGCAATTAAACTTAAAGAATAAACTAAAGGTGTAAAAAATTCTGAAGCTAAAGGAAATAATCCTAAAGAAAATCTAATAAAACCATAACCTGCCATTTTTAATAAAATGGCAGCAAGTAAAACAGAACCAGCCGTTGGTGCTTCTACGTGAGCATCTGGAAGCCAAGTATGTACAGGCCACATTGGAGTTTTAACAGCAAATGAACTAAAAAAAGCCAGCCATAATAAATTTTGATATTTTGTGTCAATGCCTAATTCATATAGTTGAATAATATCAGTTGTGCCTGACATCCAATAAATTGAAATTATTGCAACTAACATCAAAACAGAACCAAGCAAAGTATACAGAAAAAATTTAAATGCAGAATAAACTCGTCGAGCTCCGCCCCAAATCCCAATAATCAGAAACATTGGGATCAACCCTGCTTCAAAAAATAAATAAAAAATAACTAAGTCGAGTGAGCAAAAAACACCTATCATTAAGCTTTCCATTAATAATATAGCAATAAGAAAGTCTCTTAATCGATTTTCAATTTTATTATTAACAGAAATTATACAAAGTGGAGTTATAAGGGTTGTTAAAATAATAAACAAAATTGATATACCATCGATACCAACTTTATAATTAATGAAACCTTTTAACCATTCTCTGTCTTCAATGAATTGAAAACTTGAGGATGTTGGATCAAATAAAAACCACAAATAAATGGATATTAAAAAATTTACAAAAGATGTAAATAAAGCAACATATTTATGTGTATTTGAATTTTTATCTTTTGAAAATAATAAAAAAAATGCTCCAATTGTTGGAAGAAGAATTAAAGAAGATAAAATAGGAAAGTTCATTAATATAAAATTAAAAAGGTTAATAAGGCTGAAAAACCAATTAATATCATAAATGCATATTGATAAATAAAGCCACTTTGGAATTTGCTAGCTTTTATTGATAAATTTTTAATTAATAAAGAAACACCATCAGGTCCAAATTTATCTATAACTTTAACATCAACTATCTTCCAAAAGAAAAGACCAATTTTCTTTGAAGATTGAATGAATAAAACATTATACAATTCATCAAAATACCATTTATTGACTAAAAATTTATACAAAGGTTTATTTAATTGAGCCAGTTGATTTGGTAAATCTTTATTTTTAATAAATAAATAATAGGCTAATGGTATAGACAGTAATACTAATGTCGGTGTAGTCAAAACAAACCATAAAGGAGGGTGTTCCGTGCTCAATGGATTAAGAAATTTAATTGAGTTTCCCCAAAAATAATTTTCTCCACCAAGTTCTATAAATAAATCTTTAAATAAAAACCCAGCAAAAATTGCACCAATAGAAAGTATTATTAGTGGTAAAAGCATTATCATTGGTGATTCATGCATTTCTTCAATTTTAATTCTTTTATTATTATATGGTCCATGGAAAGTTTTAAAAATTAATCTCCATGAATAGATTGATGTTAATAAAGCTGTAAAAATACCAATGCCGGCTGCATAATAGCCAGCAGTATTGCCTTTTAAATAAGCAAATTCTATTATTGCATCTTTCGAATAAAAACCAGATAAAAAGGGAAACCCTGTTAAAGCAAGGGTTCCGATTATCATCAAAATCCAAGTATATGGCAGTTTTTTATATACAGCTCCCATATGATTAATATCTTGTTCATCTTTAAAAGAGTGAATAACTGATCCAGATCCTAAAAAAAGTAATGCTTTAAAAAAGGCATGAGTAAACAAGTGGAACATAGCAACATTATAAGCTCCAACACCTGCTGCAAAAAACATATAACCTAATTGGCTACATGTAGAATAGGCAATTATTTTTTTAATATCTGTTTGAACTAAAGCTACAGTTGCAGCAAAGAAAGCTGTAGTCATACCTACGATAGTTATAATATTTAACGTGAAAGGAGAATATTCAAAAATTGGTGAGCATCTAACAACTAAAAAAACACCTGCTGTTACCATAGTTGCTGCATGTATTAAAGCTGATACAGGAGTGGGACCTTCCATAGCATCTGGTAACCAAGTGTGTAAAAAAATTTGTGCTGATTTACCCATTGCCCCAATAAATAAAAGAATACAAATCAAATCAATAGCTTTAATATTTATTCCAAGAAATAATAATTCATTATCGATAATTTTTGGAATTTGTTGAAAAACTTCTGAATAATTAACCGTACCAAATAAATAAAAAATTAAAAAAATACCTAGTGCAAATCCAAAATCACCTACTCTATTAACAACAAATGCTTTGATAGCAGCAGCATTAGCTGAATCTTTTTTAAACCAAAAACCAATTAAAAAATATGAACAAAGCCCGACGCCCTCCCATCCAAAGAACAATTGTAAAAAGTTATCTGCTGTTACCAAGGTTAACATTGCAAATGTAAAAAGAGATAAATAGGCCATAAATCTAGGTTTATGTGGATCATGAGACATATACCCAATTGAATAAATGTGAACTAATGAAGAAACTAAAGTAACAACAACGAGCATTATAGATGACAATGCATCAACTTTGATAGACCAATTTACATTAAGAGTTCCTGAGTTAATCCAGGTAGCAATAACTACATTGTTTTCATAGTGATTAAAAATTACTTGATAAAATAGAAATAAAGATAAAAACGCTGATATAGAAACAAATAAACTAGTAATTATCTCTGCATTTCTGTCACCAATATATTTTCCAAAAAAACCAGATATGATAGAAGCTAAAAATGGTAGAAATAATAATGCAATTTCCATATTATCCTTTCAAACTATTTATATCTTCAACTCTTATTGATGATGAGTTACGATAGTAAACAACTATTATAGCAAGACCTATTGCTGCTTCAGCTGCTGCTACTGTTAATATAAATAGGGTGAAAATTTGTCCCGAGATGTCATTTAAAAATATAGAAAAAGCTACTAAATTTATATTAACAGCTAGTAAAATAAGCTCGATACTCATCAATATAACAATAATATTTTTTCTATTTAAAAATATACCTACAATACCAATTGTGAATATTATGGCTCCTAAAGTAAGATAGTGACCCAAACCTATATCAATCATCAGACTTAACTCCTTTATTACTTTCAACATCAATCATTTCTACACCATCAGATCTTTCTCTGGATATTTGACTAAAATAACTTTGTTTTTTAACTCCCGACCGTTGTCGAAAAGTAAGTACAATAGCCCCTATCATTGCAACAAGTAAAATCATTCCACTTAATTGAAAAATATGAATATAATCTGTGTATAAAACATATCCAATTGAATGAGTATTACTTATTTTTTGGTCAACATTTAGTGACATTGCTGTAACCATATCAGGTTTGTACTTCCACCCTCCTATAACTATTATTAATTCAAAAAATATAATAGCACTTACAATTAAACCAACTGGAATATGTTTTGAACTTTCACTTGCACTAAACCATTGATTTTTTTGTTGAGCTACATTAAGCATCATAACAACAAATAAGAATAAAACTGCTACTGCACCCACATAAACAATTAACATAATCATTCCAAGAAATTCCGCCCCTATCATTATAAATAAACATGAAATACTAATAAAATCTAAAATTAAAAAAAAAACAGAATGAACTGTATTTTTTGAAACAGTCACCATTATAGCTGAGATAATTGCTATTAATGAAAAAATATAAAAAAAAATAGAATGGGCTATCATAAAACTATCTATAAGGTTTATCTGCTTTTATATTAGCTGCTAAAATACTTTCCCATCTATCACCATTATCTAACAGTTTATCTTTATTAAAATAAAGCTCTTCTCTAGTTTCTGTTGAAAATTCAAAGTTTGGTCCTTGAACAATTGCATCAACTGGACAAGACTCCTCACAAAGACCACAATAAATGCACTTCATCATATCAATATCGTATCTAGTTGTTTTTCTACTTCCATCTTTTCTTTCAGAAGACTCAATTGTTATTGCTTGCGCTGGGCAAACAGCTTCACATAATTTGCAAGCTATACATCTTTCCTCACCATTAGGATATCTTCTTAGCGCATGCTCTCCTCTAAAACGTGGGCTAATTTTCCCTTTTTCAAAGGGATAGTTAATTGTTTTTTTTGATTTAAAAAGTTCTCTTAAAGCAATTGAAAGTCCACCTAAAAAATCTAACATAAATATTGTTTTAAAAATTCTTGAAATTTTCATAATTAATTTGTTGGCAATAAGTTAAAATAAAATAAATAGCTCGCTGTAATAACAACCCATGTTAATGATAATGGTAAAAATACTTTCCATCCCAATCTCATTAATTGATCATATCTATATCTCGGTACGATAGCTTTTACCAATGCGAACAACACAAAAAGAAATAATATTTTAAAGATAAACCAAATAGGTCCAGGAACTAAATCAAATGGATAAATTTCTATTGGTGATAACCAACCACCTAAAAAAAGAATAGAACCCAATGCACACATAAGCAAGATATTTGCGTATTCTCCCAACCAAAACATTGCATACATCATTCCTGAATACTCAGTTTGATACCCAGCAACTAATTCAGCTTCGGCTTCGGGTAAATCAAATGGAGGACGATTAGTTTCCGCTAGTGCAGATATAAAAAAAATTACAAACATTGGAAATAGAGGAATCACAAACCATATATTTTCTTGTGCTTTCACAATTTCATTTAAATTCAATGAACCAACACAAAGTAAAACGTTTATTATAATAACACCAATCGAAACCTCATAAGATACCATTTGTGCTGCAGATCTAATTGCACCTAAAAATGGATATTTAGAATTTGATGCCCATCCACCCATAATAATTCCATAAACACCCAATGAAGACACAGCAAATAAATAAAGTATACCAACATTTATATCAGCTATTACATAAGTTGCACTAAATGGAATGACCGCCCAAGAAACTAAAGCTAATGTCATAGTAACTATCGGCGCTAGTATAAAAATTGTTTTATTTGAACTTGAAGGAACAATAACTTCTTTAAATATATATTTTAAAGCATCTGCTAATGATTGAAGTAAACCAAAAGGACCGACTACGTTTGGACCTTGTCTTTTTTGGACAAAAGCCCAAATTCTACGATCAAGCCAAACTATCATCGCAACCGAAACAAGCACTGGGACTAATAAAAATAATATTTTATAGGTTTCTAAAAAAATTATATTAAGATATTCCATTTTATTATCCTTCTGTACCAGTAGGTTTTAAATTAGTTTTTGCATTTTTGCACTCAAACATAGTTTTAGAAGCTCTAGCAATAACATTTGAATAATAGTAATCTTCAGTATTAACTTTTAAAACATCTTTTTCAAATTTTATATCATCAATACTCGAAGCTATTTTAGAACTATCTTTTTTTAAATATAAATTTATTTGATTAAGCAAACTACTATCTAACTCATCCTTATCATTGAATAGTTTTCTATGATTCATTGCCTCAGCTAATTCATTTATTATCTGCCAATCTTCTTTTGCGTTTTCTGGTGGATAAGAAGCTTTATAAGCTTTTTGTAATTTACCTTCAAGGTTTGTAAAATATCCATTCTGTTCAGTGTAAGCTGCACCGGGAAGTATAATGTCTGCCATTTCAGCTCCATTATCACCATGACTTCCTTGATATATTATAAATTCATTTTTTTTTTTAAACTTAAGACTGTCTTGGCCTAGCAAATATATAATTTCGAATTTATTTTTTTCTAAATCTTCTAAAATTTCATTAGAACCATCTTTTGATTTATAGATACCCAAGTCATAACTCCCTACAGTAGACGCATTTTCAGAGATAACGTTTAATGAATTCCACTCATTAGATATCTTGTTATTTTTATTTAAAAACATTTTCATTGACTCAAATATATATTTTGCAGAATTTGACCTTAGTGCAGATTGTCCAAATATAATTAAAGGTTTTTTTGCTTCCTTGATTAAATTGGATATTTCATGTTTATTTTCTACTATATCTTTTATATTTTCAATATCCCCATTTAAAGCTTCATAAGGATAAGTTAGGTTACCCACATCATTTAAAGAAATAATTTTTATTTTATTTTGTAGATAAGCTTTTCTAATTCGTGCATTTAAAATTGTTGCTTCATATCTTGGATTACTACCAATTAATAAAATTAAGTCAGCTTCTTCAATTCCATTAATTGAAGAATTAAATAAATAATTTTCTCTTTTATCTGTGTTTAAATATGAATGATTATGTCTTGATTCAATATTATAAGAACCTACTGTTTTATTTAAAAACTCTTTAAATATATACTGAGTTTCCATATTAGTTAAATCTCCTGTCATTCCACAAATTTTTTCTTTGTCTGTGTTTTTAATTTTTGACTTAATGATATTAAAAGCTTCAGTCCATGATGCTTTTTCAAATTTATTATTGTATTTAACATAAGGTGTGTCTAATCGTTGATTTAACAGACCGTCACAAGCGTATCTTGTTTTATCAGAAATCCACTCCTCATTAATATTTTCATTAATTCTTGGTAGAATTCTTTTTACTTCCCATCCGTATGTATCAATTCTTATGTTTGACCCTATAGCATCCATTACATCTATCGATTCAGTTTTTTTTAATTCCCATGGTCGAGCTTCAAATACATACGGTTTTGAAGTCAGGGCACCAACTGGACATAAATCAACAACATTTGCAGATAGTTCTGATTGCATTGATTCTTCGAGATAAGTTGTTATTTGCATATCTTCCCCCCTACCAATAGCACCTAACTCGGGTACACCCGCTACTTCTGTAGCAAATCTAACACACCTGGTGCAGTGTATGCATCTTGTCATTTGAGTTTTAATTAATGGACCCATATTTTTTTCTGGAACTTCTCTTTTATTCTCTTTAAATCTTGATTTATCGACACCATAAAACATAGACTGATCCTGCAGATCACATTCACCTCCTTGGTCACATACAGGGCAATCCAAAGGATGGTTAGCTAATAAAAACTCCATTACACCCTTTCTTGCTTTTTCAACAAACTCTGTGTTAGTTTTAATATTCATACCTTCAGCAGCAGGCATAGCACATGATGCAACAGGTTTAGGTGATTTTTCTAGTTCAACTAAACACATTCTACAATTTCCAGCTATCGATAATTTTTCATGATAACAAAATCTAGGAATCTCTACTCCAGCTTTTTCACATGCTTGCAGTACTGTTAATCCCTCTTCAACTTCAATTTCTGTATTGTTTACTTTTAATTTAAACATCTTTTTTTTCTAATAAGTGTTGATCTACCAAATAAGGAATTCCCTTGTCAGTTTCAAATGTTGGGTCAAAATTATTTCTTTTTTCAATTTCTTTCTTAAAATGTCTTAATAAACCTTGCACAGGCCAAGATGACCCTTCTCCAAAAGCGCAAATAGTGTGTCCTGCAATTTGGTTTGTAACCTCACCTAACATATCCACTTCATCTCTTGATGCTTCACCTTTTGCCATTCTTTCTAACATTCTCCACATCCAGCCCGAGCCTTCTCTACAAGGTGTACATTGTCCACAGCTTTCATGTTTATAAAATCTAGCAATTCTTGCCATACATTTAATAATGTCTTGATCTTTATTTATAACAACTATACCTGCAGTTCCTAAGCCACTTTTTTCTTCTATTAGTGCATCAAAATCCATTTTAAGCGTTTCACATATTTTTTTTGGTATTAAAGGCATTGAGGAGCCTCCTGGAATAACTGCCTGTAAATTATCCCATCCACCGATTACTCCACCTGCATGAATTTCTATTAAATCCTTTAACGGTATGCTCATTTCTTCTTCAACATTACAAGGATTATTAACATTTCCAGATATACAAAAAATTTTAGTTCCTGTATTTTTAGCTTTTCCCAATGTTGCAAACCATTTTCCACCTTTTCTCAATATAGTTGGTACAACAGCTATTGTTTCGACATTGTTAATTATTGTTGGACAACCATATAGCCCAATTAAAGCAGGGAATGGTGGTTTTAATCTTGGTTGACCTTTCTTTCCCTCTATGCTTTCAAGTAAAGCTGTTTCTTCACCACAAATATAAGCTCCAGCTCCATAATGAATATAAATGTCTAAATCCCATCCTGTTTCAGAAGCATTTTTTCCTATTAAATTTTTTTTATATGCTTCATCAATTGCTACTTGAAGTTTTTTACCGTCAATAAAATACTCTCCTCTTATATAAATATAACAAACATGCGCTTGAACTGCGTATGATGCTATCAAACAACCTTCTATTAATTTATGAGGTTCAAATCTTAAAATATCTCTATCTTTACAAGTACCAGGCTCTGACTCATCTCCATTTATTACCAAATAGTGTGATCTAGAACCAATTTCTTTGGGTGCAAATGACCATTTTAAACCTGTGGGGAAACCGGCACCTCCTCTTCCTCTTAGCTCAGATAACTTAATTTCATTAATAATCCAATCTCTCCCTTTTGCAATCAGATCTTTAGTGTTTACCCAATCACCTCTTTTTTTTGATGACTCTATATCTGAGCCTTCATCGTTATATAAATTTTTAAATATTCTATCTTCGTCTTTAAGCATTTTTGATATTTATTAAAGTTTTTCTATTATTCTCAGGTTCGTTATTAACTCTACCTCTATAAGATCCTGGCTTTGGTGTTTCTCCATTTAATATTTGGTCTAAAATTTTTAAAGTTTGTTCTTTATCTAAATCTTCATAATAATCATTATTTATTTGCATCATTGGAGCATTAACACACGCACCTAAACACTCAACTTCCATCCATGAGCAACTATTATCTTTAGATAGTTCATTTTCATTCTCTGAAATTTTTTCTTTGCAAGCTTCTACAAGCTTATAAGCTCCTCTAATCATACAAGGTGTAGTAGTACAAACTTGAATAAAATTTTTTCCTACAGGGGAAAGATTATACATAGAGTAGAATGTTGCTACTTCATAAACTTTTATGTAGGGCATTTTTAAAAACTTTGCAATGTACTTCATTGCAACTAAAGGTATCCAATTGTTATTTTGTTTTTGAGCTATATAAAGCAAAGCCATTACAGCACTTTGCTGTTTACCCTCTGGGTAATTAGAAATAATTTTATTTGCAGCATCTAAGGAAGTAGAATTAAATTCGAAATTTTCAGGTTGTTCTTTTGCCAGTTTTTTAACACTCATTTATCTATCAACCTCACCAAAAACTATATCTAAAGAACCCAAGACAGCAGGAACATCAGCTAACATATGACCTTTTATCAAGTAATCCATTGCCTGCAGATGAGAAAAACCTGGAGCTCTAATTTTGCATTTATAAGGTTTGCTTGATCCATCAGATATCAAATAAACACCAAATTCTCCTTTAGGAGCCTCAACAGCAGTATAAATTTCATCTCTATCCACACGATAGCCTTCAGTAAATAACTTAAAGTGGTGAATTAAAGCTTCCATAGATTGTTTTATATCTTTTTTTGCAGGTGGACTAATTTTACCATCTGTTGATTTAATTGGGCCTTTAGTCATTTTAGCTAAACATTGTTTAATTATTAAAACACTTTCTTTCATTTCCTCAATTCTACATAAATATCTGTCATAACAATCACCATTTTTTCCAACAGGTATTTTAAAATCTAATTGTTTGTAACAATCATATGGTTGTGATTTTCTTAGGTCCCATGGTATACCTGAACCTCTAATCATAACACCGCTAAATGAATAATCCAAAGCATCTTCTTTAGAAACAATTCCAATATCAACATTTCTTTGTTTAAAGATTCTATTATCTGTTAATAATGTTTCAAGGTCATCTATTACCTTTGGAAATGAAGCACAAAATTTTTCTATATCTTCTTCTAAACCCATGGGTAAGTCTTGATGAACTCCACCAGCCCTAAAATAATTTGCATGTAATCTAGATCCTGAAACTCTTTCATAAAATGTCATTAAAGTTTCACGTTCTTCAAAACCCCATAAAGATGGTGTTAGAGCCCCGACATCAAGAGCTTGAGTTGTTACATTTAATATATGACTTAAAATTCTTCCTATTTCACAAAACATTACTCTTATAAATTGAGCTCTAATAGGAACATCAATTTTTAAAATTTTTTCTATAGCTAATGCAAAAGCGTGCTCTTGATTCATTGGAGCCACATAATCTAATCTATCAAAATATGGTACAGCTTGCATATAAGTTTTATTTTCAATTAGCTTTTCAGTTCCTCTATGTAGTAAGCCAATATGTGGATCTGCTTTTTCAACAACTTCTCCATCTAGCTCCAGAATTAATCTTAATACACCGTGTGCTGCAGGATGTTGAGGGCCAAAGTTAAGCTTTAAAGTTTTAGTTTTTTTTGTCATTTTTTTGATCTGCTTGTTCTTTAATGTATTTGGTTCCCTCCCATGGGCTTTCATAATCAAAATTTCTATAATTTTGTTCTAACTTAACCGGTTCTTGAATAACTTTTTTTTTATCTTCACTATATCTAACTTCTATATGTCCAGTTAATGGAAAATCTTTTCTTAATGGATGACCTTCAAAACCATAATCAGTAAGTATTCTTCTTAGATCAGGATGATCTTTAAATTTTACTCCATACATATCAAAAACCTCTCTCTCCATCCAATTTGCTGCTGGAAAAATCGTTGTTAATGATGGAATTACCTCCTTTTCATTAATTAAATAACTTAGAATAATTCTTTGATTAAATTCATGACTTAGAAACAAATAAATAACCTTAAAACGTTGAGTGTTTTCTGGATAATCAACTACAGTAACATCAATTAGTTGTCTGAATTTTGTATTTTCATTACTTTTGATAAACAAAGTAACATCAATCAAATCCTCACTATCAATGTTTAAATAAAGTTGATTATGCTTGATTTCAGATTTTTTTATCTTAGTTGTAAGTCCAGAATTAATTTTTTTTTCTAAATCAGTTAAATTAGTCATATTAATTATCTATTAAATGAACCTTTATTTCTAATTTTTTTTTGTAGTTGTAAAATTCCATATAATAATGCCTCTGCAGAGGGTGGACAGCCCGGAACATAAATGTCAACAGGAACAATTCGATCACACCCACGCACAACAGAATATGAATAGTGATAATAGCCACCACCATTAGCACAGCTACCCATCGAAATTACATATCGAGGCTCAGGCATTTGATCATAAACCTTTCTAAGTGCTGGTGCCATTTTATTAGTTAAAGTTCCTGCAACAATCATAACATCTGATTGTCTAGGTGACCCTCTTGGTGCTGCTCCAAATCTTTCTAAATCATATCTAGGCATTGCAGTTTGCATCATTTCTACCGCACAACATGCAAGACCAAAAGTCATCCAATGTAACGACCCAGCTCTTGACCAGTTAATCAAATTAACTAATGATGTTGTTATAAAACCATTTTTACTAAAATCTTCTGATAGTTTTTTAAATTCTTCTGGTATTTGTTTATTTTTATCTTCTAAATTCATAGTTTTAATCTTATTCCCAATCTAATGCTCCTTTTTTCCACTCATAAATAAATCCGACAGTAAGAATAAATAAAAAAATAATCATTGAAAAAAAACCAAGCACTCCAATATTGCCTAGTGAAATGGCCCAAGGAAAAAGGAAAGCTATTTCTAAATCAAAAATTATAAAAAGAATTGCTACTAAATAAAACCTAACATCAAATTCCATTCTAGAGTCTTCAAAAGGCTCAAAACCACATTCATAAGCAGATAATTTTTCTGGGTCTGGATTTTTTGGAGATAGAATTAGATTAATAATTACAAATGCACAGCTTAGCCCTAAGGCAATAAATAAAAAAAGTATAATTGGTAGATAATCTTTTAAAAAATCTGAAAGCATGCTGTCTATATATCAGACTTTTTATTAACTAAAAGTGTAGTTCGGTCACATTATCAACTTTAATTGTTCAATATATTGTTGCTATATACTAAATATTTAGATGCTTGAGGCTCAATCAAAAAGCGAGTCAAACCTAGCTTTATTTTTTTGTTATTTGACAATATTCTTTTATAATTTTTTAAAGAATAAATCATTTTTTTAGCTAATAATTTATGATCACTTCTTGAGGTGAATATTCCATATTTCTTTGTAAGTATATCTTCAGAGCCGCTACAATTACTACTAATGCATGGTAATCCATAATTAACTGATTCAATTAATGTATTGGGTAAACCTTCATACAAAGATGGAAGTATTAAAAGTTTCGATTTTTCATAATAGCTTTTAAGTTTATAAGTATAACCACAAAAAACTACTTGGTCTTCTATATTTAATTCATTTGTTAATCTTTTTAACTTTTGCTCATCGTAACCGTGTCCAATAATTATTAATTTATAGTTAGGAAACTTTTTCAAAAAATATGGAAATGCTTTTATTAACACTTCTTGATTTTTTTGTTTACACAATCTTCCGACTGATAAAATAAAATTATTCTTTAAATTTTTTTTATTTTTTAAAATCTTTTTAATACAAGGATTATAAATTAACTTAATCTTATTTCTTTTTAATGTAATTTTCTGAAGAGATTTTTTAGATTTAATTGAGTTAGTAATTATACCATCACTAAAACTATAAAAAAAAAACTTTAATGATAAAATAATAAGAGCTGAAATTTTATTATCTGCATATTTTGTAGCTTCAAATGAGTCTTCTGAATTTCTTATTATAATTTTTCGCCTCAAAAAGAGACATGCTATTAAGGGTAAAATATGACTCTGAAACGACAATGTAATTGAGTCCTTTTTTTTTATTTTTTTAAATATTTCATAAAGTGAAAAAATTGAAAATATTGACGTAATTAATCTTTTTGAAATAAAATTTAATGAATTACCGCCTATATTTACGAAGTTTACTTTTTTAGAAAAAAATTTTTTTTGATTGCTTTTTTTTATATCTGAAATTAAATAAATATTAATATTTTTTTTTATACAATGATTAACAAAATTAATCAGATTTGTTGCTACACCACCACTATCAAACGATGGGTATAGAATTACTAAATTTTTAATTTTTTTCATTTTTAAAACAAAACAGAAACTGGCGGGAGTGAAGGGACTCGAACCCTCGACCTATCGCGTGACAGGCGATCGCTCTAACCAACTGAGCTACACCCCCCTAGTTATTTTGGTGGGCAGTAAAGGACTCGAACCTTTGACCCCCTCGGTGTAAACGAGATGCTCTACCAACTGAGCTAACCGCCCATAACCAAAAACAGTGTGTTTTATATCTCTTAGAGTATTAACGTCAAGATCTATTAACCAATATAATTGCATATCATGAGGCAGTATAATAAATTTTGAAATATAAATTACTAGTTATTGAATACTTGCCTGTGTTTTGTCACCCGATTTAGAAATGTTTTCAACTTCGACCCATTCAACTTTTTTTAATTCTTTACTTAAAGCTATTTTTAAAACTTCATCAGCATGCTCAACTGAAGTAATTTTAATATCATCAATGATCTTCTTAGGCATGTCAGCTAAATCTTTTTCATTTTCTTTAGGAATTAAAACTTCTTTAATACCAGCTCTATGAGCTGCTAATAACTTTTCTTTTAAACCACCAATTGGTAAAACTTGTCCAGTTAAAGTGACTTCACCTGTCATAGCAACATCTTTTCTAATTGGGTTGTTTGTAATTGCTGAAACTATAGATGTAACCATGCCTATTCCAGCTGAAGGTCCATCTTTTGGTGTTGCACCTTCAGGTACATGAATATGAAAATCTTTTTTTTCAAATATTGGTGGAATAATTCCATACTCTAAACTCTTTGATCTAATAAATGATTTTGCAGCTTTAACAGACTCTTGCATTACATCACCTAATTTACCAGTTATTTGCATTCTTCCTTTACCTGCCATTGTAACTGTTTCTATTTTTAATATCTCTCCACCATACTCTGTCCAAGCTAAGCCAGTAACAACTCCAATTTTATTTTCACTTTCAAGCTCTCCAAATTTAAATTTTTGTATACCAAGATAATTTGATAGATTTTTTAAATCAATTGTGACTTCTTTTTCTTCACCAGATACTACTTTTTTTACAACTTTTCTTGTAACTTTTGAAATTTCTCTTTCTAGATTTCTAACACCTGACTCTTTTGTATAACTTCTAATAATCTCTTTAATAATATCTTTTGATAAAATCATTTCATTTTCTTTAACACCATTGTCTTTAATCTGTTTTGGTAAAAGATATTTATTTGCAATATTAATTTTTTCATCCTCTGTATAACCAGCTAATCTAATTACTTCCATTCTGTCCAAAAGTGGAGGTAAAATATTTAGTGTATTAGCTGTAGTTACAAACATTACATCAGATAAATCATAATCAACTTCTAAATAATGATCATTAAATGTAGAATTTTGTTCTGGATCTAATGCTTCAAGCAAAGCAGAAGATGGGTCTCCTCTATAATCATTACCTATTTTATCTATTTCATCAAGTAATATTAAAGGATTTTTTGTTCCTGCTTTTTTCATCATTTGAATTATTTTTCCTGGCAATGACCCTATATAAGTTCGTCTATGGCCTCTAATTTCAGCTTCATCACGCATACCCCCAACAGAAACTCTTACAAATTCTCTATTTGTCGCTCTAGCAATTGACTTACCCAAAGATGTTTTTCCAACACCAGGAGGACCAACTAAACATAGAATTGGACCTTTAATTTTATCCATTCTTTTTTGAACAGCTAAAAATTCTATAATTCTTTCTTTAACCTTTTCCAACCCAAAATGATCAGCATCTAAAACTGATAAAGCTTTTTTTAAATCTATATCAACTTCACTTTTTTTGTACCAAGGTAAATCAATCATCCAATCCAAATAATTTCTAATAACTGTAGCTTCAGCTGACATAGGACTCATATTTTTTAATTTTTTAAGTTCCGACATGCATTTTTTTTCAACTTCTTTGGGCATTTTCGCTTTTAATATTGATTTATTTAAACTTGAAGTTTCATCTTTACCATCTTCAATTTCACCTAATTCTTTTTGTATAGCTTTAAGTTGTTCATTTAAATAATATTCTCTTTGAGTTTTTTCCATTTGTGTTTTAACTCTTCCTCTAATTCTTTTTTCAACACCAATTATGCTTGTTTCACTTTCCATAATTTTAATTATTGAATTCAATCTTTTCTTTACATCAATCGTTTCAAAAATTTGTTGTTTTTCCGATATAGTAGCAGTTAAATGAGAAGCAATATTATCTGCTATATGTGATGCGTCTGTTAATTTTTTAATAGTATTAATTGTTTCAGTAGAAATCTTTTTATTAATAGATGTCAACTTTTCTAGTCTTCTAACGGCTGTCATTGCTAGAGGCATCAAGTCTTCGTCTTTATTTATAGTGTCTAAATGATAAGTATATTCACATGTAATAAATTTTTCATTGTCTTTATAATCTAAAATCTTTACTCTTTTATTTCCTTCAACTAATACTTTAACAGTACCATCGGGTAATTTTAGAAGTTGTAAAATATTCCCTTCACAACCATACATAAAGACATCAGTTTTTTTTGGGTCATCTATTTCAGAGTTTTTTTGAGTAACTAGAACAATCTTTTTATCTTTCTTCATTACTTCGTTTAATGCAGATATAGATTTATCTCTTCCAACAAACAAAGGAATTACCATATTGGGAAATACAACGATATCTCTTAACGGTAATAAAGGTTTCTCAATTTTGACGTCCATATACTCAATATGGATATTAAAAAAAATATTACAATAGTTATTTATTACTTATTAACGCTAAATATTATGCCGCTGAAGTTTTGTCTGTCTTGGTTTTACTGTTGTTTTTTGAATGAACTATAATTGGTTGAGACAGTCCTTTAGCCGCACCAGCATCAACAATTACTTCTTCAACGTTATCTTGGCTTGGTAAATCATACATAGTTTTTAATAAGATATTTTCTAAAATTGATCTTAAACCTCTTGCGCCAGTTTTTTTATTAATTGCTTTGATAGCTATTTCTTTTACAGCATTGTCTTTAAAGTTTAATTTAGCACCATCTAATTTAAACAATTCTTGATATTGTTTTATTAGTGAATTTTTAGGTTCTTGTAATATTTTAATTAAAGATTTTTCATCAAGATCTTCTAAAGTAGCTATCATAGGTAATCTACCAATAAATTCTGGAATTAAACCATATCTTAATAAATCTTCAGGTTCTAAATTTTTCATCCATTCCCCTGTTTTTTTATCTTGTGTGTTTTTTACATTTGCTCCAAAACCAATTGAAGTACCTTTGTCTCTTTGAGAAATTATTTTATCTAATCCTGCAAAAGCTCCTCCACATATAAATAAAATATTTGTCGTATCTACCTGTAAGAATTCTTGTTGAGGGTGTTTTCTTCCTCCTTGAGGAGGAACACTTGCAATTGTCCCTTCCATAATTTTTAATAATGCTTGTTGTACTCCCTCACCTGATACGTCTCGAGTTATAGATGGGTTTTCAGATTTTCTACTTATCTTATCTACTTCATCTATATAAACAATTCCTCTTTGAGCTTTCTCAACGTTATAATCTGCTGCTTGTAATAATTTTAAAATAATATTTTCTACATCTTCACCAACATAACCTGCTTCGGTTAATGTGGTCGCATCAGCCATTGTGAAAGGTACGTCTAAAATTCTTGCTAAAGTCTGAGCTAATAAAGTTTTACCACATCCAGTAGGTCCAACTAACAAAATATTAGATTTAGAAAGTTCAACAGATTTACTAGTTTTACTTTCATAGTTTAATCTTTTGTAATGATTGTGTACAGCTACTGATAAAACTTTTTTTGCATGTTGTTGACCGATTACATAATCATCTAATACAGTACAAATTTCTTTGGGTGATGGTAAACCATCTTGGTGCTTAACAAGAGTATCTTTACTCTCTTCTTTGATGATATCCATACAAAGCTCAACACACTCATCACATATAAAAACTGTTGGGCCTGCAATTAATTTTCTTACTTCGTGTTGGCTTTTACCACAGAAAGAACAGTATAAAATGTTTTTGTTATTACTAGTCATATTTTTTAAAACGAATCAATTAGTTACTTTAATATAGATGACTCGTATTTATCAAGTATACGTTTAGAAAATATCAAGATGTAGTGTTTTAACTTCTTTTTTCTACAACTTCATCAATTAAACCGAACTCTTTAGCTAGATCTGGAGTCATAAAATTATCCCTTTCTAAAGCTTTTTTAATATCATCAGCAGATTTGCCTGTATGTTTTGAGTAGATTTCATTTAATCTTTTTTTTAAAGCTAAAACTTCATTAGCATGTATTTCAATATCTGTTGCTTGTCCTTGAAAACCTGCCGAAGGTTGATGCACCATTATTCTTGAATTTGGCAAAGACAACCTTTTCCCCTTTTTTCCTGCAGCAAGTAGAAAAGACCCCATAGATGCAGCTTGACCGATACATAAAGTAGATACATCAGGCTTGATATATTGCATTGTATCGTAAATCCCTAGGCCAGCTGTAACAAGACCACCAGGACTGTTAATATAAAGATAAATTTCTTTTTTTGGGTCTTCAGATTCTAAAAATAAAAGTTGTGCAGTAACTAAAGAGGCGACATTATCATTAATGGGACCAACTAAAAATATTATTCTTTCTTTTAGAAGTCTTGAGTAGATATCGTAAGCTCTTTCACCTTTGCTTGATTGTTCTACAACCATAGGGATTAGGTTGTTCATATGTTCAGAAAATTTTATAGTCATAAGTTGATTCTTTTATCTTATACAACTTGTGATTACTTTTTGCTAACTTTTTTTGCTTTAGAGGTTGTTTTTTTTGTTGCTTTAGCTTTAGATTTTATTGTTGCTTTAGCTTTAGTTTTTGTTGCTACTTTGGCTTGTTTTTCTTCTGAATCTCCATGATCTTGTTTTTGAGTTTCTTTCAATATTTTCTCAGCTTCTTCTTTAGTGATATCTTTTTTATTTGGTTTTGCCTTTGTCTTAATTGCTTCAATAATTTTTTCCTCATAAACTGTTCCTTTTAAACTTGCTAAAGCTGATGGGTTTTTTTGATAAAATTCCATAACCATTTTTTCTTGTCCCGGCATCATTCTTAATTGTTTTTGAACTTCTGCTTGAACTTCTTGTTCTGAAACTTTTATCTTATTTTGTTCTCCAAATTCATTTAAAATTAATCCAACTTTAATTCTTTTTTTTGCAACATCTACAAAATCTTTTTTGCTTTTTTTAGCATCTTCATCACTCATACCTTGAGATAAAACTTTAATCTCTTCTTCAATTAAATTTTCTGGTATATCATCAACTTTAAAAGTTTCTATTTCTTTAAGAATTTGGTTTTTTGTTATTCTACCTAAAGAGTTTTTATATTCATCATTTATTTGTTTTGAAATCAATTGCTTTAAATCTGTAAGATTTTTTGCACCCAAATTTTTTGCAAACTCATCATCTATTTTAACATCCTCTGATTTTTTTACAGCTATAATTTTGCAATTAAATTTTGCTTTTTTATTAGCAAATTCTTTTTGTGGATAGTTTTCTGGTAATATAGCTTCAACGACTTTATCATCATTTTTTTTTACTCCAATTAGTTGCTTATCAAATCCTTTTATAAACAAATCTTTGCCTAATATTAATTGAGTGTTTTTACCTTCGCCACCTGTAAAATCTTTTTCATCAATAGTTGCTTTATAATCAAAGACTACTAAATTTTTATCTTCAGCTTTAACGTTGTCATCAACATCTTTAAAATTATTTTGACTTTTAGCTATTTCTTTAATTCTTTTATCTGTTTCTTTCTCATCAATTATTACTGAATACTCATCAAATTTAATATTTTCAACTGATTTAAGTTCTACCTTAGGTAACTCTGTTACAGAAATTATATATTCTAAATCCTTATCTTCACCATAAGTTTTTAAATCTAGTTTTGGTTGCCCTGCAGGTTTAATCTTATTTTTCTCTAAAGCTTTAGTTGTTGAATCTTTTAAAACTTTGTCCAAAACTTCACCAAAAATAGCTTTACCAAATTGTCTTTTTAAAATTTCTATTGGAACTTTGCCTGGTCTAAAACCTTTTAAATTAACAGTTCCTTTGATCTCTTCATACTTTTCACTCATATAAGAATTCATAGTTTTCTTATCTATGAAAATCCTTAAATCTTTGTTTAAACCTTTTTTGTTTTCTATTGTTACTTTCATAATTCTATTTTTTTTTGGTAGGCGAAATAGGACTCGAACCTACACAGATTGCTCTATCGGTTCCTAAGACCGACGCGTCTACCAATT
>Ga0209335_10001567_pt1 | contig 26006 bp, 28 predicted proteins | sample COG_09_FD_184753 | JGI IMG/M metagenome (GOLD analysis project Ga0209335, IMG submission 184753) | Pelagic Microbial community sample from North Sea - COGITO 998_met_09 (SPAdes) (version 2) | ecosystem: Environmental > Aquatic > Marine > Neritic zone/Coastal water | place: Helgoland, sampling...
CCGTCCAGCCAGTGCCGATATCAGCAACGCCTTGCCGCCCGCTAAGATCGCAGCGCGGCGAGCAAACATCTTGTGGCGATCTGGATCCCTGTTCATATCAATCCACCTGCAAGAACATCGCGCGCCAGCGCAGGAACAGCCATGCCAAAATGGGGAACAGCGCCGCCGTCAGACCGTATTGATAAAATGCTGAGCGTGCTTCGATCAGTTGACCCGAAACCAATGATAACAGCAACCATTCCAGGCCTAACGCGCCGCCCGCAACGATCATGAAGCCAATCCAGACAATGACAAAAGATTTGCCTGAAAAGAAATTACGCTGCGCCAGTGCAGCGCCCTGCACCAACAAGAACACAAGCGTACTGACACCCAACGGTAAACCGGACAAGAAATCATGGAGCAGACCAATCGCAAACACAGCGACCGAAGGCATCAAATCAGGACGGTATACACACCAGAAATAAATGCCAATCATGGGCAGCAATGGGATGACCTGCGCAAACCCGGGCAGATGAAACGGGATGGCATTAAAAATCAACAAGGCAAATGTCAGCGCGAACGGGGTTAAATCCCGCGCTAGTTTATCAAGTCTGTGCCAAAGGGACGGTTTCATCGGTTTGCTTTAATTCAAACTCCCAGATCGGATGTCATTAAAATCAATGATCCCATCCAGGCCATAATCCAGAACGCGGACCAATTCCAGGCGCGAGGGGTCTACGAACGGCACAACGGATATTACGTTATCACTGACCGTCGCGACCACACCCACGGGAATACCAGGGGGCAACGCACCCCCATGGCCAGATGTCACGATCCGGTCACCGGGTTCCGTCAGCACATCAGGCGGCAAATGCACCAGGCTAAGGGTATCGCCGTTGGTTCCGGCAACCACGCCCCGCGCACGAGATAGTTCGATCACGACAGGAATGCGAGAGTTTAAATCAGCGAGCAACAACAACCGCGACGACCGACGACCGACTTCCTGGATTCTGCCAATCAGACCAGAACCATTGATGACAGCCTGGCCTTTGCGCACACCTTCGCGCGAACCTGCATTTAAAATCATTGTCCGGGCAAATGCGCCGCCAGCATCCCCGATCACCCGCGCCGAAATTGACGACGCGTCCGAGGCTGGGACAAACTGCAAAAGTTCACGCAGCGCGATGTTTTCGGTTTCCAATTTACGGGCAATGGTCTGCCATTGCAGTAATCTGTCTCGTTCTTCGCGGAGGCGGGTATTTTCTTCGCGAAGGGCCAAAAGGGTTTTGCCCTCGCCGATTGTATCTTGAAGAACATCAAGCGGCCGCGATACGGCATCAAGGATGGGGGCAACGGCGTCGGTGACATGGGCGCGCGCACGTTCAAAGGCTGCCGGTTCCATTTTACCAACCAGCATAAGCGCCGCCGCCGCCACGATCAGACCGATGTGCGCAAAACGTTGCGCAAATGTCCGAACTGGCGCCGCGAGACGGCCAATGGATCGTTCCCGATCGTTCACTCCGAATCACCCAGTCTTCGCTACTTTGCCCAGGCTTGTCAGTAAAACCGCGAAGTTTGTTTCACCAACGACTGACACCAAGATACCAGTCTACGCAACTTGTGCGCGACATCAATACATGGTCGTCAGCACATCCTTAAGCCGTTTCATCTCTTCGAGTGCGCGTCCCGTGCCCAGCACAACGCAGCTCAATGGATCATCAGCAATCGATACCGGTAGCCCGGTCGAATGACGCAATACAAAATCGATATTCCCAAGCAACGCACCACCACCGGTCAGCACGATACCCTTATCGACAATGTCGGCCGCCAATTCTGGTGCCGTATGTTCGAGTGCGACTTTCACCGCTTCGATGATGGCGCCCACAGGCTCCGATAAGCTTTCGGCGATTTGGCGTTCTGAAATCACCAATTCCTTGGGCACGCCGTTCATCAAGTTACGGCCTTTAATTTCCATTGTCTCGCCGTCGCCATCTTCGGGTGGACAGGCAGAACCGATTTCTTCTTTGATCCGTGCGGCAGAACCTTCACCGACCAACAGGTTATGGTTCCGTCGGATGTAAGCGATGATCGCTTCGTCCATCTTGTCGCCACCAACGCGCACAGAACGGGAATAAACAATGCCGCCCAATGACAGCACAGCAACCTCGGTCGTGCCGCCACCGATATCAACAACCATCGATCCGGTCGGTTCGGTCACGGGCAGGCCTGCACCGATCGCAGCGGCCATTGGCTCTTCGATCAGATACACTTTACGTGCGCCTGCGCTTTCGGCTGATTCTTGAATGGCGCGCCGCTCAACAGCGGTGGAGCCTGACGGCACACAAACCACAACCAGCGGGCTGGCAAAGGTGCGCCGGTTGTGCACCTTGCGAATGAAATACTTGATCATTTCTTCGGCGACTTCGAAGTCAGCAATGACCCCGTCGCGAAGCGGGCGAATGGCGCGGATATTACCAGGCGTCCGGCCCAACATTTGTTTGGCTTCTTCGCCAACGGCGAGAACCTGTTTTTTGCCCTTGGCTTCGGCAATGGCGACAACCGAAGGTTCGTTCAGGACAATGCCCCGGCCCTTCACATAGACCAGCGTGTTGGCCGTCCCTAAATCGATTGCCATATCGGCGGAGAGAAATCCGAATAATCTCGAAAGCATATGCTCAAATACCCAATAGCGCTTGAAGTTCCAACGGTAATGTCCGTCGATTTAGCCCTTATAAAAAGCGTTCACCGGAATTACTAGGACGAAAGCGCGTCCAGCCCGGTTTTTCAAGGGTTTGACGTAAAAACCTTAGATGAAGTCCCCAAACAGATTCCACGAACAAGCGTCGAAAATGCCTCAGAAAAAAGACTAATGTCTGTGTTAATAATCACTTTAGCCCGTTTTTAAGACAATTCCATTTAACGATCATCTCACGAGAGAGTTTCCATAAGCTTAACTCATGGCTTGGCAAAGGTTTTTCTTCTATTTTTTAAAATGCGGCCCAAACCGTACCTTTGAATCTTGATGCAGGCTGTTTGAGTGTCAAAAACACCTAACTTATTGATTTTAAAAAGCTATTATTAAAATGGGTTTGTTCCGCAAAAACCATGTCAAATTTCACATAAAAAAATGTTAGTTTACTTAAAAATCTCCAACAAGAGAAGATTCGCCCATATTTTGGTTTAACACGTCACATTAGACGCCTTATGGACCAGATTCGGTCACGAATGATGTTCCCCCTCACCTGTCCTCTCCCCCACTGCTTAGGGGAGAGGGACCCTGTATACGCATGGCTCGTTCTCATCCCTCTCCCCTTTTAGGGGGAGAGGTTAGGTGAGGGGGCTAAACTCATTAAACGATGCCGAGAATTTGGTTTGGGCGGTCCCGGATCAAGTCCGGGACAAGAAAAAGGCGGTCCGAAGACCGCCTTTTCGTATTTCCACTTCATTGTCACCCTGAATACCCGCTTTCGCGGGCACAGGCTTGATTTGGGGTCCATATCCAAAAGCAACCGATGTTGCTTGGCGAAGCATGGATGCCAAAACAAGTTTAGCATGACGACGGGATTTAAAACCCCGAGACCCCGGCTTACACCGGGGTGACACGGCTGATAGGCCGCGTCAGTTCTTTTCTTTGTCGACCAACGCGTTTTCAGAAATCCACGGCATCATTGCGCGGAGTTTCTCGCCAACGACTTCGACGCCATGCTCGGCAGCCAAACGACGCGATGCTTTAAAGCTTGGCTGACCCACAGCATTTTCAACCATGAAGTCACGAACGAACTTACCTGTTTGAATATCGGTCAGAATGTCCTTCATCGCAGCCTTGGTGTCTGGTGTGATGACACGTGGACCAGAAACGTAATCGCCGTATTCCGCAGTGTTGGATACGGAATAACGCATGTTGGCGATACCACCTTCATAGATCAGATCGACGATCAATTTCACTTCGTGGCAGCACTCAAAGTATGCCATCTCTGGGGCGTACCCAGCTTCGACCAAAGTTTCGTAACCGGCCATGATCAACGCGGACAAACCACCACAAAGAACGGCTTGTTCACCGAACAGATCGGTTTCGCATTCTTCACGGAATGTGGTTTCGATGATCCCGGAACGACCCGCACCAATCGCGGATGCATAAGACAATGCCACTTCGAGGGCATTCCCTGTCGCATCCTGATCAACGGCAACCAAACCTGGGACACCTGCGCCGCGCGCATATTCAGAACGAACCGTATGGCCTGGGCCTTTTGGTGCGATCATGAAGACATCCAGATCGGCACGTGGCTCAATCAATTGGAAGTGCACGTTCAAGCCGTGTGCAAATGCCAACGCGGCACCTTCTTTAAGGTTGTCCTTGAGGTGATCTTTATACAAAGCAGCCTGGCCTTCATCAGGTGTCAGCACCATGACGACGTCAGCCCACGCAGCGGCAGACGACGGGTCCATGACTTTGAGGCCTTCGGCTTCGGCTTTTTTCGCGCTGCCTGATCCTTCACGAAGGGCCACGACAACTTCTTTGACGCCAGAGTCACGAAGGTTCAGCGCATGCGCGTGACCTTGGCTACCATATCCGACGACGGCAACTTTTTTGCCTTTGATCAAATTAACATCCGCATCGCGGTCGTAATAAACTCGCATTTTCCTCTCCACTGGTTTGACGCTTGGGCACCGCGACTATATGCGCGGCGATGAATTTTGCAGGGGTTTTACAGGGATGCGGTCCCGCGGGCAATGGCCGCGACGCCTGTTCGCGAAATATCCTTGAGACCCAATGGGCGCATCAAGTCGATAAACGCATCTAATTTCCCGGTATCACCGACGATTTCGAAGACAAAACTCTCGTTTGTACTGTCCACTACACGGGCCCGAAAGATATCAGCGATCCGTAGACTTTCGACCCGCTGATCACCTGTGCACCCGACTTTGACCAAGGCCAGTTCGCGGTCCACGTGCGGTCCTTCAAGGGTCAAATCACTGACCCGGTGGATCGGCACCAAACGGCCCAACTGCGCCTTGATCTGTTCGATGATCATTTCCGTGCCCGATGTCACGATGGTGATACGCGACAAATTATTTTCGTCGCTGACCTCGGCCACGGTTAGGCTTTCGATGTTGTAACCGCGCCCTGAAAACAATCCGACAACACGTGCCAGAACACCCGGTTCGTTATCGACTAAAACCGACATGGTATGTGAATTAATGGGTTCGTCTTTGTTCATGATCCTGATCCTTTGCTGTATTTCTGAGTGGGAGAATGGTGTCGCTTAGACGAGCACCATGCCCTCCTCGGAAACCGGGTTGTCAGCTTTGTCATCAGGACCCAGAAGCATTTCATTGTGTGCCGCACCCGATGGGATCATCGGGTAGCAGTTTTCTTTTTGGTCGACTTGAACATCAGCGATCACCGGACGATCAATCGAAATCATTTCTTTGATCAGATCATCCAAATCATCAACCGAGGTCACCCGCAGGCCAACCATGCCAAACGTTTCGGCCAACTTCACGAAGTCAGGCAGGCTTTCCATGTAGCTTTCGGAATACCGTTTGCCGTGCAGCAATTCCTGCCACTGGCGCACCATCCCCATATAGAAGTTATTCAGAATAAAGCACTTCACCGGCAGGTTATACTGCGAGATCGTCGACAGTTCCTGCATGTTCATCAGGAATGAAGCCTCGCCCGAAATATCCACAACCAGTTTATCCGGATGTGCGACCTGAACGCCCATGGCGGATGGCAGGCCATATCCCATGGTGCCGAGACCGCCCGACGTCATCCAACGGTTTGGCTTTTCAAAGCGATAATACTGTGCCGCCCACATTTGATGCTGACCGACTTCGGTCGTGATGTAGGTGTCTTGGTCTTTGGTCAGGTCATACAGGCGTTGAATAGCGTGCTGTGGCTTGATGATGTCGCCCGATTGGTCGTATTTCAAACAATCGATAGAGCGCCATTCCGCAATCTGTGACCACCATTGTTTCAATGCAGCCGCATCTGGTTTCACCTGAGTCGATTTCCAGACCTTGATCATATCTTCGAGGACATGAGCGATATCGCCGATGATCGGAATATCAACTTTGACGTTTTTGTTGATCGAGCTTGGATCGATATCGATGTGGATCTTCTTGGCGTTCGGTGCGAACGCATCCAGACGACCCGTAATCCGATCATCAAAGCGCGAGCCAACGGCGATCATCACGTCGCAATCGTGCATCGCGTTATTGGCTTCATACGTGCCGTGCATACCAAGCATCCCCAAGAACTGCTTGTTGGATGCTGGAACCGCACCGAGACCCATCAGCGTCAACGTGCACGGATATCCCGTCAGGTTCACGAACTCGGTCATCAATTGAGACGCGCCCGGGCCAGAATTGATGATGCCGCCACCGCCATAGAAAATCGGCTTTTTGGCAGACGCGATCATTTCAACAGCGGCCTTGATCTTATCCAGGTCACCCTTAACCCGTGGTTGGTATTTGCTGAGGTTGATTTTCTCCATCGGCGTATACGTGGTTTCTGCCATGCAAACGTCTTTTGGCAAATCGATGACGACAGGACCCGGACGGCCGGAACGCGCGACATGAAACGCCTCGTGCATCACACGGGATAGGTCCTCAACATCCTTCACCAGATAATTGTGCTTCGTGCACGGGCGGGTAATCCCCGTCGTGTCACATTCCTGGAACGCGTCATTCCCAATCAAATGCGTCGGCACCTGACCCGTCAGGCAGATAATCGGAATAGAATCCATCAAAGCATCTGTAAGACCAGTCACCGCGTTCGTCGCACCCGGGCCAGATGTGACCAAGACAACACCCACTTTTCCGGTCGAACGCGCATATCCTTCTGCGGCATGAACCGCGCCACCTTCTTGGCGGACCAGGATGTGTTTGATCTGATTTTGCTGAAAGAAAGCATCATAGATCGGCAAGACGGCTCCACCCGGATAACCGAACACCACTTCCACGCCCTGATCGGCCAATGCCTTCAGGATGATTTCAGCGCCGGTTAAGTTGGACGTACTCATTTTACAAATCCTTGTGATGTAGCTGTTCTAACAACAATCAACGGTCGGGAACTTCCGCTTCCGACCGTCATATTAATCTGAATTTACGCTGGTTTTTGCCAAGCGCGCGGCAACTTAGAGCGTCAATTGCCCTCGGTCAATACAAACTGACGAATAAATGCAAAGATTTTATCATTATCTCTTTCCATATATTTCTCATCAGAGGTCATATCCGCACGAATCTGACGCTTAAACCATGTGATTTGCCGCTTGGCCAGGTTTCGGGATGATGTTTTGGCCTTAGTGACCGCCGCTTCCAGCGTCATTTCGCCGCGGATCACCCGTAATAGTTCCGCCACGCCAACGGCGCGGGCACTCGGTAAATCACTAGGAATACCAAGCTCTGCAAAGGCTTCAGCCTCGGCCATCGCACCTTGATCCATCATCTGATCGAACCGTGCATTGATCGCGGCATAAATCTCATCACGCGGCGGCATCAGCACAACAGTCCCGTAGCGTGCCGCATACCCCGGCTCGCTGGTTTGGACGCGTTGCCATTCGGATAACGTCTGGCCCGTCGCGGCAAACACAGCGGCAGCCCGGATCAAGCGCTGTCGGTCTGTTGCGGGCAACCGTTCCGATGCCCCTGGATCAACAAGCGCCAGTTCTGTTTTGAAGCGCTCTCCCCCCACCTCGTCAAAATGGCTTTGAACACCTTCAAAGATTTCGACCGGGACTTCGGGAATCTTGGCCAAACCATCGGTTAGCGCCTTGATATACAACCCTGTCCCGCCGGCAATGATCGGCAATTTATCGCGTGCATGAATATCGGTCAGGACATCCTGTGCCATTTTTAACCACATACCTGCCGAGCAACGCTCCGACACGGGCAGGCAGCCGAAAAGATGATGCGGCACGCGGGATTCTTCTTCGTCACTTGGCCGCGCGGTCAAGATTCGCAACTCTTTATAGACCTGCATGCTGTCCGCATTGACGATCTCACCATCAAACGCCTCAGCGATTTGCAGGGCCAACTCGGTTTTTCCACATGCTGTGGGCCCTGCGATGATGACAACCGGTTTCAAATCGGTCACGTTGCTCTCCAAATAGATATCCAGCGAACGCCAATTTGGAGCCGCCCCATGAAATTCGTTCTGACCTTAATAGCCGCCGACGGCACCGCTTTAAACGTAGAAATGATGGAGGGCGTTCGCGATGCCCTCAGATCCCTCGGTGCAGAGACCGGAAGTCTGGACTGGCTGGCCCCAGATCATGCCTGTGATATCTCTTTTAACAACATTGCTCCTGATCAAGCGGACGCTGCGGCCAGGCATGTTATCGGCACACAAACCATCGATTGCATCGCCCAGGAAACCGAGGGTCGGCGCAAATCATTGCTGCTGGCCGACATGGACAGCACCATGGTCACCAGCGAGACCCTGGATGATTTGGCGGCACAAACGGGGCTGGGCGAGGTCATCGCTGACATCACCGCACGTACCATGAACGGTGAACTGGATTTCGCAGAATCTGTCAAAGAACGCGTCATGATGCTCAAAGGTCTGCCAGAAAGTGCACTCGAAGTGGCTTACCATCAGCTCGAATTGTCGCCCGGTGCGACCACTGCGGTCAAAACGATGAAGGCCAACGGCACACATTGTTTATTAATTTCGGGTGGCTTTACCTATTTCACGTCCCGTGTTGCCGAGAGAATTGGCTTCCACGAGCATATGGCCAACGATTTTATGATTGAGGACGGAAAGCTCACGGGCGGTGTGTCCGAACCTGTCTTAACGAAGGAAGTTAAACTCGAAACACTGATCGCGCGCGCAGGCTCGATGGGGATCAGTACAACCGCATCCGTATGTGTCGGTGATGGCGCCAATGACGTGCCGATGCTCAAAGCCGCAGGCCTTGGCGTGGCGTATCGTGGCAAGCCGAGCGTGGTCGCAGAAATCCCCGCCAGACTGGACCATGCCGATCTGACGGGGCTTTTGTATGCGCAGGGTTACCGCCGCGAAGAATTCGTGAACTAACGAGGTTCTTCGCGAAGGGTCGCCGATTAACCTTTGTCGATGCGAATAGCGACAAACCGAAGCCCGCGTTCGCTTTGCACCCGCAGCAGCACAGACTTACGTCCCTGCGCCTTGGCTTGATCGACTTTGCGTTTCACATCTGCAGGCTCGGCGACGTCTTCTTGGCTGACCTGGATGATGCGGTCACCGGGCTGCAAACCTTTTTCTGCAGCAGGACCGTCGGCATCAACATCTGTTACCACGACACCCTTGGCGTCCGCTTCCAGTTTAAATTTCTGACGCATGTCGCCATCAATTCCGACGACTTTTAAGCCAAGCTGTTCAATCTCTTGTTCGCGAGAAGTACTCTTTTCCTTTACAGGTGCAGCGGCAACCTGTGTTGGCTCTTCCTTAAGATGACCCACTTCGACGGCAACTGTGACCCGTTCGCCATCACGCCATACGATGGCATCAACGGTCTCGCCCGGTTCAATATCGGCCACAATTTTTGGCAAGCGGCGCATTTCTGGAACTTCAACACCACCGAATTCCAAAATTACATCACCCGGTTTGAAATCTGCGGATGCTGCGGGGCCATCAGGAACAACACTAGCGATCATCGCACCTGTGGTTTCTTTGAGGCCCAGGCTCTCGGCAATTTCGTCGGTCACAGATTGAATGTGAACACCCAACCAACCGCGGCGCACTTCGCCGTTCTTGATCAATTGACGAATAACAGGAGCTGCCACGTTCGAAGGAATGGCAAAGCCGATCCCGACGCTGCCACCGGTTGGCGAGAAGATCGCCGTGTTAATACCAATAACTTCCCCGTCCATATTAAAGGTCGGACCGCCAGAGTTCCCGCGGTTAATGGATGCATCGGTTTGGAGATAATCATCATAGGGGCCGGAATTAATATCGCGACCACGGGCTGAAATAATCCCTGCCGTCACCGTGCCACCCAGACCAAATGGGTTGCCGATAGCGATAACCCAATCGCCGACTTCCATTTCATCGGAGTCGCCAAATTCGGTTTGCGGTAATTTGATTTCTTCCTCGACCTTCAACACAGCAAGATCGGTCTTGGGATCACGCCCGATTAACGTCGCCTTTAGGCGCGTATCATCATGCAGGATAACGTGAATTTCATCGGCGTCCTGGATCACGTGGTTGTTTGTGACGATGTGGCCTTTGTTATCAATGATAAATCCAGAACCCAATGACGTCGCACGGCGATTCCGTGGCTGCGGGTTGTTGCGCTCAAAGAATTCTTTGAAGAAATCTTCGAATGGTGAGCCCGGCGGCAATTGCGGCATTTCAGGGCCAGCACGGCCTTCGACATTTTGAGTCGTTGAAATATTGACGACGGTTGGCAGCAATTTCTTGGCCAAACCAGAGAAGGATTCAGGGGCAGCCTTGGCGAATGCGCCTGTTGTCTGCATCACCAATGCTATGGCCGTCAGGACACAAAGTATCCGCAGAGCCCAATTCATATATGTCGTCTGATCATCCGCCTTGGCGATTGCGCGAGCCTTTTTCATCGATCGTCACTTCCTTTTGTCAAAACTGTCCCAGTAATGTGGGCATAGAATGCCTTGTCGTCCAGGGTCACGGTGTAGTTGCGAATTGTGACGGAAAAGAGGCACCGTCCAATCCCCAAGTTTTCTGCAATCTACACGGCTGACCTTCAGCCTCTGATCAACCAAATTAGAAACACACCAAACACTGCGGCGCCCAAACCAAACGCACGCAGGGTCGACGCCGGTTGATCCAGCACCTGTAACATCATCTTTTTCATAGCGTCAGGGAAGAGCGCATAGCACACGCCCTCGATCACAATTGCGAGACCGAGGGCGGTGATAAACGTCGTCATTGTCTAGATTGCTCCAGACGATGGCTTACTGGCGACTCGTCGGACTGTTACGAGGGCCAGAGTTATTGAAGTATTTGAAGAACTCACTATCCGGTGACAAGACAAGCGTCGTGTCATCGCCGAAAGCTTTTCCATATGCTTCCATGGAGCGATAGAAGTTGAAGAACTCCTGATCTTGACCAAAGGCATCACTAAGAATTTGGTTCTTAGCACCATCGCCCTGACCACGTAGGATTTCAGACGTCCGGTTGGCTTCAGCAAGCAGAACTGTCCGTTGGCGATCTGCTTCAGCCTGAATGGTCAGCTTCTGCTCTTCACCCTTCGCTCGAAGTTCAGCTGCTTGCGCAACACGGTCGGTCCGCATCCGGTTATAAACCGATTGCAGCGTAGTATCTGGCAAATCCGTACGACCGATCCGAAGATCAACCATCTCGACACCAAAGCGAGGTGCCTGGGCTTTGAGAATGCCGAAGATCTTGTTCATCACTTCCACACGCTTAGGCGACAGCATATCCGCCAGTGACACTTTCGCGACTTCTGCACGAACGGCAGAATTCAACTGAGAGCCAAAGACCTGACGGAAGTTACGGTCTGTTTGTGCTGCTTTCAGAAACTCCAACGGATCGACAATTTTGTAACGTGCAAAGCTGTCGACGTTGATTCGTTTCTGATCCGACAACAGGATTTCCTGTGGTTGGGGATCAAGGTCGAGAATCCGACGGTCAAAATATCGAACGTTTTGGATAAACGGCATCTTGAAATTCAAACCAGGTTCTGACGCCACATCAACAGGGTTACCAAACTGCAGAATGAGCGCCTGCTGTGTTTGGTGAACGGTGAACACCGCGCTATATGCGGTGATAGCGCCAGCGACTAGAATGATGCCAAAAATGGCAAGGCCAGTTTTCTTCATTACTGCGTTCCTCCGCTTCTCTTCTGAAGTTCATTAAGTGGCAAGTAAGGCACGACACCGCTTCCACCCGCTTCATTGTCGATGATGATCTTGTTAGAACGCGAAAGGACATCTTCCATCCGCTCCAAGAACAATCGTTGAGTGGTCACGTCTTTGTTTGTTTTATATGTTTCGTAAACAGACAAGAAGCGCGCTGCTTCACCCTCTGCTTCTTTTGTGACCTGTTCTTTATAAGCATTTGCAGCAGCGGTCCGCTTTTCAGCTTCACCTTTTGCACGTGGAACAATGTCGTTCTTGTAGGTGTTGGCTTCGTTCACAGCACGCTCTTGATCCTGTTTCGCACGCTGAACATCGTTAAACGCATCGATGACTTCTTGCGGTGGATCAGATTCAAGCAGTTTGGTCTGGGTGATTAAGATACCCGCGCCGTAGCTGTCCAAAATACCTTGTAGCAATTCCTGGGTCTGCGCTTCAATTTGTTGACGACCAGATACCAGGGCCGCTTCCAAATCAGACTGACCAACGACTTCACGCAACGCACTTTCAGCAGCGATCTTAATCGTGCCTTCGGGGTCGCGAATGTTGAACAAGTAATTGGCCGCACCTTTGATCTGCCACTGAATATCAAAATCGATATCAATAACGTTCTGATCACCGGTCAGCATCAGGCTTTCGCTGGGCACATCACGCTTAGTGGTTGTGCCTTCACCGCCGCGATAACCAATCTGCGTCGTGTTCACCCGCGTCACGTTAGGCGTGTAGACCGTACCAATTGGAGATGGGAACCAATAGTTCAGACCCGGGGTCGTTTCAGACACGAACTTACCGAACAAAAGCTGTACGCCCTGTTCGTCAGGCTGAACGCGATAAAAACCGCTGGCAAACCAGATGGCAACGACCGCAAAACCGACAAGTATAATACCTTTGCCGCTGCCGCCACTGCCAGGCATGAAGCTTTTCAGCTTTTCCTGAGCACGACGAAGGGCTTCTTCGACATCAGGGGGCTGCATGCCACCACCGGGTCCCTGGCCGCCACCGCCGCCAGATCCGCCGCCCCATGGGCCCTGGCCGCCACCGCCGCCGCCGCCCCAAGGGCCGCCTTGTTTATTCGAAGCCATTGTTTCTTATCCTTGCATCAATCAGTGAACCAAGCGTCGGAACATTACCGACGCTGTATCCCTTGTAATTTCCTGCGTTCGCGTTACCTAAAGGGTCACAACGACCGCGCCCGCGTTATACGGCACCCCCCGCAGCGTTTCAAACACTGTTGGTTAACCGGTTGGGAGTGATATCGGCCTGTTTACTGGAGTTTTCAACCATGCCTGACATTACAAATAATGTAATAATTGAGACTTTGAAGTCTGTGACCGACCCATTGAGCGGAAAAGACGTCGTCAGCGCAGGTATGATCCAAGGATTACAGACCCGCGATGGCAACGTTGCGTTCGCGATTGAGGTGCCCGCTGACAAGGGTGGTGAGATGGAACCACTCAGGAAAGAAGCCGAGGACAAGGTCTTCGCACTGTCCGGTGTGGTCTCGGCCACAGTGGTCTTAACAGCCGAGCGCGAAGGTGGTGCAGCACAACCATCTGCCGCCCCTGCGGGCAAACAAACCAGCCCCGGACAACCCGTATCACCAAAAGGCCAGGGCGACATGCTGCCCGGGGTCAAATCGATTATCGCAGTCGCATCGGGCAAGGGTGGCGTCGGGAAATCCACGACAGCCATTAACCTCGCCATGGGTTTGGCGGCAGGCGGCCGTAAGGTCGGTATTTTGGATGCGGACATCTATGGTCCATCCATGCCGCGCATGATGGGGCTTTCTGGACGGCCAAATTCAGCCGACGGCAAAACCCTTGATCCCATGGAAAATTATGGCGTCAAAGTCATGTCCATCGGCTTTATGGTCGACGAAGAAACACCGATGATCTGGCGTGGCCCCATGGTTCAGTCCGCACTAGAGCAAATGATGCGTGACGTGAATTGGGGTGAACTGGACGTTTTGGTCGTTGATATGCCGCCCGGCACGGGTGATGCACAATTGACGATGGCGCAGCGCGTGCCGCTGGCGGGTGCTGTGATTGTATCCACCCCACAAGACATTGCGCTTCTCGATGCGAGAAAAGGCCTTAATATGTTCCGTAAGGTCGATGTCCCCGTATTCGGCATCGTCGAAAACATGAGCTACTTTTTATGCCCGGATAATGGAAAACGATACGACATATTTGGTCACGGCGGCGCGAAACGCGAAGCCGAGCGCATGGGCGTGGATTTCTTGGGCGAAGTCCCCATCGAAATTGCCATCCGCGAGCATTCCGACAATGGCACCCCGATTACCGTTTCCCAACCCGATAGCCAAAGTGCGGCCAACTACCGCGAAATTGCTGAGCGGGTTTGGGCGCATATCGAAAAGGGCCAGGACGGCGGCCAGGCGGCACCCAAGATCGTTATCCAGTAATCAGGTTATGCGCAGATATTATCATCAGGCGGTTTTTGCAGGTATCGCATTGATGATGTTGTCTGTGGGTCTATCGACGCATTCGGCACGGGCGGACACGGTTGTCGCCTTGCCGAAATCGGAATGCCGCGAAGTGCGACACACGCTCGAAAAATACGTTCCGATTGCACCCGGTTTTCGCCAGTTGGATATGAAGTTCCCCAAAAATCCCGAGGGGATCAAAGGAACGCTATGCCGGCTCGTCTCAGTCGGGACGGGTATTCACATGGAAAACGAACAAGTCCGCACATTGCAGGACCTACAAGCGCACATCCGCGCAGCGCTCAAAGAAGAAGACTGGCAAGAAACCGAGCAAACCCAACGTTTCAGCGGCAAATCCAGCCACGGTCGACATGTGTTTGCCATGACCCGCAACAACGCGATTTGCGTGACCACCATCCCAATACGATAATGCCGTGGTGAACACCAATATCTCCGTTCGCTAAGTCACCGAACAGGTTTTCACCCGCTTCGATCAATCCTGTCGCCATTAAAATCAGCACAACCATCAATTCCAGGTGCGGACTTTTGGCAAAGCCCTCCACCCGTTTCAAAAATGCGTGCATAAGTCCCCTTAACGCCAGGATCGGCGCCTTAAATCTTCATCAAAATGCCGGTGCTGACTCAGCCGCCGAACATTTTCTTTAAATTATCAAAGCCTGCCTGATAAATGCCTTCGATCGCTTTCATGGCATCGTTATCTGGCGCGCCTGCCGCTTCAAATTCGCTCGACCATTCGACCGTCGCATTGTCGCCTGAGCCGCTGACCTTGATGGTCGATACATAGTTTTTTGACCGGCAGAGGGCTATCAACAATGGAATAGGTATAGGTCTTTGAATCGTGATCGGTGGATTCAAGTTTTTCAATAATCTGCCCGCCACCAGCTAAGCTTAATGTCCGGGTTTCCCCTGCTTTGCTCAGCTCGGATTTATCAACGGAGGGATGCCAATCGGGCAACGCATTGAAATGACCAATCATCTGCCAAAGCTGATCGGCAGACACGTTCAGGTCTTGGGTCATCGATATTTTGGGCATCGTGCTTCTCCCTTTGGTTATTGCCGAAAAGAACTATAGCACAATTTAACGCCGCGTGAGCGTCACAAAGCTATAGGCGGGCGTGTCACCATCGGCGGGAAATGCCTCGCGTGCTGTCTCCGCCCACGCACTTGGATCAATGGTCGGGAAGAACGTGTCGCCTTCAATTTCGCTATGGATTTCAGTCAGCTCGATCACGTTGGCCCGGTCCATGATGTCGGTGTATATTTGACCGCCGCCAACAATCATCGCTTTCGCCGCGTTGTCTTTGCGACAGAGATCCAGCGCGGCATCGATACTTTTGACCACGTCGACGCCTTGAATCACCAGATCATCGCGCCGCGTGATGACAATATTCCGCCGCCCTGGCAGCGGTCGGCCGATGCTGTCCCAGGTCTTGCGCCCCATGACAATCGGATGGCCCATGGTAACGGCCTTAAAATGTTTCAGATCAGCAGAAATCTTCCACGGCAGATCGCCATCGACGCCAATCACATTGTTTTCGGATTTCGCAACGACCAGAACGATCTGCATCAAACAGCAATCGGCGCTTTGATGTGGGGGTGGGATTCATATCCCTCCAACGTGAAGTCATCGAACGTGAACGCGAACAGGTCTTTGACATCTGGGTTGAGCTTCATGGTCGGCAGCGGCAGCGGGTCGCGTTGTAGCTGCAGATCGGCTTGTTCCAAATGATTGGCATATAAGTGTGCATCGCCGAGCGTGTGCACAAACGTCCCGGCCTCGTAGCCCGTGACCTGCGCCATCATCTGCAACAGCAACGCGTATGATGCGATGTTGAACGGCACGCCCAAGAACACATCACAGGACCGCTGATATAATTGGCAGTTCAGCTTGCCTTCCATGACCTGAAACTGGAACAGGCAGTGACACGGCGGCAGCGCCATTTCATCAATTTCGGCAGGATTCCAAGCTGACACAACCATGCGCCTGGAATTGGGATTGGTTTTAATCTCGTTCAACAGCCATTGGATTTGATCGACGTGACCGCCCCCTGCGGTCGGCCAGGACCGCCATTGCGATCCATATACGGGACCCAGATCGCCATTTTCATCGGCCCATTCATTCCAGATCGACACACCGTTATCGTTCAAATATTTGATGTTGGTGTCGCCCGCCAAAAACCACAGCAGTTCGTGGATGATGGATTTGAGATGCAGCTTTTTGGTCGTGATCATGGGAAAGCCATCGGCCAGATCAAAGCGCATTTGATAGCCGAACACGGCCTGCGTCCCGGTGCCCGTGCGGTCGCCGCGAAAGGTGCCCGTATCTCGAATATGTCGAAGTAAATCTTGGTACTGTTGCATCGGGCGATTTTAATCCTCGCGTGTGGGTGCTGCCAATATCTCTCGGGCCTTGGACAGCACGTTATCTGTGGTTAACTGCCCAAGACAACGGTAGCGCCCATTCTCCAGCGGATGAATGCACTGCCCCAGGCATCCGGCGCAGTCAATTTCGGGGACCATAAAGGTCACATTATCGGGCATCATGCGCGAATCGTAGGGAATGCTGTCCACAATATGTGCCGCCGACGCCAAACACAGCGTTGGTGCACCTGCGCCCACGGACAAGTGCATAATCGACGTGTCGACCGACACCACCAGCGCGGCCCCACGCAGGCGGGCGGCCTTTGATTGCAAATCTGTTGTATCGACGACAACACCCGGATGATCGGCCAATACCTGATGCCGGGGCGCACGGGCCAAGTCGTTCGGCCCGGCAGTCATGACGATCTGATAGTCATCCTCAAATGCATCGGCGAGATCGATAAACACACGGGGATCAACCTCGCGTTCCGCAATCGCCGAAAATGGATGTAGGATAATTTCAGGGCGGTCCGTAACAGGAGCATCCTGTAATCGAGACGGATCGAACTTTACCCGGGGCACGTCCGCCTCATTCCCCAACAAGCCGTTCGCCAATTCCCACCAGCGGATCAACCGATGCGCCATCGCAGGATCGGGTTCGACCCAATCCGTGTACCAATCCCGGTGCGCCTGCAGCGCCTTATCGTGTTTGGGCCATGGCCTCGGGGACAGCGCATAATTTTCATCCGCACCAGAAGAGATGACAATCATATCATCCACTGTTGGTAAGCGGAGGTGATCCGTACTTATAGCGATCCGAGCACCCAAGTCGGTGATCTCGCGACATACACCCAATTTATAAAAAGGTTTCTTGATGAATTTTCGATAATCCACTGGGATCATCTTGACCCGATCCGGGAAAAGAAATTTTGCCGCTAAGCTTTCTTTACGAACAACCAGCCATACAGGCTCGTTATCGCCAACCAAAGCCATGAACCTATCGATTATGAGAGAAAATAGGATCGTGTCACCAAGGCCACCGGATGAGACCAAAAGTAAGCCACTTTTGCCTTCCACCGCTTTTGCTGCACGGCGTTGGATCAATGAGAGCGTCAGCGACTGTAAAATCGACAGGGGTGTGTCCTCCGGATCAGGCTACCCATTCAGGTTTCTCATAACACTTGCCCGGCAATTAACCTAGATCAATGCCGCTTTGGAAGAATGCGCCTAACACTGGGATATTGATAGCAAGGAGGGGTCTTATGGACACAGTGATAGCGCCAACACAGGAACAGTCTGGCAATATTGGTCACAATTCGGGTGACGTGCCAGTCGATGTGCCCGTCATAGTACGCGTGAAACTGTTTAATTCTGTCATCGCACCGGGCAGTGGGCCACGCCTGCATGATCTCTGTTTTTCAGCGGGTGCAACGCTGGCAGATATTGTCCACGAACTGGGGATCGAAAAATCCGCACTTTTCATCGTGTGGGCCAATGGACGCGACGTCACCAAGCGCTTGGGCGATAGCATTAATTTAGATTATATGTTGGAAGACGGTGACGAGATCGCCCTTTCAGGCCCGATTCCCTATAGCTGGGGATATGGCTCCCCGGTTGTCTGAAGCCTTTAGATATTTGCGGCCCGTTATGTCATTGCACCACTTGTGAAAATGCGACTTTGAGCGCATATTAGGTGTGCTGGTTCGCCAGCTATGGAGATAAACGCTTATTGGAATAAGCACAACGGACCCGGGGGCAGTACCCGGCACCTCCACCAAGTTTTCCTTTTGGTTTGCGCCTTTCGCAGGGGCAAGTTGATGGGGGTGAAACAGGATCGACGTGTGTAGTAAAGAATGAGTTTTCTCTCGGCATGGTTCCGCCGTTACCGGGCCATTTTCACAAGTGCCAACGATAATGAAGCACTTGCGGTCGCGGCCTAATACGCCTTAGACCACGGGGTTCGGGGGGCACCTGGCAACAGAAGCCCCCCACTTCTTTTGATCCACAACAATGTTCCCACCTTTCGTGCTTTCTTGGGCCATCCTATGGGTCTAAGGTAGAGGCATGGAAGATGACATTTTAAGATACGATATTTGGATCGAAGAGGCGCTCCGGGGCGTCATCCGCCGCTCGTTGACCACGGTCGAAGAGTTCGGGCTGCCCGACGATCACCATTTCTACATCACGTTCAAGACCGATCATCCCGATGTAAACATCGCCGATTGGTTGCGGGCCGAATATCCCGACGAGATGACCATCGTCATGCAACATCAATTCGATGATCTGGGTGTTGGCGAAGATGGCTTCACCATCAAGCTCCGCTTTGGTGGCCGTCCCGAACGTCTGGACGTTCCCTTCGAAGCGATCACATCGTTTGCCGATCCTTCTGTTAGCTTTGGTTTGCAACTCAAATCGCTCGACCAGGATGACGAAGACGGCGATTACGATGATCTCACGCCCGAGGAATTGGGCCTGGAGCCTTCTGCAAACTCGTCCGGTGTCAGCACTGGCAATAATGACGGCGATGATTTAGACGACGACAAGAAAACAGGCGAAGTCATCGCCCTGGATGCGTTTCGCAAAAAACAGTCCTAAGACGCGTTCCCTGAACCCACCCTAAACTCAAAGAGCACATCATGAGCGACTACGTCCACCACACCATGTTTCCACTGGGGGGCGACGAGACCCCTTACCGTAAAATCTCCGGCGACTACGTTACAGTTTCCGAGTTTGAGGGAAAGGAAATCATCAAGGTTGATCCCGAAGCGATCAAATTGATGACGTTCGAAGCGTTCAAAGATATCTCTCATCTCCTACGCCCCGGTCATTTACAACAGCTTAGCAACATCCTCAGCGATCCCGAAGCATCTGATAACGACCGCTTTGTTGCATTCGATCTATTGAAAAACGCCAACATCGCTGCGGGCGGCATTTTGCCGATGTGCCAAGATACGGGTACCGCGATTGTGATGGCGAAAAAAGGCCAGCAGGTTTGGACTGGGGGTGGCGACGAAGCCGCGATTTCCGAAGGCGTGTTGAAAACCTTCGTCGAGACCAATCTGCGTTACTCGCAGGTCTCACCCGTCGATATGTTCACCGAGAGCAATACCGGCAACAACCTGCCCGCCCAAATCGACATCTATGCCGACGAGGGTGATGCCTATAAATTCCTGTTCATCGCCAAGGGTGGCGGGTCGGCGAACAAGACATTCTTGTTCCAGGAAACCAAGGCGCTGCTGAATGAAAAGCGCATGATGGAATTCGTCGACGAGAAAATGCGGACCTTGGGGACAGCAGCCTGCCCGCCTTATCACTTGGCGTTCGTGATCGGTGGCACGTCGGCAGAACTCAACCTTAAAACCGTCAAAATGGCATCGACCAAATATTACGACGAATTGCCAACATGCGGCGGCCCGAACGGCCAGGCATACCGCGATATTGAATGGGAAGAGCGCATTTTGAAAATGTCGCAAGACCTCGGCATCGGTGCGCAATTCGGCGGCAAGTATTTCTGCCACGATGTCCGCGTCATCCGCCTGCCCCGCCACGGCGCCAGTTGCCCCGTCGGGATCGGCGTGTCGTGTTCTGCCGATCGCCAGATGAAGGGCAAAATCACCCGCGATGGTGTATTCCTTGAGCAGTTAGAAGCGAACCCGGCCAAGTACCTGCCCGAAATCACCACCGAGCAATTGGGTGGCGATGTGGTCGAAATCGATCTTCGCCGTCCGATGGTCGAAGTCTTGGCAGAACTATCAAAGCACCCGGTAAAAACCCGCGTATCATTGACCGGCACCTTGATCGTGGCCCGCGATATTGCCCACGCCAAACTTAAGGAACGCATTGATTCCGGCGAAGGCCTGCCACAATACATGAAGGATCATCCGGTGTATTACGCGGGGCCTGCAAAGACCCCAGAAGGCTATGCATCGGGATCATTCGGCCCCACCACGGCAGGCCGAATGGACAGCTACGTTGATCAATTCCAAGCCGCTGGCGGCTCCATGATCATGCTCGCCAAGGGCAATCGATCCAAAGCCGTCACCGATGCTTGTGCGAAACACGGCGGGTTCTACTTAGGCTCCATCGGCGGCCCGGCAGCACGCCTGGCCCTCGACTGCATCACCAAGGTCGAAGTCCAAGAGTACGAAGAACTCGGCATGGAAGCGGTCTGGAAAATCGAAATCAAAAACTTCCCTGCCTTCATCGTTGTTGACGATAAGGGCAATGATTTCTTTGCGGAGTTTAAGAAACCTGTTCCGGCATAACTCTAATCTCTGTTTCGTCACCCCCGCGCAGGCGGGGGTCCAGACAGTATAAATAAAAATAAAGATGGATTCCCGCCTTCGCGGGGATGACGAGGAAAGAAAAAAGCATAACCCACAACATCGCCTAATCCAGTAAAGGCGGGAAATGGAAACATCAATATGAATGACGCTCAGGTCTCAGATGAAATCAGCCGCATGTCAGCGGCCCTTGCTGCGGACGACGCCCAGGCCGAGGTATTCACATCGACGCAGACCCTGGCCATCGCGTGTCGTATCCTGGCCGCCAATGGCCACGGTAGTGGCCTCGCCGGGCAGATGACAGCACGCGGCGATGACCCAACAACGACGTGGACGCTGCCATACGGCGTCGGATTCGAAGAAGCCAAGGCATCTGATTATGTGCTGGTCGATAAAAACTTCGATGTGATTGAAGGTAACGGTCGTCCCAGTCCCGCCAATCGGTTCCATCTTCATGTGTACCAAGAACGCACCGATGTGATGTCGATCGTACACACCCATCCCATCAACTGCTCTGCCCTTTCCATGATCGGTGAGCCATTGCGCGCCGAGCATATGGATTTGATGTTCTTCTACGAAGATGCAGCGTACTTACCCAATTGGCCGGGCGTGCCGTTTGGTGATGGCGAGGGTGAAATCATCGCCGGGGCCCTGGGTGATAAAAGCGCCATCTTGCTGGCTCACCACGGTCAGCTTTGCGCAGGCCCCACGATTGAGGCTGCGACCGTCATGGGCGTATTTATTGAACGTGCTGCCGAACTACAGCTCAAGGCAATGGCCGCAGGTACCATCAAAAGCGTTGAGCCCGAACTCGGCCACCAAGCCCATGGCTGGCGTCACGACCCCGGCGCGATGGCAACGACGTTCCGTTACTTTGCACGCCAAGCCCTTAAAACTGGCGATAGCCCTCTCGACTAATCTCACTATTCAACGAAAGAATCCGATCATGTCCGACGTACGCATTGAAACCGACAGCCTGGGCGAAGTCGAAGTGCCCACCGATAAGTATTGGGGGGCGCAGACGGAACGATCCCGTCTGAACTTCCCCATCGGCGATGCGCGTGAACTCATGCCTATTGAGCTGATCCGCGCGTTTGGTATTCAAAAAGAAGCCGCTGCGCGGACCAATATTGCGCTCGACGTGTTGGACGAGAAAATTGGCGCAGCCATCGCGACCGCTGCCGCCGAGGTTTCATCGGGTCAGTTGGACGACCACTTCCCGCTGGTGATCTGGCAAACCGGGTCCGGCACCCAGACCAACATGAATTTGAACGAAGTCATTTCCAACCGCGCCAACGAAGTCATGGGTGGGGCCATGGGGTCGAAATCCCCTGTGCATCCCAACGATCATGTGAACGCATCACAGTCATCGAACGACAGCTTTCCGACCGCCATGCACATCGCTCTGGCACTGGAAACGACGGAACGATTAATGCCCGCGATGGACGGCCTGCATCAAACGCTGAACGCCAAGGCAGAAGAATTCAAAGACATCGTCAAAATCGGCCGCACGCACTTACAAGACGCAACACCGATGACGCTTGGTCAGGAATTTTCCGGCTTCGCGCACATGACGGGTGAGAACATTGAGCGGCTGAAAAAATCCCTTAACCAAATCTACGAACTCGCCCAGGGCGGCACGGCGGTCGGCACCGGCCTGAATGCCCCCCATGGATTTGATGTGTTGTTCGCCGAAGAAGTCTCGACCATTACCGGCCTGCCGTTTCGGACCTGCCCCAATAAGTTCTATGCCCTGGCATCTGAAGACGCTTTGGTGAACTTATCCGGCAAACTGAACACCATCGCCGCCAGTGTGATGAAGATCGCCAACGATATCCGGTTATTGGGATCAGGGCCGCGCTCGGGGATCGGTGAATTGATCCTGCCCGCAAACGAACCCGGATCATCCATCATGCCCGGTAAGGTCAACCCGACCCAGGCCGAGGCCCTGACCCAGGTCGCCGCCCAGGTGATGGGCAACCACACCACGGTTACCGTCGCCGCGTCGCACGGTCATTTGCAGTTGAATGTGTTCAAACCCGTGATTGCCGCCGCGTGTCTGCGCTCCATTAGATTGCTGGCCGATGCCATCGACAGTTTCCGCGAACGCTGCGTTGTCGGCATCGATGCCGATCATGCGCGCCTTGCCGAATTGACCGAGCGTTCGTTGATGCTGGTCACCGCGCTGGCACCCGAAATCGGTTACGATAAATCCGCTGAGATCGCCAAAAAAGCCCACGCCGAGGGTACGACCCTCAAAGAAGCCACGTTGGCATTGGGTTATTTGGATGAAGCGAAGTTTGATGAACTCGTCCGTCCTGAAAATATGATTGGATAAAATTATGAGCAACGTCACCATCGTTACCGGCGGATCACGCGGCATTGGCGCTGCGACCGCGAAACTGCTGGGGCGCGCAGGTCATGCGGTCTGTGTGAACTATGTATCGGATGCGGATGCAGCTAACGCCGTCGTCGCCGAAATCAAAGGTGCCGGAGGTCGCGCCATCGCGGTCCAGGCCGACACCGCTGACGAAGCCGCTGTGGTGCAGATGTTCGAAACCGTCGATAAAGAACTCGGCCCGCTGACAGGCTTAGTGAACAATGCGGGCATCAACGGACGCCGCTCGCGTGTGGATGAGTTATCAGCGGATGAAATCCGCAAACTTCTGGATATCAACGTCACGGGGTGCATCGTCTGCGCACGCGAAGCCGTCAAACGCATGTCGACCAAACACGGCGGCCAAGGGGGGGCGATCGTAAACGTGTCATCGGGTTCTGCCCTTCTGGGTAATCCGGGGATCGGGGTGCTGTATGCGGTATCCAAGGGGGCGCTGAATTCATTGACCAATGGGTTGTCACAAGAAGTTGCGGGCGAAGGCATTCGTGTCAACACGGTGGCCCCTGGCATGACCAAAACGGATATGCCCGGTGCGGACCGGATTGCCGAACAGGCAAAGAAAATCCCCATGGGCCGGGTCGCTGAACCTGACGAGATAGCCGAGGTGATCGCGTTCCTGCTGTCCGAAAAAGCCAGCTATATGGCGGGTGCAAATTTACGTGTGGGTGGTGGACGGTTGTAGACCAGAACACCAAATAAAATTGGCAATATCGACCATTACTACCGATATTAGATATAACGGACTCTCAAACACCAATTTCACGAATGGATGCCAATATGGACTTCGGAATGATATCGCCATTTTCAATTTTCGTTATCGTCATTGTTTTGACGGCTGTCATCCTCGTGTTCCTGGGGGTCAAAACAGTCCCGCAAGGATTTGAATTCACCATCGAACGGTTCGGGAAATACACCCGGTCCCTGCGCCCCGGCCTGCATTTGATTGTTCCTGTCATCGATAAAATCGGCCAAGAATTGAACATGATGGAACAGGTTTTGGATGTCCCGTCACAGGAAATCATCACCCGTGATAATGCCATGGTCACCGTTGATGGCGTGGTGTTCTATCAGGTCCTGGATGCTGCCAAGGCCGCCTATGAGGTCAGCCAACTGGAACATGCGACGCTGAACCTGACGATGACCAACATTCGGACGGTTATGGGGTCGATGGATTTGGATGAATTGCTATCCCAGCGTGATCAGATCAATGTCCGCCTTTTAGGGGTCGTTGATGCAGCCACCAATCCATGGGGAGTCAAAGTCACGCGGATTGAAATCAAGGATATTTCCCCTCCTCGTGATCTGGTTGAATCGATGGGCCGACAAATGAAGGCTGAGCGAGATAAGCGTGCGTCGATCCTAGAAGCCGAAGGCAAGCGACAAGCTGACATTCTTAAAGCCGAAGGTGAAAAGCAGGCCGCTATTTTGGAATCTGAAGGCCGCAAAGAGGCCGCGTTCCGAGATGCCGAAGCCCGCGAACGCGAAGGCGAAGCCGAAGCAAAGGTGACTGCATTGGTATCCGAAGCCATAGCATCGGGTGACACACAAGCGATCAACTACTTCATTGCGCAAAAATATGTCGAGGCATTACGCGATATAGCCACCGCGCCAAACCAGAAAGTCTTGATGTTGCCGATGGAAACCACGAGCATCCTTGGAACCCTCGCTGGTGTCGCTGAGCTTGCCAAATCAGCATTCGCTGATGATGAGCCTAAAAAACAACGCCCTTGGGATGATAAATAACAGGTCGAGTTTGCTGTCATGGAAATATTGCAGGACATCACGTATTGGCACTGGTGGATATTCGCCGCACTTTTAATTGTGCTGGAAATTTTTGCACCCGGCGCGCTGTTCATGTGGTTGGCCATCGCTGCGGGTGTAACGGGGGTGACCGTTTTATTGCCCCTCGGCCTGACGTGGCAGATGCAGCTTTTGGTTTTTGCCGTTGTCGCTGTTGTCAGTGCTATCGTTGGCCGCACATGGATTTCACGACGCCCGATTGAAACAGACCATCCCAACCTGAACCAACGCGGACAGATTTACATCGGCCGAGAACTGACACTGACCAGCGCCATATCAAACGGCATGGGCAAGGCACAGGTTGATGATTCAGTCTGGCAAGTGTCCGGCCCGTCCTTAGACGTAGGTGCCCACGTCAAGGTTGTGAATGTCGATGGGGCAACACTGATCGTCGAAGCGATTGATCAACCCACTAGTTCTGACTGATGACAGGCGGCATCGATTACCTGATTGATGGCCCCACCACAGCGCCACTGACATTCGCGTTTACCCACGGTGCTGGCGCGCCGATGGACAGCGATTGGATGAATATCGTCACGGGCCAAATCGCAAAAGCGGGATATCGCGTCGTGCGGTTTGAATTCCCGTATATGGCCGAGCGGCGCGAGACGGGTAAGAAGCGCCCGCCCAATACGCAAAAAGTGCTGCTCGAAACCTGGCGCGCCGTCATCGATGATCTGGGCGCGGACACATTGGTCATTGGCGGCAAGTCCATGGGGGGGCGCATGGCGAGCATGATTGCCGATGAAATGAACGTGCGCGGCGTGATCTGTATGGGTTATCCATTTCATCCCCCTGGTCGCCCGGAAAAGCTGCGGACCGAGCATCTGGCAGACTTGAAGACACCCACATTGATTTGTCAGGGCGAACGCGACCCGTT
>Ga0209335_10001573_pt1 | contig 25940 bp, 28 predicted proteins | sample COG_09_FD_184753 | JGI IMG/M metagenome (GOLD analysis project Ga0209335, IMG submission 184753) | Pelagic Microbial community sample from North Sea - COGITO 998_met_09 (SPAdes) (version 2) | ecosystem: Environmental > Aquatic > Marine > Neritic zone/Coastal water | place: Helgoland, sampling...
AAAGAAGAACGAACGTACGAATGCACTCAAAGAAGTGAAGCGTCTTTGCAAAGAGTTTGGCTTTACTGCTGGGATGCTGAAAGGTTCAATTTCTGAAGCCAGAAAACCAAAAGAGAATTAACGTTTACCTTCCCACCTAAATGCTAATTAATAGATTGTTTATATGAAATATCGCGCTGAAATAGACGGCTTGCGAGCACTAGCTGTTGTCCCAGTAATGCTTTTCCACGCTGGATTTGCGCTGTTTAGTGGGGGCTTTGTAGGCGTTGATGTGTTCTTTGTAATTAGTGGTTACTTGATTACGACAATACTTATTGAAGATTTAGAGAACCAGCGTTTCAGCCTCGTTAACTTTTATGAAAGGCGTGCGCGAAGGATATTGCCAGCACTTTTCTTTGTAATGCTTGTGTGCATTCCGTTTGCGTGGATGTGGATGCTACCAGATCCTTTAGAGAACTTTGGGCAATCATTAGTTGCAGCTACACTATCAGCTAACAACGTATTACTATATTTAACCTCTGGATATTGGGGTTTGGCTTCGGAATTTAAGCCACTCTTACACACCTGGAGTTTAGGAGTTGAAGAACAATATTACGTTTTTTTCCCTTTGCTGCTTCTGCTAACTTGGCGATTTGGGAAAGGCATTGTCCTGTTATCAATTATCATAATAGCTAGTGTGAGTTTAGCGTTAAGTGAATGGCTATCGCGTGAAAACCCTGAGGCGGCTTTTTTCCTTATCCACACAAGAGCTTGGGAGTTACTTGCTGGGTCAATATGTGCTTTTGTTGTTCAGAGAAGAGGCGTTCAGAAGAATAATCCGTTAGCGTTACTTGGCTTGGCAGCAATTATATTCGCAATCTTCTTCTACGATGAAACAACGCCATTTCCTGGCGTTTATGCGCTTGTCCCAGTACTTGGTGTTGTGCTCGTGGTGTTGTATGCAGATAATAAAACGCTTGCTGCTAAATTTCTTAGCACGAAAGGTTTTGTTGGAATCGGCTTAGTTAGTTATTCAGCATACCTTTGGCATCAGCCACTGTTTGCTTTTTCAAAGATTCATCAGCAAACAGAACCTTCTCTTTTGCTAAATGCGGTACTTATCTTTGCTACCTTTCTATTGTCGTTTGCAAGTTGGAAATACATTGAAAAGCCCTTCAGAAATAAATCAATGATAAATGCAAAAGTATTCCTATTGATCATCGCAATATCTGCATTAGGATTGTTGGGATTTGGATACAGTGCACACAAAGGCCACGGGTTTGTTGAAAGAATATTCGATGAGTCTGTTTACTCTACGGATATGGCTATTAGTTACAATACGAGGAATTTTTCTTATAAGAAAAATGCTTTTGAAACTGATCTTGAGCCAAAGATACTTGTGATTGGTAATTCGTTTGGGCGCGACTTTGTTAACGTTCTCGAAGAAACGTATGACTTCACAAGGCTTGAGTTGGTATATAGCGATCATTACGATGTCTGTAATCTATTTCAAACTGATAGTGGTGAGGTTCTTTATAAAGATTCTGAAATCATAGTCTTTGCTTCAAATTATGATGCCAGTGATACATTGTGCATTGATAATGCACTCAGATTGTCAAGTAAGGTTGGTGCCAGTCTGTTCTTTGTAGGCACCAAACAGTTTGGCGTTAATCTTAATTGGATTGCTAGAACCGAACCAGATGAAAGGAAATTACTACGCAACCCTGTACTCCAAGAAACGATGGATTCTGATATAGAAGCGTCAAATGCAATTCCTTCAACAAATTACATTTCACTAATGCAGACACTTAACAATAATGAGGGCGTGATTGTTACGGATGAATTTGGACGTCTTATTAGCCCAGATAGGACGCACTTAACAAGATATGGAGCAATCTATATCGGAAGAGAAATTATTTTAGAGTCCCAGTTGGGTAAGATTTTACAGCCATTAATCTTAGATGAGTGAGTGGTTTGACAGTCAAAAGAAGCCAAGCGGTAACTTCCGCAAGTTGCTGCAAGAACGTTTAGACATAGCTAATCCACGTCGCGAACTTACTTCGGAAGAAACTAAGCGTCTTGGCAAGTTAGAAACTATTGCTGCACGATTGAGGCGTGGAGAAAACGTGCAAAATCGTCAGCTTCAGACTTCGCTAAGTGCAGATGAGTACGAACAAATAGGCGCTGAATGGGACACGTAGAAGCATTTTAGAGAAGAGCTTAAAGATAAACCAATTGAGCTAAAATGCTACGAAGATGAGTTGAAAGAAGCGATTATGATGCGTAATCGTTCAGATGCTCATCACCGAAAGGGTAAGAAGTCTACAGCATATAAGTTGGACAGCAAATGCGAAAGCTTATGTGAAGATGCACTAGAGATACTTCAAGAAATTGTTGCTGCTGATACTGGCTTACAGATTTGGTTTGATAGGCACTTGGACTTTGAACACGGTAGTTTAATTGATGCAAGTCTTGGCAACTTATCGCGCTTGGTTACATCACGTAGTATAGAGAAGTTGCGTGACGATAGTCGTTTAGTGAAGAAGATAGACGTAAAAATAAGTGTTGTTGAACGTGCAATTTATAGTATCGGTAGAGACGCAGCAGTACAGCCCAATGCTGATAGGTTGATGCTAGAAAAGTTTCTGAACACTGACGACTAATCTTCGGATGACAGCCACCGAACTCTGAAAGCACAATGCTTTTAGCTAATAAGGAGGCTGTTATGACTGTACTTGATACACTGAATTTCGTTGCATTTAACCCACTTCAAAGCAACAACCCAACCGCTGTACGTCGGCGCAAGCTGATTACGAAGCTTGATGAACAAATCCAACTTGCAACCAATAAAGACTACACGCCCACGCAACACAAATGGGTTACTGATGACGAAGGTAAACAAACCAAAGTTGAAGTTGCCAAGCGTGTTAAGCGTTGGTGGACAGCTAGCGTTGATGGTAAAATCAACCTTGTTGTACGTTATGGAAGCAAGCCACTAGAGTTTGCTAAAGGTAAGAATGCTATTGAGCTAGCTAGTGAAGCAGAGGTAGCTGACACACTGCGTAAGGTACGAGAAGCAACTGAACTGGGTGAGTTAGATGCGCTGATAGAACAGCAAGCGCAGTTTGGCAGACGAGTGATACAAAAGAACAAGTGAACAGAAGCACGTGTATGGTTTATGCACGTTCTTCGTGGTACAAAGTGCAAGTGCTGATTGCGTAAACTATTGAAATCGAATAGTTGCACAAGCTTAGAAATAACGTGCGGAGTGATAGTTGAGTTACACACTTGTTGCACACGTGCTATAAGGTAGATATAAATAATTGATTATAAAAAAGAAATAATCAACGTTACTACTGAGAAATAATAACATCTCTACCATCTATCCAAATTACACAGACATTTTTCATATTTAATGGATTTAAATAATGACCATGCATCACACAACTTTTAAAAATAGGAAGTTTATTTTTTGGAAAAAGAATATTTAGAGCTTCAGATATCATGTATGATAACCATGTACCCCCAGATTTAGGATACTCATTAATTATAAAATGCTTAGAAAAAAATCTACAACCACCCCTTACTATAAAAGTCCTTAGAACAGCATTTAATTTGAACCATAATATATTATCAATTTGATTAATCATTTATTAACTTTTTCTTATATAGTTTAATACTGATATAAAAAAATAAATAATTACTAAAATATTTCCAAATTTAGGTTTATAAATATTTTTTAATTTAACTAGTGATTTGCAACTTAGAATTATTTTTTGCATCTTTGTTTCAGTAGCATTGTTCTGGGTAAATTCTATTAATGGCTCAGATAAATTTGAGTATACAGATCCATATTTTAATCCTCGTAACCACAATTCTTTATCTGAGGATCTCAAAAAATCTCTATTATAATTACCAACTTTATCAAAAAAACGTTTGCGTATCATCACTGAAGAGTGGAAAAAAGGTGTTTTCAAAAAATTTAAATTTTTTAATGAATTATGATCTTCTGGCATTAAAACAGTTTTTATAAAATTATGTTCATCATCATAAATATGCGCCCCAGCCCCCAATACATCAATATTAGGATTTTTTAATAAAAATTTATATTGCTTCTCAAGTCGGTCAGGTAAGCTAATATCGTCAGCGTCTAATCTGGCAATTAACTTTGCTCTGGAATATTTTATTCCAAGATTAGAGCATTTAGGTCTTCCAATTTTTTTATTATTAGTTATTAAAATTATTCTTTTGTCTTTAAACGAATAATTTTTTATTATTTCAGCAGTTTTGTCAAATGAGCCATCATTTATGATTATTAATTCCCAATCTTTAAAAGTTTGATTTTGTATACTTTTTATAGATCTTTCAATATTTAATTCCTCATTATGCGCTATCATTACAATGGAAATAATTGGTAAAGACATAATTATATAAAAAAATTAATTTTTAAAATTTGTATTCTTTAATTCTTTCTACAATAAAGTTTAATTCAACTTTTTTTAATTTAGGATACATTGGTAAAGACACAATATGAGAAGAAACATATTCAGTGTTTGGAAGGTCAACAGTTGTATAATTTTCAGCATAAAACTTTTGTTTATGAATAGGGGGAGTAAAATGAACTGAAGCACCAATTCCTTTTGAGTTAAGAAATTTTACAAAATCATCTCTATAATTAGAATTTTGAACTAAAATTGAGTATGTTTGATAAACATGCTCTCTATTCTTTAAAACTTCAGGTGTTGAAATCCATTCAATGCTCTCTAATTTTTTTGTCAAATATTCTGCATTTTTAACTCTCTGCTTATTTAAATCGTCAATCTTATTCATTTGACAGACTCCTATAGCTGCTAATAGATTAGACATTCTAAAATTATATCCTGCTAACGAAGCATTTTTATGCCAAGGAATTTTTTTAAACTCCCTATCATAGGTGCTAGTATTTAACCCATGAGCAATTAAAGTTCTTATTTTATTTGATAATTGAGAATCATTTGTTGTAACCATACCACCCTCTCCAACAGTTATATTTTTTGTTGGAAAAAAAGAGTAGTTTCCCACCCCATAAGATCCGGCCATTTTATTTTTATACTTACCTCCAATAGTCTCTGCAGAATCTTCAATTAAAAGAAGTCCTTTTCTATCACACAAAGACTTAAATTCATCCAAATCTCCAGCCTGTCCACCGTAATGAACTAACATTATAGCTTCTGTTCTTTTGGTAACTAAAGACTCAACATGATGAATGTCTAAATTACGATCATTAATATTTATATCAGCAAATACTGGCTTAGCACCAGCTGTAACAATTGCATTTGCAGACGCTACCCATGAAAAACTTGGTACAATTACCTCTCCTTTTACTCCATTTGCTTCAATAGATAAGTGGAGTCCAGAAGTGCAGGAATTCAACGAAATTGCATGTTTGGTACCGATATAATCAGCAAACATTTCTTCAAACTTAGTATTCATTGGGCCACTAGTTAACCAGCCTGATTTAAGAACCTCACTCACAATTTTTTGCTCTTCTTTACCTATTGAGGGTTTACATAATGGAATTTTCATTTAAAAATTTTCTTAATTAAAAATATTTAATTTTTTGTAGCTTTCAACATAGCTAGTTAATCCTTTTTCTAAAGAAAATTTAGGTGAATAACCTAGAATTTCTTTAGCTTTTTTTATCGATAAAGCTCCTCTTGCTGGACGAAAATTATCTTTTGACTCTTTAACTTGATATTTCAGATCAGGTAAAATTTTTTTTAATGTTTCTACAAATTCTAACAATGAATAACCTTTTCCATAGGTAATATTAAATGTTTCACCAATAGCTTTTTTATTTAGCATGGCTAAAATCAAACCATCTGAAATATCTTCAACATAAGTAAAATCTAAATTTATTAAACCACCACCGTCTAAGACCAATTCTTTACCAATTAAAGCATTTTCAACAAATATTTGACTTACTCGTCTATTTATATCATATGGACCATAAACGGCTGATGGTCTGACAATTGTATAAGGTAAACCAAATCTCTTATTAAAAACCTCTGTCATTATTTCACCTGAGTATTTTGATCCACCATATATTTCTTTGGGTTTCATCGGGTGAGTTTCTGGGCATGGTATTTCTTTAAAATCTCCATAAGTCATACTAGAAGATACATAAACAAAATTTTTAAGTGACTTGAGGTCTTTTAATACTTCGAGGGTATTTATTGTTCCATTTAATATATTTGCTACAGCTTCTTCTACATGTTTATTAGATAAATCTGCTAAAGGAGTTGCAGCAAGATGCATTACATAGTCAGGGTTATGTTGGATAAGAATTTTATTAGTATATGTGTTATTAGTCGTGTCTCCTCTCTCAAAAATTACATCATCTTTAAAGCCTTCAAACCTTAGGTCTATAGGATTTTTTATATAAGTTTTAAATGGACTGATATACGTAACAAATTGATCATAAATAATGACCTGATAACCCATATGAACTAACTTTCTAGCAACAACAGAGCCTATTAATCCAGCACCTCCATTAATAAATACTTTTTCCATTGCTTAATATTTTTTAATTTCATTCATATTAATTGGTCATTTATTTTAAAATAACTTTTAGCTTTAATTAATTTATTTTGAATTTTTAATTCATATATCAATATATTACTATTTAAACAACTAATCAAAGCCCCCTCATGTGTAATTTTGATGACTTTTCCTGGCTTTTCATATTTAGCATCTTTAATAACCTTGGCTGTCTTGAACTCTATTTTTTGATTGGCTAAATAAGAGAATGCCCAAGGAAATGGTCCACACATACCTCTTATTAAATTATATACTTGATAATTAGTAAATTTGGACCAAAGTATTTTGCTATCTTCTGGTTTTCTTTTTCTGTATTTTTTCCCTTCATGATTTAATTGGTTGATTTTGTTATTCATACGATCACTCAAATTTTCAAGAACATTAATCAGCATATTTGGGAAAATAATGAGAGTTTTTTCTAAAATACTATAATGAGTATCTGAATTTGTAATCTTATATTTTTTTTGTGCTAAAATTGGCCCAGTATCAATTCCTTCATCTACTTCAATAATACAACATCCTCCTTCCTTTTCTCCATTAATTATTTGCCAATTTATAACCGATGCACCTCTATAATTTGGAAGTGCACCTCCATGAAGATTAATCGTGGTAATTTTTGGTAGATCTATAATATTTTTTCTTAATATTTTAGACCAACCCGATAATATAAAAAGATCAGCATTAATTTTTTTTAATAATTTTTCTAGCTCAGAATTATTTGGGGAATGTGCTATTAAAGTTCGAATTCCAATGTTTTTGGCATAAATATAACCTTCGTCACTAACGTTTTCACCTATAAAGCATTTTACCAAATAACCTTTTGATAAAATTGCTTGGAGACAAATTTTACCTCTTGCACCTTTACCAAAATAAACAATATTCATAAATTGAATTTAATTTTAAATTTATAATTAATTTTCTTTTTATATTTCTTAAGTAACATTTATATTATGAACTATCAGTAGAGACATTTTTTAAATTAAAGTCCAAGATTTTGGAATTTCTCTTTTTTTTAAAAATTTCAATTTTGGTACAAAGATTGTTTTGTTGTTATTTTTTGCTAACCACGCACCCCACCAACTAAAAGAACTATTACCAATTACAAAATGTTTACATAGTGACATAAGCCATAGATCAGCAAAGTCCAGATTTTTGCCATTTTTGTTGATATTAACTATAGTAGTATTTTTTTCCTTTAATGGCAAATCCTCTAAACTTTTTAGACTTCTATCAGCAAAAATAAAATAATGAGCATTAGGAAAAAGCTTTTTCATTTTATTAATAGCAATTTTGTAATACTTTTTTTTAACTACATATAACTTGTGTAACTTTTTGTTAACAAATTTTAAATCATCGTAAAATCGAATATGAATTGCTATAGAATTCAATCTTTTGATGCGCTTTGCCATCTGTATATTCATGAGATCTTTAGGGGGTTTAATTGATAAATCTCTGCGTATTTGTTTTTCAAAATCTTTAAAATAATTTTCACTTTGCCACAACCCTTCTATGTACAAGGTGTCATTAACCTTTAGATTTAGTAAGCGAAAATCAAAATCATCATTTTCTTGAAATATATAATTTCGTTTATTATATTTTAAAATAATATTAATATTTCGCTTTAGATAACGATGAATTCTTGGAAATATTTTAAACATCTCATGCTTTCTAATCTTCCTGCATGGGATATTAAAGTTATTCAATTGATAAATACGCATATAGTCATTCTTAAAACTAAAACCGCTCTTATCATCAAGAACAAGTTCTGCTTGATTTTTTAGTGCAAGCCGTCTTGCTGCAGCATACGAAAAAAGTTGATTGCCTAATCCGCCAGAAATTCTAGTGATAATTTTTGCCATAAATATAATTTTACAAATTAACTAACTTTTTTTGCAATAATAACTATTTGTGAAGGAGTATTTTTTAAAAATGGAATTAAGTGTAATATTTTGTATTGTAAAAAGGCTTTGAAGGAATTAATTTTTGAAATCGTTTTATCCAAAATTGAAGCTCTAAATTTAATTTCTTTTTCAAAAGTTTTGTTTTCTTTATTGCTTGATCTCAAGTTTCTTTGCTTTTTTAAATTAAATAAGTTTTTCAAGATTTTTACAATTTTTTCATAAAAAATATTAAAAATAGATGGATAACGTTTGACTTCTAAAATTTCAAAACCATTTTGTTTAAGAAGTTTGGATAAAGATTTTTCAGAAAAGAAAAATAAATGTCCAGGATAATGGAAACTAGAAAAAGATGAAATCCAAAAATTGCTTAATTCTGGGATATTTCCAGTTTCAATCATTAAAATTCCATCTTCTTTTAACATATTTGACATTATATTAATTGCTTTCACTGGTTCATAAAAATGAGCCATTACATCACAGTGATACACAATATCTGCCTTTGAAAAATTATTTAAATCAATTTTTTCTAATGGTGATGTAATGCATTCAAAACCTAACGTTTCTAAATAGTGTGCTCGAGATGGGTTTATCTCTAAACCTATAGTTTTAAATTGATTTTTTTTTGCCTCCATCATAAATAAACCTGGCCCAGGTCCTATTTCAATTAAACTACCTTTTTGTTTAAATTTTTTTAAATTTTTAATGGTATTGCTTGCATGAATTTTTTTTGACTTTGAAACTCTATATCTAACTTTAGCATCAAGATATGGCGAAGTCCCGTCACCAAAATCACTCTCCCCATGATAAAAATTTATCATTTCCTCCTCATTCGGCCTTGGAGAAATATAAATTAATTCACAATTATCACATTTAACACCATTAAAATTATTTTCAGATATAACGATTTTATCTGAAGGAAGATTACAAAGAATACAGTTTATATTTTTCATAGTGAGTATTTCATATCTTATTTAATTCTCCAAATTTAACCTTAAAAATCAACTTTATTATACTAATTAAGAATAATGTAAAAAAGATAATAAATAAGTATCTATACATAAAAAACATGCTCATATTAGACCAAATAACTAATGTTAACTTTGTTGTTATAAAAATTGAAGCAAAAACATACTTTTTATTTAAAAAAAAGATTTCAAAAAAAAATATCATACTCAAAAAAAATATTGTACCAAAAAACACCATTAAGTAGCTTCCTGATAAAAATAACATTCCAGCTAAACCAAATGAAACTCCATATGCTTTACCTTGAACTTGAGGGTTAAATCCATACACATTATATATTATTTCATTACTCGGCAACAATTTAAAAAAATAGTTCTTAAAATCTGTAAAGTTATTTATGTCGCTCGATATAACTGCCATCAATTCTGAACTACCTTCAATTCTTTTAATTATTATTTCAAAAAATGGTAAAAGCATATCAGGTGATAAAAAATTGAAATTCAATAAATCATAAGCACCATAAAACTGTGACCTATAAATTTGCATAAATGAAAAAATAATAAAAAAAGAAAAAGTAAAAAAAATTAAAATTTTAATTTGATTCATTAATCTATTATTATCTTTCAAAAAAATTAAAAAAAGTGGAATAATTGAAACAAGTATAGAAGCCCTCGAAAGACCATAAATCGCAATCATAATATTTATTAATAGATAAATAATGATAAAAAACCATTTAAATTTTGGAAATAAAGTAAAATTCCATTGTAAGAAAATTAATCCCAAAATTGGTATTGTAAAATCTCTGAAATAAACTAGAAAACCCCCTAAAAAATTAGCTAAATTTCCCGATGGTTTTAAACCATGCTTCCCATAACCATATTTTTCTAAAAATAAAATAATTAAAATACTTGATAAAATCCAAATTAAAAATAGAAATCTATGTCTACTTTTACCTGATGTTAAAAATTCATAGTTATAATCAAATCTAAATTTAGAAAAAAATTTAATACATACATAAGCAGCTATTAAAACAGAAGACTGAATAAAAAGTAAAACAAATATTGATGAATAAGAAAAATCAAATTGATTTACTGTAAAATAACCTATAGTTTTAGATTCATAAATATTAGAAAAAATATAACCAGTTTTAATAATATGACCAAACCCAAAGAGGATTATAAAAAAGATCATTCCAAATGTTAATTTTGGAATGTTGCTAATATCCCAAATAACTAAAATATATATTAATAGATATACTGTGCTAATTGAGATAATAGATATATCTTCAGTATATGAAATTACAGAAACAAAAAAAAAAAAAGCAGAGCCTAAGGAAAATAAAAAAAGATTAATATTTTTAGTCTTCATTTGATAAAAATTATATTTAAATTTAAATGTTTATGTCAAATCTATTTTTATAATTTTAAAAAAATTTAAACATATTCTTTAAACTTATAATTAATTAATAAGGATTGCAAAATATATCTAAATTTTTATAATTTTATAAATTATATTATCTAAATATGAAAAAAAAAAATTTTAGTATAGTAATACCGACTTACAACGACTCTTCTAAATTTATAGGCGATACTATCAAATCATGTTTAGATCAAAATTATGACAATTATGAAATCATAGTTTATCAAGACAAAATCATCAATAATGTAAAGAAAATGATTGAAAGTTTTGGTTCACCTAAAATAAAGTTTTTTGGTGGAAATAAAAGATTATCAATAACTAAAAATTGGGAAGCAGCAATAAATACTTGTAAGGGAGATTATATAATTTTCTTGGGTCATGATGATGCAATGCTACTTCACGCACTAAGAGACTTAAATATAATAATTAATGAAACGAATGCAAAGTTAATAAAATATGAGAGATTAAATTTTAATATCGAACATGAAATATATCTTAAAATACCATTAATGAGAAACAACTATCAAATAAATAGTAAAAAATTAATTAACGATGTTATTAATTTTAAAAAAAGCTACACATCTTTGCCGATGATGTATAATTCAGTATCAAGCAAAGATCTTATTTTTAAGTTAAAATCAATCACCGGTAAAATATTTGACTCAAAGAATCCTGATATCTATTCAGGATTTGCACTTGCATACTTATCAAAAAAAATTTTGACTATTGGTAGACCAATGGCAATAAATACTGGTACTGCTGAAAGTTTAGGAATAATAATGAATAAAAACGAGGCTTTAATTAGTGAAAAAGAAGCAAAAAGAAAACTTGAATATTTAGATCTATTTAAAAAAGATGGTATTAAAGATCACAAAAGTATTCCTAATTTAGATATAATTCAAAGTAAAGTGCTAGATGCTTTTATGTTTGCTAAAGACAATCTGTTTAAAAATGACACTTCGTTCAATTATAGCAAAAAAAAATTTATTAAAAAGGTTATTAGATTTAAATTAAAAAGAGCTGATACTGACTGGGAGATTTTTTACTCTCAAATTTGTAAATATATCTCAAACCAAATTTTTTTAAAAATTTGGTTTGAAAAAGAATTTAAAAAAAAATCTCTTCCAGTGATTAAAAAAAAAGATCAGATATATGGATTAATAAACTATGATACTTTTTTGAATATTGATCCAAAAAAATTTAACTTAAAAAATTCATATGATGCAGCAATTTTTTATGAAAACCTACTTAATATGAAAAAAAAAAATATTAAAATAGATAATTTTACAAAAATACTCATCACTAAATTTAAAACAATTTATATGATTCTATTTAGATAAATATCTTTTGTAATTTGATTGTTTAATAATAATTAATAACTCTAATTATTTTATGAACTTCTTTTTTACTCAATAAAGGATAAATTGGTATTGAAACAATATCTTTTGTAATTCTTTCAGTTACAGGGAGATCTGTGGTGCTATATTCTAGAAAAGGTTTTTGTTTGTGGTTTGGTAATGGATAATGAATACCTGCATAAATTTTATTTTTTTTTAGATAATTTAAAAAATTATTTCTTTTTTTATTCTTTACTCTAATAACAAAAAGATGAAAAACATGTTTTTTAAATCGGTCAACCTTTGGTAGTATAATTTTATTAGATTTAATTTTTGTTAAATAATCCTTTGCGATCGATATTCTATTGTTATTAAACTTATCAAGATAATCTAATTTAACATTTAAAATTCCTGCATGCAATTCATCTAATCTTTTATTTGAACCCTTCCGTAAACTCAAATTTTTTTTGATCCAGCCATACTCTCTTAATAATTTAAGTTTTTGATACATTCGTTTTTGATTTGTTGAAATAATTCCCGCATCGCCAAATGTTGATAAATTTTTTGTTGGATAAAAGCTAAAACATGCAAAATCTCCAAAATTGCCAACTTTTATTTTATCATACTCAGCACCATGCGCCTGGGCACAATCCTCTATTAAAAAAATATTATATTTTTTCTTAATTTTTATTAACTCTTTAACATTTACAGGATTTCCATATATATGAACTGCAATAATAGCTTTGGTCTTTTTGGTAATTTTTTTTTCAATTTTTGATGTATCGATTGTATAATCATTCTCATTAATATCGACAAACACGGGCGTTGCTCCTACATCAACAATAGCTGCAATTGTTGCAAAAGCAGTGTGCGATGTTGTTATGACTTGATCACCTTTTTTAATATTAATTGCTTGCAATGCCAATATTAATGCATCAGTTCCATTCGAAACACCAACAGAAAATTTATTTCCTAGATACTTTGAAAAATTTTTTTCAAATTTCTCAACTTCATTTCCTAATATGTATGAATTGCTGTTTAAAATCTTTTTTATCTTATTATCAATTTTTTTCTTAAGATAAGTATATTCTGATTTTGGATTAGCAAAGAAAATCATAACTAAAGAAAATTTTTTCTTGCTTCTTTTGGAAAATGTTTTTTATCTATATGACATAACCATTTAATATTTTTACCTTTCTCTTTCTTAAATATTTCCTTATAATGATTCCATGCAAACAAAAAACAATATTTAGGTTGTATTGTTTTAAATTCTTTATAATCAATAATTTTAATATTCTTAGCTGGAAAATATTTATTAATTTTAGTGGATGAGTTATCAAAAATTCCCTTGATATGTGTATCCTTTACCTTACAAAAATGTAGAATGGTAGTGCTCTTTGATGTTGCACCATATCCATATATATCATTACCCTTTTTTTTTATTTGATCCAAGGTTTTTATAATTTTTTTTTTTGAATTTAAACAATTTTTAGTAAATTTTTTAATTGTTTTGATTTTACAAATTTTTAATTTTTTTTCATGTCTCAAAATTTTTTTTAATTGTTTACTTATTTTGTTTGAATCTGTTTTTTTCACATAATATCTCATGGACCCACCATGTGTAGCTATTTTTTCAGCTTTAATTAATTTCAATTTAAAATTTTTTAAAATAGAGATGATTGAGCTAGCAGAAAACATATAAAAATGCTCATCATAAATTTGGTCATAAGAAGTTTTTTCCAACATCGAACCCAAATAAGGCTCCTCAAATATAAAAAGACCATCATCTTTCAGGGATATCTCAATACTTTTAAATAACTCTAATATATTTGGTATGTGGCAAATTACATTTGCAGCAAAAATAACATCAAACTTATTATGAAGCTTTTTTTTATCAATTAATTTTTTATTAAAAAAAGAATTTAAAACTTTTAATTTTTTTGATTTTGAAATGTTGCAAACGTTTTTTGATGGTTCTATTCCAAGATGATTAAAGTTTTTAAAATTCTCTAAAAAAATTCCATCATTACAGCCTATCTCCATTATTTTAGAGTCTTTTTTGAGCATTTTCTTAATGTTTAAAGCAATATTCTTAAAATGAATTTTCATCGAATCAGAAGTTGACGATAAAAAAGCATAATTTTCATTAAAAAGCTTTTTTGGTTTTGGAGCATTCACAAGTTGAAATAAGCCATTTTTTTCATTAAAAGCAATTTTCATTTGATATAAATTTTTTTTACTTAAATATTTAGAAAAATTATTTGCTATAGGCATTTTTCCAAAGTTTAAGATGACTGGTATTTTATCTCCACTTACTTTACAGTTTGTATATTCAGTTTTTATGCTCATATTTTTTTTAAATAATCTCCGTATTCATTTTTATAAAAATTAGCTAATTTTATCAATTTTTTTTTACTTATCCACTTGTTAGAAAAAGCAATTTCTTCTGGTGAACTAATTAAAAATTTTTGCCTTTTTTCTATTGCTCTTATGTAATTAGAACAATCATTTAAATCATCAAAAGACCCCATATCCAACCAAGATATACCCCTACCAATTTCATTGAAGGTGACTGTTTTTTTTATCATATAAATTTTTATTAAATCTACAATTTCCAGCTCTCCTCTTTTAGATTTTGTTAAGCCTTTACAATAATTAACTACATTTTTATCAAAAAAATAAATACCTGGAATTGCTAAATTAGATTTTGGATTTTCTGGTTTTTCTTCAATCCCAATTATTTTTTTTTTATTTTTTTCTAAAACAGCATATTTTTTTGGATCTTGAACATTATAAGCTAATATAAAAGCTCCTTTTTTTAGATTTATTCCTTTCGATATATTTTTATAAAATCCTTGTCCGTAAAAAAAATTATCTCCTAACATTAAACAAACGTTCTGATTTTTAATATATTTTTTACAAATTAAAAATGCCTCTGGTATACCATTTGCTTTGGTTTGTGTGATTATACGGATTTTCATTCCTAGATGATTTCCATTTGAAAAAATTTTTTTGTATATTTTTTCGCTATCGGGATCAGATATCAATATTACCTCTTTAAATTTACATAACATCAAAACACTTAACGAGTAATAAATCATAGGCTTATTATAAACTGGCATGAGATGCTTGTTAATTCCGATAGTTGCAGGTTTTAATCTTGTTCCAGTTCCGCCTGCTAATAAAATTGCTTTCATGAAATAAATTTATTTTTTTTATTATAGTAAAATTTAATTGTTTTGAACAATCCATTGTTAATGCTTGTTTTTGATTTCCATCCTAGTTTTTTTATTTTAGAACAGTCAATTTTATATTCCTTATCATGTCCAGGTCTATCAGTAACCTGAATTAATTCAATATTCTTTTTTTTAATGCCTATATTTTTTTTGAATATCGAAATTATTTTTTTTGCGAGTGTTTTATTTTCATACCTAACACCACTACCAATTAAAAAATTCTCTCTTATTAAATTTTTTTTTAGTATAAAATCAAGACTTGAAACAAAATCATCAACAAATATCCATTCTCTTTTTTGTTTTCCATTGCCATAAATTGGTATTTTTTTTTCATTAAGAATACTATTAATAATAACAGGAATAAACTTCTCATTATCTTGATTAGGACCAAAATTATTACAACAGTTTACAATTGTTGATTGATATCCATATGTTATATTCCATGCTGAAACAAGATGGTCAGCAGAGGCTTTTGAGGCAGAATAGGGTGAACGAGGATTATATCTGGTTGTTTCTTTAAAAGCTTTGTTGTTTTTGACATGCCCGTAAACTTCATCTGTAGATACATGTAATAAAAATATATTTTTATTAATAGACCTAAGAAGGTTGTAGGTACCTATGATATTTGATTGTATGAAATCTCCAGGAGATTTAATTGAATTATCAACATGAGATTCTGCAGCAAAATGTACTACAATTTCTGGATTAAAATCTTTTATAATTCTACTTAGCTTTAAATGATTACAGATATCAATTTTTAAAAAACTATAATTTTTTAACTTTTGAATTGATGACGTATTTTCATTTTTACCTGCATAAGTAAGTTTGTCTATGTTTAAAAATTTTGTTTTCTTATATTTTGGGACCATCAAACTTAAAAAATTAGACCCAATAAAACCACTTCCTCCACTAACTAATATTTTTTTTTTCATTATAAAAAAAACTAAAGACTTTTAAATTTTTTTGAGCCATCCATGGGGCATATTTGTAAGCAATAACTTGTCCTCTATGCTCTTATCATTTCTGAAACTTTTGTTTTTTTTTAAAAAAATTTTAAGGGCACTTAAAGGATTTCTTTTTGTGGTCCATTCTCTGGGTCTTGATTTTGCTTTTGGTTGATAGGCAATAATTGTATCACCACATATTAAATATTGATTTTTTTTGATCAATTTTGAATATAAATTAAGTTCATTTAACACATGTTCATGTGTATGATCAGAGTCGAGAATTACCATGGCTTTTTTTTTGTTTATAATATCTTTAATCTTAGAGAAAATTTTTTTATCTGTTGAAGAACCTTCAAAAAGTTTTAAAATAGTTCCTGCCGGTTTTTTGCTATACAATCTTTGTTTTAAATCTTTGGGTATGTAAGTATCTACACCTATTACCCCTTTTAAACCTAGAATTTTACACAAATTTAGGTAAAAAAGTGTGCTACCACCCCAAGCTACGCCCGATTCTATTATATAGTCTGGTTTTGACTTATAAATTGCCTCTTGCAGGCCAAATAAATCCGATGTTAGTTGTAAACATGGTTCACCAAACCAATCTGTTAAGGATACCCAATAGTATTTATTATTTGCTTCCACTTTGATCTTTAATGCTTTTTTAAAAATAGATCTATTTTTTCCTAGTTTTTTTGCGTTGGAAATTCTTTGTTTTTGAAACTCATTTCTAGATATTATTTTTTTCATAACGGATAATTATATTGTTCTAAATTTAAAGTATATTTTTTATTAATTAAATAATTGCTTAAAGAAAAATACTTTATAATATTTTTTATATTTTTACCACTTATTATTTTTCTCTTATTTTGTGATTTTCTAAGAAATTTCTTTTTTAAAAGTTTTAATCTTATAGTCTTTTCGCTCACCATTAAAATTTCTGACCAGTCGTAAAAAATTTCATCTTTTTTATGAATTAAATTTTCATAAAGTAAGATTTTGATATTTTTTGATCCAAAGCTTTTAGCAAATATATTGATGATCATGTTGTAATCCATTGCTTTTAAAGGAGATGATTGTAATGGGGTAACAAAATCATCTCTAAATTGAAAGCAGTATTCTATCCAATCATCAAAGCTAACATATTTGCGAAAATATTTCTTAGGAACCATTTTTAAAGTACTACCATGTGATAAATACCACGACTCCAGTGCTGATATTTGATTCCTAATCGTGATAACAATTTTTGCTCTTGGCAATAAATTTTTTAATCTCTTGGCACATCTCGTCAAGTTATTCGATGTGAGAATATCTTCATCAGAATACAATAATGTATCTATATTCTTATTTTTTAATTCTTTAATTATTTTTTTTAAATTAACTGGATTATAATAGAAATCATCTTGTGATCTTAAATTTTTTAATTCTTTTTCAATTATTTTAATCTGATCTTGCTTATTACCAATATATCCAATTTTTCTTATCTTGGAGAATAAATAATCTTGAAAAGAAGTGGTTGCAGTTTTGTTTGCACCGATGTGAATAATATTTTGGATTTTGTGAATAGATTTCATTTAAATTAATTAAATTTATTATAGTATATTTTTTATAAATATATAAGTTATACTTAATTTCTATTTATGTTTAAAAAAGTACATAAAAATTATTTCAAAAATAAAGATAATAATTCATTTGGCTCAGAAAAATGGCTTTCTATTATATCTAGTAGACTAAAAGCAAATTTTAATACTTTAGAAAAAAAAAATTATTTTGACGAATTTATCACAGTTAGTCCATTGCCACTGATAATATTGAATGATTCAAAAAAAAAAATTGAAATTGCGGATTTTGGGTCAGGTAGCCAAGAAATATTTTTTAAGTTAGCATCTATGAATTTAAATAATAAAATTACAATAGACTCAATTGAGTTAAAGGGCTTGATAAAAGTTTTTGATAAAAAAAAATTTGATAAAAAAAATTTAAAAATTAATTTTTTTGATAAATTTAATTTTAAAAAAGAATATGATTATATTCATATAAGTCATACACTTCAATATGTAAAAAATTGGAAAACTTTTTTAAAAAAGATTAACTCAAAAAAAAACAGATTTATAATAATGAATGGTTTACCTGCTGGAAAAATCAAAAGTTTTCTAGCTAGTCAAAAATTTTATAATAAAGAAATTCCTTATAATTTCTTTTCAATTGATGAAATATCTAGCTGCTTAAGTAATTTTTATTTAGCTTCTGACAATTTGTATTTAGGTAAAATAAAAAAAAAATTTTCACCTTTGCCTCAAAAAAATTTTGAAAAAAAAGATAGGATTGGTTTCTCTAAAACATTAATCTTTAAAAGAAAGTAAATTTACAATTAAAAAAAGAAAGAGAAATATGAGATTATTTTCTAATACATACAAAATAAATGTAAAAAACAATATTGATAAAAGAGGATTTTTTATTGAGATTTTTAAACATGATCAATTAAAATTTAAACACAAAATACTACAAGTAAGTCACTCATATATAAAAAAAAAAATAATTAAGGGTTGGCATTTTCATAAAAAACAAACTCAGTGGAATTATCTATTATCAGGTAAAATAAAAGTTTTTTTAAAAGATAATAGAAAAAATTCCAAAACGTTTAAAAAAATAAAATCATTCACCATAGATTCAAGTAAGGAGAAAGTTGTTTATTTCTTTCCACCTAATATTGGTCATGCATATATAACTTTAAGCCAAAACAATCATATGCTTTATGCTACTTCTGGAAATTATGATCCAAGTGAAGAATATAAACTAACTTTAGAAAAACCTATTATGGAATTTTTCAAATAAATGAAAATTATAGGAATTAAAATATGAAAAAAAAAAATTATTTTACACATGAAAAATATTCAATGGCGGGGCCCTTGATTGATGAGAATGATATCAAAGAATTAGACAAAATGATGAGAGTTGGATGGTATGGGAAAAAAAAATATATCTATGTTGAAAAGTTTGAAAAAATTTTTGCAGCTTATCATAATCGAAAATATGCTATAATGACTGCCAATTGTACCTCATCAATTCATGTTGCTTTAAAAAGTATAAATATAAAAAAAAATGATGAAATAATAGTCCCTGACATAACTTGGATTTCTACAGCTTCACCAATTAAACAGTTAAATGCTAAAATTGTTTTTTGTGATATAGACCCAGATAATTGGTGTATTGACCCTAATAAAGTAGAAAAATTAATCAATAAACGAACTAAGGCCATCATAGCGGTAAATTTGTATGGTAATATGCCAGATATGAAAAAATTAGAAAAAATTTGCAAAAAAAACAATATTTTTTTATTTGAAGATGCAGCTGAAGCTTTAGGTTCAATTCAAAAAAATATTAAGGCAGGAAAATTTGGTTTTGCATCATTTTTTAGTTTTCATAGAACAAAAACAATAACCACTGGTGAGGGTGGAATGATTTTAACTGATAATAAAAAACTTTATAATAATTGTAAATTTTATAGAGATAATGGAAGAGACTTTATTGAACCATATTGGTGTAATGACTCTTTTATAAAATTTATGCCATCAAATATTCAAGGATGTCTTGGATATTCTCAATTTAAAAAAATAAAAAAAATTTTGGCTAAAAAAAGGAAAATTTTAAATTTATATTACTATCATTTAAAAGATTTAAAATTTATTCAATTAAATAATTTAGAAAAAAATTTTGTTAATGGTGCTTGGACAGTAGCGATTACTTGGAATAAAAAGTATAAAATTAATTCTGAGTATATTATTAATGAGTTAAAAAAAAAAGGTTTGCCAACAAGACCTTTTTTCTTTCCATTAAGTTCAATGAAAACATTTAGTGCTAAAAATCTCAAAAATATTAATAAAATTTCCTATGAAGTTTCAAAAAAAGGCTTGTGTCTACCTTCGGGAATTACAATCAGTGAAAATGAAATAAAATATTATTGCTCAGAAATTAAGAAACTATTTTCTAGGAATTTATCTAATTTATAAGTATAATATTAAAATATGAACTTATTAGTTTCAGGCGCCATGGGCCACATTGGATCTAAATTAGTTAATAATTTATCTTCGCTTAAAAATATAAAAAGAATTGTTATTATTGATAATTTTTCATCTGAAAGATACATATCATTTATAAATTTAAAAAACCGTGATAAAATCATATTTTTTGATGAAGATCTTGCAAGTTTTGATATAAAAAAAATTAAATTTAATTTAGACTGTATTATTCATCTAGCGTCCACAACAAATGCTGAAAAAAGTTTTTCAAACAAAAAACTTGTTATAGATAATAATATAGAATGCACAAAAAAGATTTTGAAGATTGCAAAAAAAAATACAAAAATTTTATTTGCATCATCTACAAGTGTCTATGGTAGCCAGTATAGTTTAATTAATTCAAAAAATAATGATGAAAATATTGATCCTCAGAGTCCTTATGCTGAGTCGAAAATTATATGTGAAAATATTATTAAAAAATACTCAAATAACTACTGCCTAATGAGATTTGGCACTATTTTTGGTATGTCGGATGGAATGAGATTTCATACTGCAATTAATAAATTCTGTTATCAAGCTGCACTTAATAAAGAAATTACAATATGGAAAAAATTCTATAATAAAAAAAGACCTTATCTTGACTTAAACGACTGTATCAGGTCAATCATATTTTGTATTTTTAATCAAAAAATTCGTAACGAAACTTTAGATGTTGTTACTGTAAATCTAAAACTTTTTGAGATAATAAAAACAATAGAAAAAATAAAAAAAATAAAAAAAAAATTTATAGATACTAAAATTTTAAATCAACTATCCTATGAAGTTGATAGCGATAGACTAAAAGGACTAAAGTTTAAATTTAGAGGTAATTTATTTTTATCTATAAAAAAAACATTAAACGCACTGAACTTTAGATAGATGTTAAAAATTATAGAAAAAGATTTAAATTCTAAAATTATAATATTAGATAAACTTGATAAAAAAAATAAATTTAAAAGAATATTTTTTTTGGTTGCTAAAAAAAAGTTAATAAGAGGAAATCATGCTCATAAAAAATGTACCCAGGGTTTTTTTAGCCTTAGTGGGTCTTTCTATTTAGAGTGCACTTTCTTAAATAATAAGAAAAAAAAAATCTTGATTGAAGAAGGAAACAAAATAACTTTAATAAAGCCATTTACATGGGTAAAAGTACATCTAAAAGAAAACAATATTTGTGGTGTGCTATGTGATAGATATTACGAGGAATTTGATTATATAAGAGATTATGAACAATTCAAAAATTATAAAAAAAAAAATTAGATAATTTTTTTATTTTCTAAATTGTTAGTGAGTTCATTAAATTTACCTTGGTTAATTATCTCTCCCTTTTCAAACTTAAAAATAAGATCACAATTCTTTATAGTGTTTAGTCGATGAGCAATTAATATAATGGTGATATCTTTTTTAAGTTTAATTACTGCGTCCATTACTGCTTTTTCGGTATCAATATCTAGCGCGCTTGTTGCTTCATCAAAGATAAGTACTTGCGGATTACGATACATAGCTCTTGCAATTCCAATTCTTTGACGCTGGCCACCTGATAATTTTATTCCTCTCTCACCAACTTTAGTCAAGTAACCTTCAGGCAACTCATTAATTATATAGTCATGTAAATTGGCAATCTTAGCAGCTCTTTCAATGTGATGTTGATTTACCTGATTTTCTTTTATCCCAAATGCAATGTTGGTAGCAATGGTATCATCAGAAAGAAAAATATGTTGTGGTACGTAACCAAGCGATCTTTGCCAGGCTTTTGAATTTTTTTTAGATATAATTTCACCATCAACTTTTAAGTTACCTTTTTGAGCCTCTAGAAGACCAAGAATAATATCAACTGTTGTTGTTTTGCCACTACCAGTTTTGCCAATAAACCCGACTATAGATTTGTTGGGAATAGTTAGACTTATATTCTTTAATACTGTTTTTGATGAATTTAGATAATTAAAACTTACATTTTTTAACTCAATTTTTTCATGAAGCTGAATATTTCCTCTATGATTGTCTTTGTCTAAGACTTTTAGATTATTAACATCATTGAACAACTTATCAAGGGAAGGTCTTACAAAAGTAAGTTGAGTTAAAGAGGCATAAATCTGTTGTAATGATGGCATAAGCCGATAACCAGCAAAAACATACAAACTAATTATGGGCAATGCACCATTAAAATTATTTGATTGCTTCATCAAATATAGTATCATTAATAGAATACCTCCAAATGCAACTATTTCTAAAGCAAAGCGTGGTAGCTGATTTACTACTTGTGCTGAAGCCATGTTGTTTGCAAATTTTTTTGCCGCAACAGAAAACCTATCAACAAAAGTTTGTTCTAAATCCATAACTTTTATATCTTTTGCTGCGCCAAAAACTTCATTAATAATCATAAAACGACTTTGATTATTTTTTAATCTTTCTTTTCCAATCCGATTAAGAAACTTCCGTGCAAGGAAATATATAAATACATAAACTCCTCCAAGTGAAAATATAATTGAAAGAGTAAGTTTTGGGTCAACAAAAATTAATAAGGTTATAAGAAAAATTGTTATAACGCCTTTAGCAATTACCTCTAATAATTGTTGAATTCCGTGAGCAACTACCTGCTGCACTTCTGACAATATGGTTTTTCCTGCATCAGCGCTGTGGCGATTTATAAACCAGCTATACGGTTGATGCAAATATCCTTCTAATAAACGTTTACCAATATTATATTCACAAAGTTGGATAAACCTTGTTTGTACATAAATTGTAGTTGCTTTAAATATTAGAGATATGACTAATACAAAAAATACAAGAGAGCCTAAAACATAAAGAAATTGTTCATTATTTTTCACCCCGATTATTTCGGATTTTTGAAATAAATTGTTTAAAATAAAATTGGTCTCAATTATGCTTGGATTTGTAAGGACCGCCATAAATGGTAATATTGATACTACTCCAAGTAAATCTAAAAACGCCATAATTAATATTAATAAAAACAAAAAATACATTTGTTTTTTTTCATTTGGCTTGAGTAAAAATAAAAATTTTTTAATTGTTTGCATGATTTTTTAAAAAATCCTCATAAGTTTTTACTAAACCACTCCACAAAGATGTTTCATGATTAAATCCTAAGTTATTTATACGTTTGCTATCCACAAGCTTACGAGCTGGACCATCTGGTTTACTCGAATCAAAATTAATTTTTCCATTATAGCCAACAACTTTCCTAATCATTTCTGCTAGCTCTTTTATTGTAATATCGTGTCCTGTTTTTTTTAAATTAAAACTTATAGCTGATCCAACCATACCATTATGACCTGCTAAAAATATTTTTTTTCTCATTATGATATTTAAGCTAAATAATTTTCGATTAACATGATATTAATGTAATTCTTAATTATTATTTTTTAATTTTTTTATTAATCATTAGTTTTTCTAAAAGTGTATATACCACATCCATATTTAATAGTTTTATCAAAGTTCTCTACCGACGTATTACGATGTAAATTACCCTCATCATCAACATAATCAAAACGAATAAGGCGCATCTCTTTTATAATGCTTGAATGCTTTAATATTGTATCTACTTTAAAGACTCTATGAGCATTAAAATGTATTTCATCATTTTGTCCGACTGGAAAACTTATATATAAGTAACCATCTTTACAAACCAAGTTAACTAAATTAGTTATTCCCTTATTGTGACCTTCAATGTCAATTGGGTCAGTATAACGTCCTAATCCAAAATGCTCAATAGCGTGCAAACAGGAAATCGAGTCAGTTTTACCAAGATCATTAGGTTTCATCAAATCAGCTTTAATAAATTTAATATTTTCACAAGTTAAATTGTCTAATGGACGAACATCTGCAACTTCTATTTTCCTAAAAGATGCCACATGTGCTACAAACCCATCTACACGAGATCCAATATCTAAATGACGTTTAGGTTGATTTTCAAATATAAATCTTGCTACCAATAAATCTTGGTGGAAATAATGACCCTTTGCATTGCCAGCTTTACTATCATAGTCACTTAACATCATATAATTGTGTGTAATGATTCCTCCTTTTTTAATCCACTCTTTTCTGTCTTTTCTAAATCTTAAATAGTTTTTTAAAGAAATTAATTTTTTAGGATTAAAACCAAATTGTGAACTAAAAAGAAACAATGATTTAAAAAAATTTTTTATAAATAATTTCATTGATGATAAATATTTAACAAGATAAGTTTGGTTGAAAATCTGCATTTAATTAATAGTCAGTTTAATATTCTAATTATATAGATCAATCTCATAATTATTCAAAGTTAGATATACTATAAAAATGAAATAATTATTGCGATATCGTAAGTTTATTTGCTATCCATTTATGAAATTCATGTGTAGGGTTATCCATTATTGGTGAAAAATTTCCACCGTTATATGCTGGTGAATTTCTACCTTCCTGCATGCCCTCTATGGCTTTTATATCTTCTGACATAACTTCTTTCCAAAATTCTGAATTTTTTTTTCTCATCTCAGTGAACTCAGTTCCATTTGCACTATCATCACCAACATAATACATCATTAAATGCTCTTTAGTCTCACTAATAGACTTTGGTTCTAACCAAAAAACATAAAAATGGTCAATATGAAGACCGATCATTACGTTTGGAAATAAAGCAATATATTCAGCTTTTTTGGATAAGTCTTTAGGCCAATTCGGAAAATTATTAAAACTTTGACTTCCTTTAACAGGTTGGTCGTATTTATCTGTACCTTGGCCAGCAAATCTATTTGGTAAACCTTGAATATGGTAATGGTCACTAATATTTGAAACTTTATTTAATTCAGGATGAATCCACGGCAAATGATAACTTTCACAGTAATTCTCTATTGCAAACTTCCAATTGCACTTAACATCAAGACTGAAATATCCGTGATCTTTTGCGTGCTTGAGTAATTTTTGATCTTCCTTAGATATAAATTTTGACCATCTTTCTTCAAGTGGCTTAATATATTCGTCAAACTCTAATTCATTACCATTTATATTGATAAATATTATATCCATCCAAACTTTGGTTCTAACTTCTTTTAAATTGCTTGATGCTTTATCGAATTTTTCTGTCTCATGAACATTCAGACCTCCTATGTGAGGTGTCGCGACCAACTTTCCATCAAAATCGTAGGACCAGGAATGATATGGACATCTTAAGACATTTTTCAAAGCACAAGGCTCACCTAAAAGCTTGAAGCCTCTATGGCTGCAAACATTATGAAATACTCTTATTTTTTTCTCTTTATCTCTTAGAATAATAAGAGGGATACCAAGTAGATTATAAGGTTGAGCGTCTCCTACATTTGACACAGAACTTCCAACACCAATTACTGCCCATTTATCCCTGAAAATCCTTTCTCTTTCTATACTTAGATAGTCAGAGCTAGTGTAGCACTCGTTTGGTAATCCATGAGCTTTCTCGATGGGGTTCCCAACCACTCTAATTTTATCCAAATCCAAGATCTTTGAAAGTTCAAGATTTTTAAGATTTTCAGACATTAAAAAAAATTAT
>Ga0209335_10001581_pt1 | contig 25873 bp, 25 predicted proteins | sample COG_09_FD_184753 | JGI IMG/M metagenome (GOLD analysis project Ga0209335, IMG submission 184753) | Pelagic Microbial community sample from North Sea - COGITO 998_met_09 (SPAdes) (version 2) | ecosystem: Environmental > Aquatic > Marine > Neritic zone/Coastal water | place: Helgoland, sampling...
AACTTATGAAACAATTTATGCACATATGTCAAAATTTGCTCGTGGTATTAAAAATGGTGTTAGAGTTAAGCAAGGACAAACTATTGGCTATGTTGGTTCAACTGGAAAATCAACTGGTCCACATTTGCATTATGAGGTAGTTGTAAATGGAAAAAAAGTAAACTCACAAAAATTAAAGCTTCCATCAGGGAAAATTTTAAAAGGAAAAGAAAGAAAATTTTTCGAAACTAATAAAATTAAATTAGATGTACTTAAATCTGAAAAGATTTTAGGGTTAAATTAATTAACTTTTATTTGCGGCTTTGCTGGTTTTTTAGCTTCATTAACAACTTCAGTTTTTTTAACCACCTCAATTTTGGAAGCGTCAACTTTGGAAGCGTCAACTTTGGATACGTCATTCACTAAAGTAGTTTTTTCTTCTAAAGATTTTTCATCGTTGGTAGCTTTATTTTCAGAAAATCTCTCTTTTTTAAAGGCTTCTTGCTCATTCATAACCCTCGTAAAATGATCTGCATGCTGCAGGTAATTTTCTGATAAGATTTTATCTCCACTAGAAGATGCCTCTCTTGCTAAATCACTATATTTTTCTATTAACTTTGATGCGTTATGATTATTTCTGCCAGGAACTTTTCTTTTAAAGTTTTCATTATTTGAATAATTAGAACTAAATTTTGGTCTATCCCCATTAGTTTTAAAATTTCTATCATTTCTTCTAAAATTATTTCGTCTAATATTATTGTTATTATTTCTAAATGTTACCATAAGTCTAATTAGTTATATTTTTGTACTAACAATGCAACGGTCATTCATTGCAAGATCTTTTAAAATACTATTTATATAAAAACCTTCATCTTTTAATAAGTTAATTACTTTATTTTTTTGATCAAAACCAATCTCTAAAATAAATTTACCATTTTTTTTAATCAGCTCAGATGATTTTTTTATTACTTTTCTGATTTCTGATAATCCATCTAATCCACCATCAAGTGCTAATTTCGGCTCGAAATTAATAACATCTTTTTCCAAATATTTTAAATCAAGTTTTTTAATATATGGAGGATTAGAAACAACTAAATCATATTTGCCTTGAGCGAATTTGTCAACATCTGTTTTAAAAAATTTCACTCTTGAGCTTACTTCAAGATTTTTTGCATTTATTTTGCTTATATTTAAACATTTTTTACTTATATCAATACCTACTCCATGGAAATTTCTTCTTTCTTTTAAAATAGTTAAAAGAATACATCCTGAACCAACTCCAATATCTAATATTTTCATTTTAGTTTTAAATTTAGTTAATTTTAGTATTTGCTCTACTATAAGCTCTGTATCTGGTCTTGGGATTAAGGTATTGTTTGTAATAAAAAACTTGTACTTCCAAAAATATTTTTCATTAGTAAGATAAGCTATTGGCTCCCTAAAGGAACGTTTATTAATTAATTTTTGAAAGTATTTTAAATTTTCTTCTTTTATATTTTGATCATTATTTAAAATTATATATTTTCTATCTTGGTCAATCGCTGAAGCTAATAAAATTTCAGAGTCTAATTTTGCAGAATTTATACTTTTGTCTGTAAGTATTTTGGTACCCTCAATAATAGCTGATTGAATATTCATTTATTGTAAATTACTTAAACTTTCTTCTTGAGCCTGTAAAGTTAATGACTCAACCATCTCATCAAATGCTTCTCCTTCCAAAAATTCCTCTAGTCTGTGAAGAGTTAAGTTTATCCTGTGATCTGTGACTCTTCCTTGAGGAAAGTTATATGTTCTTATTCTTTCCGATCTATCACCTGTACCAATTTTGGTTTTCCTATCTTTGGATCTCTCTTGGTCAATTCTAGATCTCTCTAATTCATATAATCTAGCTCTTAAAATTTTCATACCTTTTGCTTTGTTTTTATGTTGAGATTTTTCATCTTGTTGTGAAACAGACAGGCCTGTTGGTATATGAGTTATTCTTACAGCGCTATCCGTTGTGTTTACTGACTGTCCTCCAGGACCACCTGCTCTAAAAACATCAATTCTTAAATCTGAATCATTTATTTTAAGATCAACTTCCTCTGCCTCAGGTAATACAGCAACTGTTGCTGCAGAAGTGTGGATCCTTCCTTGAGTTTCCGTATCTGGCACTCTTTGAACTCTGTGAACTCCACTTTCATATTTCAACGTAGAATAAATATTGGTTCCTTTAATTGATGCTATAACTTCTTTTAAGCCTCCTGCATCACTTCTAGATATAGATATTACATCAAGTATCCATTTTTTTTTATGACTTACTTTTTCATACATTTTAAAAAGATCGGAAGCAAATAAACTTGCTTCGAGGCCGCCTGTTCCAGCTCTAATTTCTATAATTGCATTTTTTTTATCAGCCTCATCTTTTGGAAGTAAAAATAATTTTAATTTTTTCTCATTTATTTCATATTGAGATTGTAATTGTATTAATTCTAATTCAGCCATACTTTTAAGTTCTTCGTCTCCAGCACTATCTTCTAAAATTTTTTCTATTTCTATTTTATCATTTTCAAAAGAAATATATTTTTTAGCATTTTCTATTATCTCATTAACATCTGAATATTCTTTAGATTTTTCTGCAAATAATTTCTTATCTAAATCTCCTGAAGAAAGATCTTTTTCCAATATAGAATGTTTCAATATCAATTCTTCAATTGTTTTTACAGGGATCATGATTTTTTTTCTAATTCAGAGGCTTTCTTTTCAACTTCTAAAACAACTTTTTTTATAATGTCATCTGTTAAAACTTTTTCACTTTGCACTCCAGATAAATAAAGCATATTATTACCTTTTCCTCCCCCTGTAATACCTATATCAGTCATAGCTGCTTCTCCTGGGCCATTAACAACACATCCAATAATTGATAATGTAACAGGAGTTTTGATGTGAGATAGCCTATCCTCTAAAATTTTTACAGTATCTATTACTTGAAAAGCTTGTCTTGCACATGATGGGCAAGATATAATCTTTACACCTCTATTTCTTAAACCTATTGATTTCAATATTTCATTTCCTACTTTAATTTCTTGAGGAGGGTCATCTGATAAAGAAATTCTTATTGTGTCTCCAATCCCATCCATCAATAAAGAGCCTAAACCTATCGATGATTTTATACTTCCAGACATAAAACTTCCAGCCTCAGTTATTCCAAGATGTAATGGATAGTCTGTTACTTTTGAAAGTTGACGATATGCAGCAATTGATAAAAAAACATCTGATGATTTTACACTTATTTTAAAATTAAAAAAATCTTGATCTTCTAAAATTTTTATATTTCTTAGTGCGCTTTCAACCAAAGCTTCTGGGCATGGTTCTTTAAATTTTTCTAAAATATCTCTCTCTAATGATCCTGCATTGACTCCTATTCTTACTGAACAATCATTATTTTTTGCTGCACTCAAAACTTCATGAATTTTTACTTTATCACCTATATTACCTGGATTTATTCTTAAACATTTTGCTCCACTTTCAGCAGCTTCGACTGCTCTTTTATAATGAAAGTGTATATCAGCAACAATAGGCACAGGTACATGATCGACTATCTCTTTGAGCGCAGAAGTAGAATCTTTATCGGGACATGAAACTCTGACTATATCAGCACCTTCTTCAGCAATATCATTAATTTGATTAATCGTAGCTTTAACGTCTGTTGTTAAAGTATTTGTCATAGACTGAACAGAGATAGGATTGTCTCCGCCAATTTTTACATCACCAACATTTATTACTTTTGTTTTTCTTCGTTTAATATCTCTAAAGGGTCTAACACTCATTTTTTAATCTAATTTAAATTCTTTATGTAGGGCAGCTATAGCTTTCTTAACTTGTTTGGTTGAAATCAAAACAGAAATTTTTATCTCTGATGTAGAAATCACTAAAATATTTATTTTTTTTGAAGCTAAAGCTTGAAACATTCTATAAGTAATTCCTGGAGTTGTGATCATTCCAACTCCAATAATTGAAACTTTTGACATATCTTTATCAAAGGATAGTTTTTTATATGATATCTTTTTGTTTTGTTTGATCAATTTCTCAGATTTTTTCAAATCTTCTGATTTAATTGTAAAAGTTAAATCTGTATCTTTACCATTGAGAGAAATATTTTGTACAACCATATCTACATTTATTGAATTTTGAGATAACGGTTTAAAAATGGATGCTGCAACACCTGGTCGATCTTTAACACCAACAATGGTAATTTTTGCATCATTTTTTGTTGAAGATATTCCAGTAATAATTTGATCACTAAAAGCTTTTGAAGAACCTGTTATTAAAGTCCCAGATTTTGTAACAAATGAGGATTTAACTTGGATATCTATTTTATTTAGTTTAGCATCTTGAACTGAAGTCGGCTGCATAACCTTTGATCCTAAAGATGCCATTTCCAACATTTCATCATAAAAAATTTTTTGAATTTTTTTTGCATTTTTATATTGTCTTGGATCTGTTGTGTAAACTCCATCAACATCCGTATAAATTATACACTCATCAGCTTTAATAAACTTAGCCAACATAATAGCTGTAGCATCTGAGCCGCTTCTGCCAATAGTAGTAATTCTAAATTTATTATTAATACCCTGAAACCCTGTGATAACAGGAATTCCACCACTTTTTAAATAATCATTTAAATTATTAACAAAAACTTTGTTAATTCTTGCAGCAGAGTAAGGACCATCTGTTATTATTGGTAATTGCCAAGACATCCAAGATCTGGACTTAAATCCATTATTAATTAGCCTTCCTGCAATTAAAGCACAGGACACTTGCTCTCCTGTAGATAGCAAAGTGTCATATTCTGCTTTATCAAAGTTGCCACTTATTAACTTTGACTTACTAACAAGATCATTTGTTGCACCACTCATTGCAGACGAAACTACTACTACCTTATTTTTTTTTCTTTTATAAGACGCAATTATTTTACAAACTTTTTTAATTCTATCAATACTTCCTACAGAAGTTCCACCAAATTTTAATACAACAGTTTTCATTGATCTTTTTAATTGTTATAACTTAATTAATATTTGATAAAATACATCTTAATTGTTATGTCAACTAATTATCTATCATGAGTAGTGTAAATAAAAAAGAAATTGAAAAATTTTCAAAAATGGCGTCTGAATGGTGGGATCCAAAAGGAAAATTTAAACCACTTCACAAATTTAATCCTATTAGAATCAGATATATCAAAGAAAATATAATTAGTAATTTTAAATTAAAAAATAAAATAAAAGCTTTAGGGGGAGTAAATATTTTGGATATTGGATGTGGTGGAGGATTACTTTCGGAGCCAATGCAAAGATTAGGAGCTAATGTCACAGGAATAGATGCATCAATAAAAAATATTAAAATTGCAAAACTACATGCAAAAAAAAATAAACTTAAAATTAATTATTTGTGTACATCTCCTGAAAAACTTAAAATTAATAAAAAATTTGATGTAATCTTAAATATGGAGATTGTTGAGCATGTCGAAGATATTCAATTTTTTTTAGAATCTTGTTCTAAGCTTTTAAAGAAAAATGGGATCATGTTTGTAGCAACAATTAATAAGACGTTAAAATCTTATATGTTTGCAATTATTGGGGCAGAATATGTTTTGAGATGGCTACCAATTGGCACACATGAATGGGAAAAATTTGTAAATCCCGAAGATTTAAAAAATATTTTAAAAAAAAATAATTTAACTTTAAGTAGATTGGATGGAATGAATTTCAATATAATTAAAGACGAATGGAAAATTTCAAAAGATTTATCTATAAATTATATTGCGAAATTTATAAAAAATTAATTACTATTATCTTCAAGCCAAGGTATCATTTGAGTATCAATACCCTCTTCTTGCAGTTCCTTAAGATCTTTTTTAGTAGCACTACCATAAATATTTTTTGATTTTTTTTTTTCATTATAATGAATAGATCTTGCTTCGTAAGCAAAATTTTCACCAACATACTTAAAATTATCTTTTATAAATTTTTGATAATTTTTAATAGTTTTTTTAATTTCATTATGTTTTGTTATATCTATGTTTTCTTTTTGTTTTTGATTATTATTTATTAATTGCGGGGCCATTAAAGTTTTTTCAACTTTTAGCGAATTACATTTATGACAAGCTAGAAATTTTTTTTTTTTTAATTTGTCATATTCTTTTGAAGAAGCAAACCAACTATCAAATTTAGTCTTGCAATCGTTACAAATTAATTTGTACTTAATCATAAATAGCAATTAATAATTATAATTAATATATCAAGATCTTTTAACTCCTATAATCTGAGTTAATTTTAATATAATCATTTGTAAGATCCATTGAAAATACAGTAAAATTTTTAGTTCCAGTTGAAATATCAATATTTAAATCAATATTTTCATTTTTCATATAATCGGCTACTACTTTTTCGTCGTAACTTTGATATAATTTTCCATCATGGACAATTTTAAAATTACCAAATTTAAGAGATAATTTTTTTAAATTAATTTTTGGCCCAGCTTTACCAATTGCCATTATAACTCTACCCCAATTAGGATCTTCACCAGCAATTGCAGTTTTAACCAAAGGTGAATTTGCTACTGATAAAGCAATTTTTTTTGCATCTATTTCACTTTTGCATTTTTTTACATTAACAGTAATAAATTTTGATGCTCCCTCACCATCTGAAACTACTCTTTTTGCTAGATTTAATAAAACACTTTTTAAAGCATTATCAAAATTTCTAATTTTTTTATCATCAATACTTTTTATTTGAGAATTTTTAACTTTATTAGTTGAAAAAATTGAAACCATATCATTTGTGCTAGTGTCTCCGTCGCATGATATTGCATTAAAAGTTGTTGTTATATTTTTTTTTAACAATTTTCTTAAAATATCATTGGATAGGCTCGCATCAGTAAAAATATATCCTAAGGTTGTTGCCATATTTGGGTGTATCATACCTGACCCCTTAGCTATTCCATAAATTTTGATTTTATCATTTCCAATTTTGCATTCTTCCATAGCTAATTTAGGTTTTGTGTCTGTAGTCATTATTCCAAGAGCAGCCTTCATCCAAATAAATTTATTTTGAGTATATTTAACTTTATTTATTAAGCCTGGTAGTTGAGTGATAATTTTATCATAAGGAAAAGGCTCTCCAATAGTTCCTGTACACCCAAATATAATTTCTTTTGGTAAGATTTTTTTAGGATTATCTTCATCCTGAATTTGTTTTTCAGTCAATTTTTTTGAGAGAGAGTCTGCTATTTTTTTTAAACCATCATAACCTTGTTTGTCAGTAAAAGCATTTGCATTTCTAGTATTAACAACAAGTGAGTATATTTTTTTACTTTTCTGATTTAAATTCCATTTAATATTTTCTGACAAAATTTTAGACTGCGTATAGACAGAGGCATAATTTGCTCCATCCCTAAAATAAAACATTGATAGATCATCTCTGTTATCTTTATATAAATTTGCACTTACAACAGAAATTGATAAACCATCAATGTGATCTAAGTCTTGAAAATCAATCATTCTAGCGTTTTTTGATTTTGAAGATAAAAAATTAGTTAAATTAATTCCCATAGTATTTAAAATTTTTATTTAATACATATATTAAACAATATAAGTAAAGAATAAATCAAATAGTAATGTTTAACCCATTAAATCTAATTTCAAAATTAATTAAATCTAGCAATCAAAAAGAGCTAGATAGAATTGGAAAAATAGTAACAAAAATAAACTCTTTGGAAGAAAATTTTAAAAATTTAGACGATTTAGATTTTCCTAAAAAAACACTCAATTATAAAGAACAAATTGAACAAGGGAAAAAATTGGATGAACTTTTACCAGAGGCTTTTGCATTAGTGCGAGAAGCTTCTAGAAGGGCCAGAAATGAAAGGCATTTTGATGTACAATTGATTGGGGGGATTGTTCTTCACGAGGGTAAAATTGCTGAAATGAAAACAGGTGAAGGTAAGACTTTAACTATAACGCTTGCTGCATACTTAAATGCTTTAAATAATAAAGGTGTTCACATAGTAACTGTAAATGATTACCTGGCAAAAAGAGACTCTATCGAAATGGGTCAAATTTATAACTTTTTAGGTTTATCATCTGGTTACATCAACAATGATCAAGATGATATTGAGAGAAAAAAAAATTATAATTGTGACATAACTTATGCAACAAATAGTGAATTAGGTTTTGATTATTTAAGAGATAATATGAAATTTTCAGAAATGGAAATGGTTCAACGACAACATTCTTTTTCAATAGTTGATGAAATAGATTCTTGCTTAATTGATGAAGCAAGAACTCCTTTAATAATATCTGGGTCAACAGAAGATAAAACTTTTCAATATCTTGCAATAGATAAACTTATAAAACATTTAATAAGTAAAGATTATGAAATTGATGAAAAAGACAAGAGTATTCTTTTAACTAATGAAGGAATAAATAGTGTAGAAAAAATTTTTTCTGATGCTGGTATATTAAAAAATAATAATTTTTATGATCCTGAAAATTTAAGTTTAGTTCATCATGTTAATCAGGCTTTACGTGCAAATCATCTTTTTGAAAAAGGTAAAGATTATATTGTAACAGATGGAAGTCTTAAAATTATAGATGAACTTACAGGTAGAATTTTGGAAGGAAGAAGATTTGGTGATGGTTTGCATCAGGCACTTGAGGCAAAAGAGAAAATTAATATTAAAGCTGAAAATCAAACTTTAGCTTCCATAACTTATCAAAATTATTTTAAACTTTATAAGAAGATATCTGGTTGTACTGGTACTGCTGCAACTGAAGCAGAAGAATTTTATGAAATTTATAATTTACCGGTTGTTGTAATCCCAACAAATAATGAAATGATCAGAAAAGATTATAATGATCAAATTTTTAGAACAGAAAATGAAAAGAATGATGCTATTATTGATAAAATAATTGAATGTCATAAATCAGGCCAACCAATTTTAATTTTTACCTCGAGTGTTAATAAATCTGAAATTTACGCAAATTTATTAATTAAGAAAAACATTAAACATGTTGTTTTAAATGCTAAAAATCATGAAAATGAAGCAGAAATAATTGCCAATGCCGGTAAAGAGCAATCAGTAATTATAACAACAAGTATATCTGGAAGAGGTGTCGATATACAATTGGGTGGAAAAAAAGGATCTATTCAAGATGATCAATTAAAAATTGATAAAGATAAAATTAAATCTTTAGGTGGCTTATTTGTTATTGGAACTGAAAGAATGGAGTCAAGAAGAGTTGATAATCAAGCGAGAGGTAGAGCTGGTAGGCAAGGTGATGAAGGTAGTTCAATATTTTATGTAAGCCTTGAAGATGATCTAATGAGAATTTTTGGCTCAGAATCTATGAACAAGATGTTAGAAAAATTAGGACTAAAAGATGGTGAAAGTATAGATCACCCATGGATTAACAAAGCTTTAGAAAGAGCCCAACAGAAAGTTGAAGCAAGAAATTTTGATATAAGAAAAACTCTTATTAAGTTTGATAATGTGTTGAACGATCAAAGACATGTTGTTTTTTCGCAAAGAAAAAATGCAATGAATAGTAAAAATATCTTTGAATATTCAGATGAATTTTTAAAAGAAATAATTCAAGATTTAGTAAAATTAAAAATTCAGAAACTATCAAATCCTAAAAATAATGAGTTTGATAACCGTATTAAACAAATTGTTGGTAAAAGTTTTGATGCAATTGAAATGGAAGAATTAATTTCTGCGACAGACAACGAATTAAAAGAAAAAATAACAAATAAATTTAATGAATCAAGAAATGAACGAATTAAAATACTTGGTGAAGATCACGCTAAAGAGATAGAAAAAAGAATATTTCTACAATCAATAGATTTAAATTGGAAATCACACATACAATATTTGGAACAATTAAGACAAGTAATTGGACTAAGATCTTATGGACAGAGAGATCCTTTAATTGAATACAAAAAAGAAGCTTTTGATCTTTTTGCAAATCTTTTAGAAAAATTAAAATTAGACTATGTGACAATTCTTATGAATTTAAAAGTAGTTAACGAGAGACCTCAAGAGCAAGAAACCAAAAAAAATATGATAGACCAAATTAAAAAAGGGAAAAAAATTGGTAGAAATGAACCTTGCTTCTGTGGATCAGGTAAGAAATTCAAACATTGTTGTGGAGCTTTGCAGAACTAGTAAAATAGAATAGCTAATACCATAAATAGAATTAATCCTAAAACTGCAGATCCAATTAACACTTTTTTTGATTTTATAATTTTATCAATATTATTTTTTTTAATACTTAATGTGCTTAAATCGTCAGGATTAGTAACAAAACCTTTGCTTCTTCCAATCTTCAAAAATTTATTTTTTCTTTCATTCATGATTTCTTCTGATGAAAAATCTTTAAAATAATCTAAATTCTTTGATATTGAATTTCTAAGATTATCCAATATTAAATCTCTATCTCTATGCGCTCCACCTAAAGGCTCAGGGATTATTTCATCAATAACTTTTAATTCTAACAAATCTTTTGCAGATAGCTTCATTGCTTTAGCTGCATCAAGCATTTTTTTTGGATCTCTCCACAAAATAGTTGCACATCCTTCTGGAGAAATAACAGAGTAAATTGCATTTTCTAACATAATTACTTTATTGGATGATGCTAAAGCTATTGCACCTCCTGAGCCCCCTTCACCAATTATAATTGCTAGTGTTGGAACTTTAAGTTCCATGCAGCACTCAATTGATTTTGCAATTGCTTCTGCTTGACCTCTTTCTTCCGCACCTACTCCAGGATATGCTCCAGGAGTATCAATAAAAGATATTATTGGAATATTAAATTTATTTGCCAAATTCATCAATCTAATAGTTTTTCTGTAACCTTCTGGTCTCATCATTCCAAAGTTTCTTTCAATTCTACTTTCTAAATTTTCTCCCTTTTCTTGTCCAATTACTAAAATAGACTTTCCATTAAATTTTGCAAAACCAGTTATTACAGATTTATCCTCACCATAATATCTATCACCCGATAAGGAGATAAAATCTTCAAATAAATTATCTATAAAAAATTTTGATTTTGGTCTGTCTTCGTGTCTTGCAACCATTGTGGTTTGCCAAGGATCTAAATTTGAATAAATATCTTTTAATTTTTCATCAAGTTCAGCTTGAGTGCTAGAAATTTTTTGAGTATCTACCTCAGAAAGACCATCTTGGTTGTAGGGATCTTTCAGTTTTTCAATTTCACTTTCTAGGTTTTTAATATCTGACTCAAAATTTAGGTAATTTTTCATAATTTACTTATAGCTGAAAGATAATTTATAAAAAAGGCAATAAAATGTTAAGTGAACAAAGCTAATTTTTAATTAATTGACTTAATATTTTTAAATAGTACAAATTTCTAGTCGGGAGAGACTAATTATTGAATTTAGCACCGAAGGAGCAACCACCCCGGAAACTCTCAGGTACAATGGACCGATCAAAGCATAACACTCTGGAAAGAGATTAATTTCCGCCGAAGGAGCAAAACTCTCAGGCAAAAATACAGATGGGGTGAAAGAAAGTGCTATGCAAAATAAATATATAAAAATTAACACTCTTAAAGTTTCAGAAAACTTATTAAAATTTGTTAATGAAGAACTACTAGATGGCATAGATATTTCGTCTGAAAAATTTTGGCATGGTTTTGAAAAAACAATAAATGAACTTGCGCCAAAAAATAAAGATTTAATTAAATTTAGAGAAGATTTACAAAAAAGAATTGATGATTGGCATGTTGCAAATAAAAGTAAAAGTTTAAATTTAGACGAATACAAAAATTTTCTAAATAAAATAAATTATTTAAAAAAAGAAGGCTCAGATTTTACAATTGAAACTAAAAATGTAGATGATGAAATATCAAAGATTGCAGGACCTCAATTAGTGGTACCAATTATGAATGCTAGATATGCACTCAATGCAGCTAATGCTAGATGGATGAGCTTATATGATAGCCTATATGGTACCGATGTTATTGAGCAATCTGAAGATAGCGTTTCTGAAAGATATGACCCTTTAAGAGGTGAAATGGTTATAAAATATGGCAGAGATTTTTTAGATAATTATTTTCCTTTAAAAGATTTAAGTTGGCATAAAATTACCAGTGTTGCAATTAAAGATGGTAAATTAAAAATTTTAAAAGGTGCCGATATTTTTAGTTTAGTTGACGATCAAAAATTTGTAGGTCATAGAGGAGAAGCTGATAATCCTTCGGCTATAATCTTAATAAATAATAATTTGCATATTGAAATTTTAAGAGATCCTAGAGCTTTTAGTGCTCAACAAGATCATGCAGGTATAAGTGAAATAATTTTAGAATCCGCTGTATCAACTATTTGTGATAATGAAGATAGTGTTGCTGCTGTAGATGCTGCAGATAAAATTATCTGTTACAGAAATTGGCTAGGATTAATGAAAGGTGATCTTAAAACCAAATTTGAAAAAGATGGTAAATTATTTGAACGAAAATTAAATCCAAACAGAAGTTATATTTCAAAAGATGGTAAGGGGCTTAAATTACATGGTAGGAGCCTTTTGTTGATTAGAAATGTGGGACATTTAATGACTAATCCCTCCATAATTTTAAGTAATGGAAATGAAGTTCCAGAAGGAATTATGGATGCATTTATAACTTCAGCTGCTGCACTTCATGATATTAAAAATAAAAATAATTCAAGAACTGGTTCTATATATATAGTAAAGCCAAAAATGCATGGCCCTGATGAAACTGCATTTACTAATTTAATTTTTTCAAGAGTTGAGGAAGTCTTGGGTCTAGAACAGTATACTTGTAAAATAGGCATAATGGATGAAGAAAGAAGAACTTCTATTAATTTAAAAGAATGCATAAGAACATTAAAAAATAGAGTATTTTTTATAAATACAGGATTTCTAGATAGAACCGGCGATGAGATGCATACATCTATGGAGGCTGGACCAATGATAAAAAAAGGAGACATGAAATCTTCTAAATGGATCATGGCTTATGAGAACAATAATGTTGATGTTGGTTTAAAATGTGGATTATCAGGAAAAGCTCAAATTGGAAAAGGTATGTGGGCAATGCCAGATAAGATGCAAGATATGATGGAACAAAAAGTTGGGCATTTAAAAGCTGGGGCTAATTGTGCTTGGGTGCCTTCTCCCACAGCAGCTGCTTTACATGTATTACATTATCATAAAATAAATATTTTTGATGAACAAAATAAAATTTTGATAAGAGAAAAGGCAAAACTTGACGACTTATTAACAATCCCAATTGCAGATAGACCAAATTGGTCCATAGATGAAATTAATAAAGAAATTTCTAATTCTGCACAAACTTTATTAGGTTATGTGGTTCGATGGATAGACCAAGGTGTTGGATGTTCAAAAGTGCCCGATATTAATAATATTGGACTTATGGAAGATAGAGCAACCCTTAGGATATCCTCACAACATATTGCTAATTGGATACATCATGGAATAACAACTAAAATTCAAGTAACTGAAATCATGAAAGATATGGCAAAAATTGTAGATGCTCAAAATAAAAATGATCCCAAGTATGTAAATATGAGTGATGACTTTGATCGATCTATAGCTTTTAAAACTGCATGTGATTTAGTTTTCAAAGGCAAAGATCAACCATCAGGCTATACAGAGCCTCTATTACATCAAAACAGGTTAAAAAAAAAATTTAATCTGAATTAGAGTTTAAATTAGCTCTATTTTTAAAAGCAGAAAATAAAGTTCCGTCATCTAAACTTTCGATCTCACCACCAACAGGTAGACCTTGTGCTAATTTAGTAATTTTCACTTTAGTATTTCTTAAACTATCTTGAATATAGTATGCCGTAGTTTGTCCTTCGACAGTTGCACTTGTTGCAAGTATTACCTCTTCAATGTTATCTCTATTAACTCTCTCTACCAAAGAGTTAATTAAAAGATCTTCTTTTCTTTGTCCAACTGACGAAATAGTTCCTCCTAAAATATGAAAATATCCTTGAAAAATATTTGAATTTTCGATTGACCATTGATCTGCAATATCCTCTACAACACAAATTTTGGTAAATTTATCTTTAGTAGTTTCACAATTTACACATCCAGTTGAAATTGATTTTAATGAACCACATGAATTACATCTGGTTACATTTTTATAAACCTGGGCCAATGTATTTGCCATAGGTTTAACAAGCTCATCACGATTATTTATTAATTTTAAAACAATCCTTTTAGCCGATTTTGGTCCTAAACCAGGAAGTTTAGATATTAATTTTATTAATTCTTCTATCTCACTAATATTTTGCATTAATTAAAGTGGCCATTTAAAACCAGGTATTCCAAATCCACCTGTAGCTTTAGAAATTTCTTCAGTGGTCTTTGATTTAAGTTGAGATTTTGCACTATTATGAGCAGCTACAATCAGATCTTCTATTATGGATTTATCTTCTTTTATAACTTCATCAGATAATTGAATTTTTTGCATTTCACCTTCTCCATCAAGTATAATTTTAACAGAGTTTGAGCCAGAAACTCCTTCAGCTTTTATCTCTTTAATTTTTTCTTGGCTTTCTTTCATTTTCGCCTCAAGCTCTTTAGCTTTATCCAAAATTTTTGTAAAATCAGTCATTTAATCCTCTTTTTTATTTATTTTAACATCTAGTAATTCAGCATCTGGAAATTTTTTGATCATAGTTTTATAGATTTCTAAATTTTTAACCTCATTAATTAGTTCTAATTTTTTATTTTCTTGCTTCTCTTTCACAGACATCTCACCTTTAGATTTACTAAATGTTATTATCCATCTCTCGTTTGTCCACTCGAAAAGTTTTGATGATATGTCTTTAACAAAATCTTTATCTAAATTGTCATTAAAAGAAATTTCTATTCTATTTTTCTCAAATTTTACAAGATTTACATTTTTTTCTAATTCATATTTTAATTTAATTTCTTTATTTTGAGAACAAACATTAAGCAAATCATCAAATGAATTAATTAAACTCTTATCTATTGCTTTAACGTTGGCATCAATTTCAGGTTTGTTTTTTTCCTCTTGTGAAATATTCTTTATTTGATCAATAGTTTTAATGCTACTTTCTATTTCGATTTCTTTTTTAATTTCTGTATTGTCAATTTTTTCATTCTCTAATGAAAAACTAGAATTTTTGTTTAATTTTATTGAACTTAAATGCATCAATCTAATTAAAAACATTTCAATAGATAGATGTTGGTTGGAAACTATATCCAGCTCCTCAAGAGATGAGATAGCAAACTGCCAAAATAAAATTAGCACCTCTGAATCTACTTTACTAGATATATCTTTAATTTTTGAGAACTCTTCATCATTTAAAGAAAAGTTTGTACTTTCCAAAGTTAATGAATTGATATTTTTAAAATAATATAGAAGTTCTAAAAAGTCATTTATAAAAACTTTTGGCTCAACACCTTGATCATAAATTTTTCTGTAAATATTAATTACCTTGGTTTCTTCTCCTTTTAAAATTAGTTCAAATAAATCAATTAATTGAGATTTATCAAAATAACCAAATATTTTTTGTGCACTACTTAAATCTAATTCGGTATCTCCATCTAAACTTAATAATGCTCTATCTAATAAAGATAGGGCATCTCTAACAGATCCTTCTGATATTTTAACAATTAATTTCAAAGCATCATCTGAAGCTTTGCCATTTTCTTTGTCTTTTATTTTTTTAACAAAGCCAAATAATTCTGTAGATTTAATTCTAGAGAGATCAAATCTTTGACACCTTGATACTACTGTAATTGGAATTTTTTTAATTTCAGTGGTTGCAAAAATAAACTTAAGATATTCTGGCGGTTCTTCTAATGTTTTTAACAAAGCGTTAAAAGCTTGTTTGCTCAACATATGAACTTCATCTATTATAAATATTTTATATTTAGCAGAAGTTGGTCCATATCTTGAAAATTCAATTAGATCTCTAACATCGTCAACACCAGTTTTACTTGCGGCATCCATTTCAAGAACATCAATATGACTTGAGCTTGTTATTGCCTCACAATTTTCACATAAATTTTCTTTACATAAATTTTCAATACCATTTGAGCAATTAAGTGCTTTAGCAACTATTCTAGCTGTTGTGGTCTTGCCGATTCCTCTTATACCAGTGAACAAATAAGCATTCGGGACTTTATTGGCTATTATTGAATTCGTTATAGTTTCTGTTACGACCTCTTGACCAATAAGATCATCAAAACTTTGTGGTCTATACTTTAACGCTAATACTTTTGAATTATTATTCATTTTTTTAATTTAAGGAGACTAGAACCTGAATAACTGTCTCTACGACTGCTTCCGTTAAGATCTGGTCGGGTTCAAGCAGCATTCACCTCTAGCCTCCACAACTATTATAGCAGTTATATTTTCTATTCTACAAGAAAAGATTATTTTTTTTTCTCTCTCAATTTATCAGCCTCAAAAACACCCAAGACGTGAAAATCTTCACAATGAAGACCTAACTCCTCTAAAGATTTTTGGACTTTTGGATCTTCAATATGTCCGTCTAGGTCGCACAAAAAAAAGAAAGAATCGAATGTATTTTTTTCTGGATAACTTTGTAATTTTGTCAAATTAACTCCATTAATTGCAAATCCTCCAAGAGATTGATAAAGAGCAGCCGGTTTACTTTTTAGCTTGAATAAAAAAGAAGTAATGTATTTTCTACTTTTAAATTCAGGCTGAGAAATATTCTTTCCCATAACTAAAAACCTTGTTAGATTACCACTTTCATTTTCAATATTCTTTTTAATAATATCTAATCCATAAATTTCTGCGCTTAAAGATGATGCTATTGCAGCTTTTTTTATATCTTTTGATTTAGAAATCATTTCAGCAGACCCTGCTGTATCAGCTCTAATGTGCTCAGCTATATTATTTTTTTTTATAAATTCTGAACATTGAGACAATCCTTGAGCATGTGAATAAACTTCTTTTATTTGGCTAAGCTTTATACCTGGGTGACCTAATAAATTATGTTCTATTTTTTGAAAATGCTCTCTATAAATATTTAATCTATGTTTGAAAATTAAATATTCTATACCAATATTTCCTGTAATTCTATTTGACTCAGGAATAATTATTTTACAGTCAGGCTCTAAAGTTGCTTTATCAAAACAATCATCAAATGTTTTACATGGTAATATTTCTGCATCTGGATCAACTGATAATGCTGCCAAATGAGAATATGCTCCAAAAGTTCCTTGAAAATAAATTTTACGCATTAAACTTTATATTCCATTATTTTTTTTAAGGCTAGATAATCTTCTTTTGTATCAACTCCTATTGGAGATGATTTTGCAAGCCCTACATTTATTTGTATATTATTATCTAAAGCTCTTAATTGCTCTAATCTATTCTTTATTTCATTTTTAGATTGATCTAGCTTAACAAATTTTTCAAGCGTTTCCCTATTATAACAATATATTCCTATATGATGATATACGTTGTCTACATTTAATAAATTTCTTTTAAATATCTTAGCTTCAGAAAATTGAAAATTATCTAAACTTTCTTTGGTAACAACTTTGACAATATTTTCATTTTCTAAATTTTTTAAATCTTCAATTTTTGCAGCAAGAGTTCCAATTTTAGAGTTATTACTAATCATTTTTTTATTTAAACTGATTATATCTTCAATGTTAATTGCTGGTTCATCGCCCTGTAAATTCATTACCAGGTCAACATTTTTGACATCTAATTTTTTTAATGCCTCATAAATTCTGTCAGTTCCAGTCTTATGATTTCTACTTGTTAAAATAGCATTACCTCCATTCTCCACAACATCATCCACTATTTCTTGGTCTTCTGTTGCAACAAAAACCTCTCCAATATTAGCTTCTATAGCTTTTTTAAATACATGTGAGATAATTGATAAACCATTTATTTTTAACAAAGGTTTACCTGGCAACCTAGTTGCTGACATTCTTGATGGTATAATGGTCAATGTTTTCATTAATTTTTCAATTTATTATACTCATTAAATAGAAATAGAGGCAAAATTATACATTAAATTTTGGTAATTTTTTAATTTATCATGCTATACGTTCAAAATAATATTTAGAAAAATGGATTCGTTCGAATTAAATAAAATAATAGCTGCTGTTTTGATGGTTGCCCTACTTGTGATAGGAATAGGTAAATTTTCAGATATAATTTTTCATGTAGATAAACCAGAAACATCTGGATACAAAGTTGATATTGAGCAAGTAGTAACAACTACCGCAGCATCAGCAAGCACTGCCAAAGAAGAAGTAAATATTGCTGCTTTAATGGCAATGGGAGATATTGCAAGTGGACAAAAAATTTTTAAAAAATGTGCAGCATGTCATTCTATCAACAAGGGTGGAAAAAATAATATTGGGCCAGCTTTATACAATGTAGTTGGTAGGAAAGTTGGAGAAATTTCTGACTACAAATATTCTAAAGCTTTGTCGGCATACGATAAAGAATGGACTTTTGAAGAGCTAAATGGATTTTTGATTAAGCCTTCAAAATGGATCAAGGGAACTAAGATGGCTTATGCAGGACTTAGAAAAGAAAAAGATAGAGCTTCTGTTATAAAATATTTGAATCAGAATTCAGACAACCCAGTACCGTTACCTTAGTTTTCCAAAACAATACAGCAAGATACTTTTTTGAACATGAACTCTGTTTAGGGCTTGTAGCCAAACATGAGATTTTTTTCCTAAAAACACCTTATCACTAACTTCAGGTCCTCGAGGTAAACAATGTAAAAAAATACAATCACTTTTTGCAAAGCTCATTAATTTTTCGTTAATCTTAAATTTTTTAAATTGTTCGATTTTCTTCTTCTTATTTCCTTTATCATTCAAGGATATAACTTTGTCTGAAAATATAACATCAGCTCCTACAACAGCTTTTTTTGGATCATTATAAATAAATATTTTTTTATTATTTTTTTTTACCCAAGCTTGAACCTCTTTACCTGGTTCAAATTTTTTTGGACAACCTATGCTCAATTTAAAAGAAAATTTAACAGAAGCTGCAATTAAACTATCTAAAACATTATTTGAGTCTCCAATCCAGCAAATATTTAATTTTGAAATTGGTTTTTTCTTTATTTCTTCAACGGTAAACACATCTGATAATACTTGTGTGGGATGTGAAGAAGGGCTCAGACCATTTATTACTGGTATTGATAAATGATCTCTAAAATTTTCAACTTTTTGATCACTGTCAGTTCTTAACATAAAACCGTCACCGTAAGTTGAGAGTATTTTTGCAGTATCAGCTATACTTTCTCCACCTTGTCCAAGATGAAGTTCGTTTGATCTAAGGGTGATTGTTCCTCCACCAAGCTGCTTAATCGCCAAATAAAAGCTTAATCTTGTTCTTAAACTTGATTTTTCAAACATCTGGATCAATAATTTTCCTTTTAAAGGTGCACCTTTATCAATCTCCAGAGTGCTTAAATTTTTTCTTAAGTTTTTTCTTTTTTTTGCATCAAGAATTATCTTTTGAAGGTCTTTGGGCGGCACATCTTTTAAATTTATAAAATGATTCATTTTAATTTACCTCTGCACACACTTTTTGAATTATTTTTAATGCTTGATCAATTTCATTTTTCTTTACATTTAATGGTGGCAAAATTCTAACTACATTTTCAGCTGCTCTAATAGTTAATAATTGATGCTCCATTAATCTTTTAATAAACTTAACTTGATCGCTATAAAGCTGTATGCCAATTAATAGACCTTTACCTCTAATTTGTTTTATAACTTTTGGATACTTATCTTTAATTTTATTAAGATTTAAAAAAAAATATTTAGAAACATTTTTTACATTATTTAAGAATTTTTTATTAGAAATAATATCCATTACTGAATTTCCAACAGCCATTGCTAAAGGATTGCCACCAAAAGTGGACCCATGAGTTCCAGCAGTCATTCCAGAAGCAACTTTTTTATTCATCAAAACTGCTCCAATTGGAAACCCTCCTCCAATACCTTTTGCAATCGGTACTATATCTGGCTTTACTTTAGAATTTTCAAATGCAAAAAAATCTCCTGATCTTCCAATTCCACATTGGACTTCATCAAGAATTAGTAGAATTTTTTTTTTATTACAAATTTTTCTTAACTCTTTTAAACACCAGTCAGGTATGACTTTGATGCCTCCTTCACCCATAATAGTCTCAACCATTATGGCTGCAGTATTTTTACCAATATTTTTTTTTAATGATTTGTGATCTCCAAAATCAAAATGATCAAAACCGCCCACTTTTGGGCCAAATCCCTCTGTCATTTTTTTTGATCCACTTGCATAAATTGCAGCCAATGTTCTGCCATGAAAAGAATTCTTTACACATAAAATTCTATTTTTATTTGGCTGACCAATTGAATAAAAATATCTTCTAGCAGCTTTTATAGCAGCTTCAGTTGCTTCTGCGCCACTATTTTGAAACATCACATAATCAGCAAATGTTTTTTTAGCTAACTTTTCTGCTAACTTTTCACCTTCAGGAATAATAAAAGCATTGGAAACGTGCCAAAGTTTTTTTGATTGATAATTAATTGATTTTACTAATTTAGGATGTGCATGGCCTAAAGAATTTACAGCTATACCTTGAACAAAATCTAAATATTTCTTTCCATTTGTTGAGTATAAAAAACTTCCTTTTCCATATTTAAATGAAATTTTTTTTCTATTATAATTTTTTGTTAAATAGCTCATAATTTTAAGTCAGTTTTTATAAATTTTAATTATTAGATACAAGTTATGATTGAAAATACATATAAACGAATTTTAGTTCAAATTTGTTAATAACTTAGAGATATTGCTTGTTTAATTTTACATTATATCAGTATATTGTTGTTTTTATAAACCATAGTACAACATATTGATAATGAGCTGGAACGAAGAAAAAGTATCAAAACTAAAAGAACTTTGGGGCAAAGGTAATACTGCTAGCCAAATTGCTGAGATTATAGGTGGAATAAGTAGAAATGCAGTAATTGGTAAAGCTCATAGATTAAACTTGTCTGCAAAAATTAAAACAAGAGCAGCAACTTCAAATCAAAATTTTGAAAATTCATTAGAACAAAAAGATATTAAATCTAAAAGAGGGCGAAAAAGTAAATTTAAATCTTTAATTATTGAAAAAGATTTTGAACCAGAAAACCCAAAACAATTAGAGCAGCTTGATGAAAGCTCTTGTAAATGGCCGATAGGTCACCCAGATGAAAAATCTTTTTATTTCTGTGGTAGATCTTCATTAAAGGATTTTTCTTATTGCAAATTACATCTTCTGTATGCTTATCAGCCAAAAGGAAAAAGGGAAGAAGCAACTGATAAAGAGGAAGCTCCAGAATTTATTGGAAAAAAAATACAGTCAGCTTAAATTTTTATTAATTAGTTTTATTATCTAGATTATCTTGCTTATATTTTTCAGTTGAGAATTGACCACCTTCTCTCCACATATAGCAATATTTTTTAACTTCTTCATCAAACAATCTAATACTAGGAATCCCAATGTCTGAGTTGCTTTTATATTTTGAAGTAGAGATATTATCATATTTCAAAAGCTTTAACTGATCTCTTGTCAGTAGTGGATTTGGCAACATTTCAAAAAGTCTTGCTGAAAATTCAGCTAATGGTAATGGAAAAGGAATTAACACTCTTTTTTTGCCAATTAATTTTAATAATTTTTCCAACAAACCTTTAAATGAAATTATTTCTGGGCCGACACACTCTATTATCTTTGAATAAATATTTTTTGAAATTACATAATGAATTGTATCAGTTAAGTCAGAACAGTGAATTGGTGCAAATTTTGTCTTACCTTCATAATAAAGTGGAAATAAAGGCAGTCTATTTAACAATGTCATAAAGCTTGTAGTAAAATTATCATCTACTGAATAAACTACAGACGGTCGCAATATTGTTGCTAATGGAAAGTTTTTTAAAACATTACTTTCTCCTTCTAATTTACTTTTAGCATAATCAGAATCTACCGCTTCATTAATACCTAATGCTGATAAGTGGATGAAATGTTTTAAATTATATTCTTTACAAAGTTTAGCTAATAAAGATGGGAAAACTGAATGAATATTTTTAAACGTATTACCTGATTTTTTTTCAAATAATATACCTATTAAATTAATGCAGATGTCAGTTTTTTTAAAAAGTTCTCTTATTTTTTTTTCATCAAATATATTTGCCTCAACAATATCAATATAACCAGCATTAGCTTGGGTTTTAATTATATAGCTTTTTTGATGAATGTTTCTTGTTACAACAGTAACTATGTAATTATTCTTTGTAAGTTTTCTAATTAAGTTTCTACCAATTTGCCCACTACCACCAAAAATAAGAACTTTTTTTGCTTTCATAAAATTTCTATTATATATGTTTAAAAATGAGTATTAAAATTCAATTGCACAAAAATGATCTACCAGATGATTTTAAATTAGGCAACACAACATTAGCTGTGGATGGAGAGTTTATGGGTCTAAATGTTAGACGTGATCCACTTTGTTTAATACAGATATCTTCAGGAAATTCAGATGCTGATATAATCCAATTAGATAGAAAAACTTATAATGCACCAAATTTAATAAAAATACTAAGTGACGAAAATATAAAAAAGATTTTTCACTATGCTAGAGCTGATTTAGCTCACATTAAATATTATTTAAAAACTGATGTCAAAAATGTTGAATGTACAAAGATACAATCTAAACTAGCAAGAACGTTCACTGACTCTCATTCTTTAAAAACTTTAATCAAAGCATTTGCAAATGTTGATATAAGTAAACAGTTTCAAACTTCTGATTTTGGAGGAGAACTTACTTCTGACCAAATGAAATATTGTTCAAACGATGTGGTATATCTTCACAAAATTCATGGAGAACTTAACAAAATATTAGAAAGAGAAAATAGAATGGAACTTTATCAAGATTGTCTTAAATTTTTAAAAACAAGAGTTGATCTTGATCTTGCTTTATTTAAAGAAGATATCTGGTCTCATTAATGACAAAAAAAAAATTTATTAAGATTGCCAAAGAAGTAATTGACCTTGAAATTAACGGATTACAAAAATTAAAAAAAAATATTGATAGTTCATTTGATAAAGCTGTAATTGAAATAGCAAAATGCCAATCTAAAGTAATTGTATGTGGTGTTGGTAAGAGTGGTCTCATAGCATCCAAGATAGCAGCCACACTATCTTCAGTTGGAACACCTTCATTTAATTTATCTGCTAGTGACTCTTCTCATGGTGATTTAGGTTCTATTCAAAAAAAAGACGTTTTAATTTTAATAAGCTATTCTGGGCAAACTAATGAACTTAAAAATATCATTCAATACGCAAACAGAAATAAAATATTATTGATTGGAATTATGTCAAAAAAAGACTCTATTTTATATAGGGCTGCAGATATTAAATTATTAATTCCTCAAGTAATTGAATCAGGAGGAATAGTTCCCACATCAAGCACAACTGTTCAACTTGCTCTTGGTGACGCCTTGGCTATTGCAACCATGCAATATAAAAAATTTGACAAATCAGATTTTAAAAAGATTCATCCAGCAGGAAGTCTAGGTGCACAATTGAAAACTGTTGAAGATATTATGCTTACAGGTAACAAAATTCCTTTTGTTAATGAAAATTTAAAGATGAAAGAGGCATTAAAATTACTTAGTAATAAAAAATTAGGTATTTTAATTGTTCAGAATAATCAAAAAAAAACTGTAGGAATTATCACTGATGGTCAGATAAGAAGATTTAATCAGAAAAATTTAAATTTACTTTCTATGAATGTGAAAGAAATTATGACTAAAAACCCTATAAGTGTAGAGAAAAATTCACTAGCTGCAAAAGCTTTAGCCTTAATGAATAATAAAAAAATTACTTCATTGTGTGTTTGTGATCAAAAAAATAAATTTAAAACTATTGGTGTTGTCCATATACATAATATTTTGCAGTCTAATATTTCTTAAATGAAAAAAAAAATTATAACTATTTTTTTAGTTATGTTAGTTTTTGGAGTGTTCTATTTTATCTACCCAAAATATTACAAAAAAGAAAAAGTTGAAGAGATAAGCATAATAAAACCTGAAGATATTTCACCTAACTCAAATATAATTAAAGATATCAATTATACTTCAGAGGATGCAAAGGGTAATAAATACATAATCAATGCTGTTAGAGGAGAAATTGATTATTCTGACACAAATATTATATATCTCACAGATGTTGAGGCTGTAATTAAACTTAATAATTCTAATAATATTAAAATTACCTCTGATTTTGGCAAGTATAATATAGATAATTTTGATACAATATTTTCTGAAAATGTAATATCAAATTACTTAGATAATAAAATTACTGGAGAATACTTAGATTTTTCTTTAAAAAGAAATTCAATGATTGTTTCAAGAAATGTAGTTTATACTAATCTTGAAAATGTTCTTAAAGCAGATGTCGTAGAAATGAACTTAAAGACAAAAGATACAAAAATTTTTATGTATAAAAATAATGAAAAAGTAAATATTAAAAACAAATATTAATATGGCAATAATAAAAAAATTTAGAATTAAATCATTTAAAAATATTAATACTTTAATTAATTTTGAAAATGTATCTCTTGCTTATGGAAATAGGTTAATTTTAGATAATATAAGTTTTAAAATTAATGAAGGTGAGATCTTTGGAATGCTTGGACCTAACGGAGTTGGTAAATCAACAATATTCAATCTTATAACAGGATTAATAAAACCAAAAGGTGGTAAAATAAAAATAGCTGGTGAAAACGTAATAGATTTTCCAATATATTATAGAACTAAAAAATTTAAAGTTGGTTATGTGCCTCAACACGGTGGGTATTTTAATGACCTTACTCTTCATGATAATCTAAAAGCAATTAGTGAAATCATAATAGATAACAAAAACTATAGAACAGAAAGAATTAATTATCTAATTTCTAAATTTGAACTCGATAATTTAAAAGATATTAAAGCTAAATTTTTATCAGGTGGTCAAAAAAAGAAGCTCGTTATAGCTCTATCTCTTTTGAGTGAGCCCAAAGTTCTTCTTCTTGATGAGTGTTTTGCAGCTCTTGATGTTTTAACAATAAAAATGTTGCAAGAAATCATAGTAAATTTACAACAAGAAAATAGAATAACTATCTGTATTTGTGATCACCAAGCTAGAGATTTACTTGCGTGCGTTGATGAAGCAATGATTTTAAGTAATGGAAAAGTTATAGCAAAAGATACCCCCGCTAACTTAGTTAACAATGTTAATGCAAAAAATGCATATTTTGGTGAAAGCTTTAAATTTAATTAAAATTAATGCCAAACTCAATTATTGTTAACAAAAAAATTAAGGCATTTAATAAAAAAATTACTGTCAGTGGAGATAAAAGTATTAGCATAAGATGGGTGCTCTTCTCTTCTCTTGGTAACGGTATCTCAAGTGCTCAGAACTTATTGATGTCTGAAGATGTAATCGCAGCAATTAATGCTATTAAAAAACTAGGTATTAAAGTCCAATATAATAAAAGAATATGTAAAGTTTATGGGAAAGGTGTTGATGGGTATCAATTTAAAAAAGGCTTAGTTATCAATGCTGAAAATTCTGGAACTTTAGGTAGACTTATACTTGGGCTTTTAATCAATACCAAGTTTCCAATAAGGTTAATTGGAGATAAAAGTCTTTCTAAAAGAGATTTTAAAAGGATTACAGATCCATTAAGTAAATTTGGCGCCACATTTAAGTTAAAAAATAAAAAAAATTTACCACTAGTAATAAATGGTTCATCAAATTTAAATTCTTTTAGATATTCAGAAAACAAAGGGTCAGCA
>Ga0209335_10001584_pt1 | contig 25864 bp, 25 predicted proteins | sample COG_09_FD_184753 | JGI IMG/M metagenome (GOLD analysis project Ga0209335, IMG submission 184753) | Pelagic Microbial community sample from North Sea - COGITO 998_met_09 (SPAdes) (version 2) | ecosystem: Environmental > Aquatic > Marine > Neritic zone/Coastal water | place: Helgoland, sampling...
ATTAATATGTCATTATTAATGCTATGATTATGATTTCTTTTACTATTTAAGAAATTAAATATGTTTAATAGATTAAAAAATTCTTCTATTCTTCCCTCGTATAAACTTGCACTTGAAAAAATATTAATCTTATTTTTATAGCAGAAGTTAATCAGTTTTTTATTTTTATCAAATTTATAGCAAGTAACTGCAAATGGCATATAAATACTAATTGGAACTTGAATATTTTTAAAGTTATGCTTTTCTCCAGCAACGTCTTGTGCAATACGAAGCATTTTTTTTAAATCTATATAAAAAGAGCTATTTGAATATCTTCTAAAACCTGTCCATGATGAAATTCCATAGGATTTAATTTTTTTTTCTTGTACAGCTTTTTCAAATGTTTCAAAAACGTTATAATAATCTTTATAATTATTTTTATTACCTTCTAAAAACTCAGGGTTATGCAAATAATAGTTATCTAAAGTCTTTAATCTAAGATTTTTCAAAGAGATATCTATTTCTTGTTCTAAAAATTTTTTAGATGCACAAAATAAATTATTCTTTATATCGCTTTTTTTGAGACCTCTATATTTCGCAAACTCATTTGCAGTTAATATTTTTTTTTTATCCTGATAAAAATTAATTAATCCAGCTTTGGAAGACACAAAAATTTGATCTCTAGAAATAAATTTTTGTTTTATTAGATTTTGAAATACGATACCAAAGTCTATTTCGGAATACCCATGTCTGTACTTTCTAGCACAATCAAAAACATTTACCCCACTTTTAATAAAATTATAAATTAAATTTTGATAATTTTTTCTTCCTTTATGATCAAATGATCCTTTGTACATTCCAAATCCAACTGAACAAAGAGAAAGGTTTTCATGTGTTAGGTTATAAGCATCTTTGCTTAAGTTAAATAATCTTGAAAATTTTTTTGATCCTTTAGGTGAACAGAAATCAATTTTTTTCATTTATGATTACAATTATATTGTATAAGCTAATTAAAAAAATTATTTTTTTTATATCTGATATAGTCGCTTGATTTTCTTGCTTAAAAGTAAGCTTATTTAAAAAACTAAATTGTTTTTTTGAGCCCGGTAATTTTATAAATTTTTTTTCTATAAGATTTTTAAACTTTTTAAAACTTGATGAATGATTAATCATTCTAGCTATATTAACATCATACATTAATGATGGTATTTTTGTAATAGTTTTATCTTTTGAATTTAAATTCTCTAAATTGTTCAAACTTAATTCAAACTTATTGCTTAAATTGTCAGAAATAAGTGGTGGGGTAAAACTTGATAAAGTAGGTGTTCTATACAATTTATCACTTATTTCCTTTAATAGATTTTTTCTATAAAAATCTTTTAATCTTTTTTTGTAATTAGTTTGAAATGAATATTTTAGAAAAACTTTATCATAGGTTGGTGATAAAATTCTTCTATCATTTTGATTAATGAAATTTAAGTTTCTATTATACCATCTTAAAATTCTTACTTCAAAATGAAGTGCATCATTTAAATCAACAAAATTTTTATATTTAAAGTTTTTAACAATTCTAAAAAAATTTTCTTTAAAAATTTTTTGATACTTTTGTGTTTTTTTTCCAAAAATTAAACTTAGTTCTTTATTATTAAATAAAAAAAATTTCTTTTTAAACCAATCAAAGTATTGTTTTTTATCTTTTAAACTAAGAAGTTCTGGTCCTGAAAACGTGGATCCTAAAAACTGATCTAACGCACAACCTAGCATAAAATACTGTGTATTATTTTTTTTAGCAATTTTATTAAATAAAGCATATTGATACTCATGTTGAAATGTAGAATTAAAATTACCTTTATCAATGTAAGCATTCATCAATTTTTTTGGAAAATATTCTTTTTCATCTATATTAATATTTTCATGTTTTTTTAATGAACACATATTTGAAATAAAGCTAGATATTATTTTTTCAAAATTATTTAGATTACCATATGTATATGAAATTATTTTTTTATTATTTACTAAACCTGAAATAATACGAGAGTCTAATCCACCAGTAAGGCCCAGCATTATAGAGTCTTTGATATTTTTAGTTCTCAGCTCGATTGCCTTTTTTAAAGATTTTTTAAGGGATTTGATGGAAATTTTTTTATCTTTATAAGATAAATATTTTTTTTGAATAATTTCTACTTTTCTATCTTTTACAATTAAAGTTTCTCCAGGCAACAAATAATAAACATTTAGAATTGCTGTTTCATTTGTGAAAGATCTTCCAGCTGAAATTAACCACTCGAAAAGTTTATACTGGTTAATTTCATTTTTTTTTTTTAAAAAATATTTTATTTGAATACTTAAATATAAGTCTTTTTCTGTTTTTTTATAAAATAAATTATGAAAAGATGTTTGACTATTAGATAAAAAAAAGATGTTATTTATTTTATCATAAAAATAAATTAAGTAGTTACCATTTATATTGTCAGCAATATCATTAAATTTTTTTTTTTTGTAATGGTCAATAATTTTTAGAATAGTTAAATTTTTTTCTTCATAAATATTACCTCGATATAAAATTAAAAAATTTTTATTTTCAAAAAATTTTTTAAATTTTAAATCATTTACTAAATTTTTAATTTTATGTTTTTTTGGATTTCCATACATCTTTAAAAATTTTTCCTTCTATTAAAGTTCTATAATCATTAATTTGAGATTTTTTTAAATCACTTTTGTATTTTGCGCTCAATTTTTCAATATCCTCATTATTTATTTTTTTTATAGAATATTTAAAATTTAAACTTCGAGATATTTTATAAATATTAATTTGAGAAGATAAAACATCTATTTCTACAATATACGAGTCTAAAATTATTTTTCTTTTAATTTTAGATTTATAAAAAGCTGCATGCGCAGGTTTGGTAATATATCTGAGCCAATCTTTTATTTTTACATTTTCAGAAAACAAGTCTCCAACTGAATATAAAATAAATTTTCCTTTATATTTTTCTATACCCTGTAATCTATGTGGGTGTGAACCAATTATCAAATCGGCTCCGTTCGAAATTAATTTCTTAAAGATCTTTTCATCTTCTTTTAATGGGTAACCAAATAACTCCAGACCTGTGTGACAATATACAATAATAAATGTGGACTTATTTTTTTTCTTAAATGATTTAATAACTTTTATAGATTTTGGGCTTTTTAAATCAAAAATTCCAGGTTTCTTTTTATCTGCAACTGGCTTGTAGCTCATCCCAAATATTGCACATTTGGCTTGATGTTGTTTAAATAATAAAGGTTTTTTTGCTTCATTATAATTTTTTCCAGCTCCAAAAAAATTTATTTTATTTTTTTTAAGCAAATTAATTGTTTCCTGGAAGCCATTGTAGCCAAAGTCAAAAATATGATTATTGCTTAAGCAAACATTTTTTATATTATTATCAGACAAAATATTTACCAATGAACCATGAGCATATAAGTTAAAATTATTTTTTTTTATTGGAACTAAATTTTTTGATGTTAAAATACTTTCAAGATTTATAATAAAATTTGACCCTTCAAATCTTTCTTTAAGATGGTTTAAAAAAGTATTTAATTTTTTAAAACTACGTTTATTTTTTGAAGTATTAAATAAGGATATATCAGGTAAAAAAACTATTTTCATTTTTTCATTAAATCTAATTTAGACTTAAATTATTATCTATTAAATTTTTTTGATCTTACAATTTATTAGCTTTTATATACTAAATTACATTGATTCTTTTTAAATAAAATAAATCCGTATTAAGATTATTGCTACCATTTATTGCTGTAGGACTGCAAATGATACCGTTTTTCTTTAAGTATTTTATACTCCCTAAGTTGAAATCATTTAACTGACCTTCAGGATATGAATAGTGAATAATTTTATGATTAATTCTTTTTTTAAATAAATCTATACTTTTATCTATTTGCTTTTCACCCTCTCTCTTTGAGAAGTATGTAATAGGCATATGAATATGTGAATGTGCACCAATTGTAAACAATCTATTTTTTTTTCCAGCCAATTTCAGCTATTATTTTTGTCATAGTTTTCTAAAGCTAAATAACAAGTTATTAATATTAATTATTTTTTATAAATTAAGGTTATCAAATTTATTTATAAATATAACATAAATTATAAATGGGTACACAATTATTTTATTTTTTAGACTCTAGATAGCTTTTTGACCAAAATGCTCTTTTTGGTTCTTGGGATATTTAAAAATTAATATAGAAAAATTGATAGTCTTAAAATATACAGTTCCTAAAGATAATTAAATGATTATAAATGCCATTATTCAATGTCGAATGACATCAGAGCGCTTTCCTGGAAAAGTGCTAGCACCATTTCTTGGAAAACCTTTGCTTGATCACATTGTAGGACAAGTAAAAAAAACAAATTTTTGTTCATCTATTATTTTAGCCACAAGTAGTGATAAAGCAGATGATCCTTTATCAAGTTATGCTAAAGAACTTGGTTTGGAGATAGTGCGTGGATCTCGAGAAGATGTAGTTGAACGATATGCTTTAGTATTAGATCATCATAGTTGTGATGCTTTTTTTAGAGTCTGTGGCGATAGTCCATTATTACTGCCAAATTTGTTTGATCATGCTGCATTGATTTATAAAAATAAACCTTACGATTTAATAACCAATGTTTTTCCCAGAACATACCCGGTTGGGATGAGTGTAGAGCTTATTAAAACTGAAACATTTTTAAAAACTAAAGAAAATATTATTAATCAAGATGAAAGAGAGCACCTCTCAAGATATTTTTACAATAATTTTAAAAACTTTCAAATCTATAATATTGAGTGCGATTTACCTGTGGATCAAAATTTTAAACTAGCTATTGACGAACATAGTGATTTAAAAAAAATTGAGACTTGGCTATTGAATAAAAAAGATAAGATTGAAAATTTATTTCCTATTAAATTTGTTAAATAACACTTTAGATTAATACTCAATTTATAGATAGTTTTTATATGATTTTTTAATTATTAGTATTATAGTTTAGTTTTTAAATATCAAAATAACTCAATTGAAAAAGCAAAAAAAAATAAGAGCAGCAGTAATTGGTTTGGGTGTAGGTGCTCATCAAGCAAGAACATTGTCACTTAATCCAAGTGTTGAGTTGGCTTGGCTATGTGATATCGATGAGACTAGATTAGCAGAACTTGGATCACAATTATCAGAGGCAAAACTAACTAAAAACCCGAATGATGTTTTACAGGATCCGGATATTAATTTAGTTTGTATTGCTTCTTATGATCAATTTCATTTTGAACAAGCTATAAAAGCTTTAGATAATGGTAAGCATGTTTATTTGGAAAAACCAATTTGTTTATCAGAAGATGAAATTAAAGAAATTCATAAAAAACTAACAGAGCATCCAGATCTTCGTTTATCTTCAAATATGGTTTTGCGCACATGTCCACTATTTAACAAAGTAAAAAAAAATATAAAATCAAACATGATGGGTGAATTATATTATCTAGAAGCAGATTATTTATGGGGTCGTAAAGAAAAGCTTGTTTCTGGGTGGAGAGCTGATGAGGATCTTTATTCTATTATTTATGGGGCTGCAATTCATATGGTAGACCTTGCTATGTGGTTAACTGAAAAAAAACCTATAACAGTTCAAGCACTGGGAAGTGGTATAGCTACAGCTGGAACTCAGCAAAAAAATAACGATTTTGCAGTTTTGTTGCTCGGGTTTGAGGATCAGATGAGTATAAAAATTTCTGCTCACGGTAGTTGTGTACATCCACATTTTCACTCTTTAAAAGTTTTTGGAACTAATTCTAGTTTTATTCATGAGTCTACGGGAACAGTCTGGGTACAATCGAGTGACCCTAATCAAAAATTTGAAATTGAAAAAGAGGAATATCCTGCAAAAACCAAAAGAGACGGTGCTTTAATTTCTTTTTTAGACTCGTTAATAAATTTTGATAAGAATGCTATGGTGTCAGAGACAGAAGTTTTTAATACCATGAGTGTCTGTTTGGCTGCTGAGCAATCAGTTAAAACTGGTAAAAAAGTGAAAATAGATTACTTGTAATCTCTTAAGCAATTTTATAAAAGATCGAAATGTCTAAAATCCCATTTGGAAAACCAATGATTGGCCATGAGGAAAAAGAAGCAGTGATGAAAGTCATGGATGGCTCAATATTAGTTCATGGTCCAGTTGCCAGTAATTTTGAGGAACAGTTTGCTAATTTTACTGGTGCGCCTAATGCTGTAAGTGTTTCTTCATGTACTGCTGGTATGCATTTAATTTATTTTGCTCTAGGTTATGGCCCAGGAGATGAGGTTATAGTGCCAGCTCAGACACATATAGCGACTGCTCATGCAGTAGAACTTACAGGTGCTCGACCAATATTTGTAGATGCTGAAAAAAATACAGGCAATGTTGATATTAACTTAATTGAGACAGCCATTAACTCAAAGACGAAAGCCATTGCAGTGGTGCATTATCTTGGAGTACCTGTGGATATGCCAAAAGTTGTGGCCATTGCTAAAAAGTATAATCTTTTCTTACTTGAAGATTGCGCTTTAGCACCTGGTGCTAAAGTTGATGGTACTCATGTTGGACTTCATGGAGATGCAGGAGTTTTTTCTTTCTATCCAGTTAAACATTTAACAACTGCTGAAGGAGGCATGATTATTCTTCGTGATAGTGATTTAGCAAAAAAGTTAAAATTATTAAAAGCATTTGGTGTAAATCGAAATCATGGAGAACGTAAAGTTCCTGGAATGTATGATACTGAAGTTCTTGGTTTTAATTACCGTATGAGTGAGCTGCACGCAGCTATTGGAGTTGAACAAATAAAAAAGTTACCTTTCTTTCTAAGAAAAAGGAGAGAAAACTTTAATCAATTAGAAGCAAATCTTAAAAAAATTGATAACGTTACTGTTCTCCCGCAGCCTGTTGATGAGCATTTTTGTAGCTCACACTACTGCCTAGGTATGATGCTTGATCATGGAGTAGCTCACAGACGACAAGTTATAATGGAGGCTCTTGGTAAAAAAGGTGTTGGAACTAGTATTTATTATCCACAACCAGTCCCAAGAATGACATATTATCGATTAAAATATGGCTATGAAGAAAAAAAATTTATTAATGCATCTACCATTAGTGATAGTATTATTGCATTACCGGTTGCACCTCATTTAGAGCTAACTGACATGGATTATATTGTAAAGTCCATAGAAGAGGTATGGAGTGAAATGAATGTTTGATCTTGAAAAACTTAAGGGCAAAAGAGTTGCTATTGTTGGTGGTGCTGGTTTTATTGGCCATAATTTAGCATTGCAGCTCAAGGAGTTGGGTGCGGAACCGCATGTAATAGATGGATTACAAGTAAATAATATTGGATATTATACAACCGATTATGAAAAAAACATAAATGCAGAGCGATATATTGCTTTTATTAATGAGAGATTAACATTACTGCGTAATGCAAGGATAAGTTTAAAAGTAATTGATGTTCGTGATTATCATGCCATTAGTCATGCTCTTAACGATATTAAACCTCATACTGTAGTTCATTTAGCAGCAATAGCACATGCTAATAGGTCTAATAAAGATCCATTTTCAACTTTTGATCATAGTATGAGAACGCTAGAAAATGTGCTCGATGTAACCAGATCACAAGGCATCCATGTTATTTATTTTTCCTCTTCAATGGTCTATGGTAATTTTGATGGTGAGGCTGTTGCTGAGGATAGAGTTTGTAATCCAATGGGAATTTATGGAGCTTTAAAGTATGGAGCTGAAAAACTTATTATTGGATATAACCAAGTTTTTAATTTACCTTACACAATTATTCGCCCGTCAGCTCTTTATGGGGAGCGCTGTGTAAGCCGAAGAGTTGGACAAGCTTTCATTGAAAATGCTATTGTAGGAGAAGATCTGACAATAAATGGAGATGGAAAAGAAGGACTAGATTTTACTTATATAAATGATCTTACACAAGGTATAATTCTTTCTATATTAAAACCAGAGAGTATTAATCAGATTTTTAACATCACTTATGGTGCCGCACGTTCAATCAATCAATTAGCTGAAATTGTTATGGACAAATTTCCAGGAATTAAATTACATCACAAAATTCGAGATGGACTGATGCCAGAAAGAGGAACACTCAGTATTGATAAGGCCCAGAAGTTACTTGGTTACTATCCTCAATACCCAGTTGAAGAGGGATTTATTAAATATATAAATTGGTATAAGAGTTTTTCTAAGCATAACTCAAAGCTTTTCAAAAATAAATCTAAGTAAACATAATCTTATGCAAGATATTATAGTTTTTTTGAATGGCACAAGGGGAATTGAGGTTATTAAAAAATTAAAAGAATTTGGTCACGGTATTTTAACGAGCGTGATACCATTAACAAAAAAGTATGACCTTGTTCATAGAGAACTAAAAAATCTTGACATAAATTGTTTAAGATTTAACAATGTAAATGATGAAGATTCAATTTCACATTTAAAAACTTATAATGCTAAATTATTTATAATTGCAGGATACTCAACTATATTTAAAAAAGAGTTATTAAATATTCCTCAAGAAGGAACAATAAACCTGCATGCTGGAAGATTACCAGAGTATAGAGGTGGTTCACCTTTAAACTGGCAAATTATTAATGGTGAAACAAAAGCAGTAATTTCTGTAATAAAGGTTGAGGAAGGAATAGATGTGGGGCAAGTTTTACAAGATCAAAATATTTTGATCAATACATCAAGCACCATTAGGGATTTACACGATCAGGCTAATAAACTATTTCCTCAACTCGTAATCAATATAATAGATAAATTCGATAAAACGGGTAAGATTAGTGGTCGTATTCAAAACGAAAAAAATGCAGTATATTGGCATCAGAGAAGTGATGATGATGGTCATATAAATTTTAAAAAACTGGAAGTAAATCAAGCTAATCGATTAGTGAGAGCATTGACAAAACCTTATCCAGGTGCGTGGGCTTTTTTTGAAAAAAAAAAAGTTAGGATTTTTAGCACAGAGTTTCCTAGATTTGATTTACGTGGAGTACCTGGAAGAATATGCTATTTCCAAAATCAAGGTCCATATATCATATGCAAGGACAAAGCTTTATTAATTAAAGAATATTTAATTGAAAATTATCCAGATATGAAGCTCAAACATGGTAAAAATCTAATTTAAATTTTTAATAATATGAAAATTGGGAACATAAATACAAAAAATAAAGTTTTTATAATTGCTGAAATAGGCAACAATCATGAAGGTAGTTTTGCACTTGCTAAAAAGATGATAAATGAAGCTGCAGCTACAGGTGTTGATGCAGTTAAGTTCCAAACATTTATACCTGAACATTATGTTTCTTCTATAGATCAATTAAGACTAAATAAATTACGAAATTTTCAATTAAACTACAATCAATTTAGAGATCTATCTAAATTTGCTAAAAAAAAAGGGTTGATATTTTTTTCAACACCATTTGATTTAAAGAGTGCAAAGTTCTTAAATACGATTCAACCAATTTTTAAAATTTCATCTGGAGATAATAATTTTTATCAATTGATTGAAAAAGTAGCAAGTTTTAAAAAATCTATGATTATTTCTACAGGTGTTGCTGATATTGATACGATAAGAACTGCCTATAAAAAAATTTTAAAAGTTTGGTCTTTGAAAAAAAAAAGAAATCAAAACTTAGCTTTTTTACATTGTGTAAGTAGCTATCCGGTTCCAGATGAACAAGCAAACCTTGCATCAATTACATATTTAAAAAAGTTATTTCCTGATGTTGTGGTTGGTTATTCAGATCATACAATAGGCATAACTGCAGGAATATTATCAGTTGCAGCAGGAGCAAGAATTGTAGAGAAACATTTTACTTTAGATAAAAACTATTCTGATTTTAGAGATCATCAATTATCAGCTGATCCAGAGGAAATGAGCTTGATGGTGAATAAAATACGTGAAGCTGAAAAGATGTTAGGTAATGAAGTAAAGAGCCCACAACCTTGTGAAAAAGATATGCATATAGCAGTTCGAAGATCAATAGCAGCTACTTGTGACCTTAAAATAGGAACTAAATTGTTAAGTTCTCATTTAACTTGGGTAAGACCAGGTAATGGTTTTCTTTCAGGACAAGAAAAAAAAATTTTAGGAAAAAAATTATCTAGAAGTTTAAAAATGGGAGAAATAATAAAAAAAAGTGATTTTAATGAGTCTTAAAATTAGTATTCTTACAACCCAAACAACACATCATACATTTTTTGTGAGAGAGCTCATCAAAAATTTTAGTGATATAAAAGTGTTTTGTGAAGTAGGAGAAGCTAAACCAAAACCATTTGAAACGCACCACCCTTTTGAGAAGATTAGAGATGAATATGAAATTAACAAATGGTTTGACGTAAAAAAAAATAGTTTAGAGGATGTTGCAGATGTTGAAAATTTTTTATCACTTAATAGTCCTGAGGCAGTAAAAGCTTTAAAACATAATAACTCTGACATATTAATAGACTTTGGTACAAGCCGTTTAAACCCCAAAGTTATTGAGATAAATCCAAATCATATTTATAATCTCCATGGAGGAGATCCAGAAAAATATCGTGGCTTAGATAGTCATCTCTGGGCTATTTATCATAATGATTTTTCAGGATTGATTACAACTTTACACAAACTTACTAACAAACTAGATACTGGAGATATTATTAATCAAACAATTTTACCAATACCAAAAAAATTACCTCTATATGCTTTAAGGGCTTTGAATACTGAGATTTGTTTGAAACTTACAATCAAGACTATTCAAACACTTAATCAAAATGGTGATTTATTTTCTAGGCCTCAAAATCAAATAGGAAGTTATTATTCTGCCATGCCAAAAGATTTAAAATCAATATGCATTCAGAAATTTGAAAATTTTACTAAATATAAAAAAGATGAAGCATAACGAAAAATTGCCTCAAAAGCTTGTTGAAATGCTCAGTGAAGATAATTTTATAATTTTTCTTTTTCATGGTGTTATAAATCAATCAAATTATAAAGTTCGAAATTATAATGGTAAGCATATTCAGGCAAATCTTTTTGCTAAGTGTATGAAGCTATTAAATGATAATGGAAACCCTATTTCAATGGATGAATTATTAAATCATCATGCCGAAAAAAAAAAATTACCACCAAAAAGTTTTGCAATAACTTTTGATGATGGATTTGAAAATAATTTAAGTGTTGCTGCTCCCATTCTTTATGATTTTAAAATACCTGCCACAATTTATATAACTACAGAATTTATTGAAAAAAATAAAATGTCATGGATAGATAGAATTGAATATGCTGTGGAGAATATACACTATAAAAATTTATATATGGATTGGATAAAGGAAGAAATGGTTCTTAAAGATATAAAAAGTAAAATTTATTTTTTAGACTCAGTCCGAAACTACGTTAAAAATACACCAAATTGCAATCCTAATACATTTGCAGACATGATATGTGATCAACTAGGTTTTCATGAAATAAATTCAAGCGATGATCCTTTGGACAAAAAAATGAATTGGAGTCAAGTGTCTAAAGCTCATGCAAACGAATTGATTATTATAGGAGGACATACTCATTCTCATTTTATTTTAAGCTACCTTGATAAAAAACAATTGGACAATGAAATTGACACAAGTCTTGAACTTCTTGACAAGAAAGCTGGAATTAAACCTATTCACTATTCGTACCCAGAGGGACTGGAGCATTGTTATTCAGAAAACGTTATTAATGAACTTAAAAAAAGAGGGATACTTTGTTGTCCAACAGCAATTCAGGGTTCTAATAATATATTGGATGATTTATTTCATTTAAAGAGAGTTATGGTCTAGTTTAGTTGTAATATTTTAATTTTAAAAATTACCTAAATTTTATTCAAATTAAATATCTATAAAATATTTTTTCTGCATTTTTTTATTTAACTCAACTTTTTCAAACTTTTCTTCTTTACCCAAGCACATTGTTTGTGCCAATACCCATTTTTAATCCACCAAACATTTGGACCTCTAAAAGTATCATCAAAAGTGATCGCAATAGAGTTATCACTTTTCATAATATCTCTAAATGGAACAACTTTTTTATATGCTTGCCTGAATATTTTTCTATACCTATACTTTTATATTTTGTTACACCGTGGTATAAAAGTACTTGAGATGACATAAACACTGTATTTCATAAAATTAAAAACTGTTACAAGGAGCATCAATATGACCCTTTAACTTCAGTTAAAAAGGTCATAAAGCACTACTCTAACCATGATTGAAATTTTAAAAAAAATTAATAATAAAAAAATAAAAATTTGTGTAATTGGATTGGGTTATGTCGGCCTGCCTCTGGTAAGAAGATTTGTTGAAAAAAATATAATTACTTTTGGAATTGATTCGGATAAAATAAAAATATCAAAACTTCTTATAGGCAAAAATTATATCAAAAACTTTAATTTTCATTATTTCAAAAAAAATAATAAACAACTATCAAGCACGTTTGATATAGTAAAAAATGTAGATATTATTTTTATTTGCCTCCCAACACCATTAAAAAATAATAAGCCTGATCTTAGTTATATTAAAAAATGTATTACTTCATTAATGCCTCATCTCAAAAAAGACCAAACTATTATTTTGGAGAGTACTGTATACCCTGGTGCGACTAATGAACTTGTAAAAAAAGAAATTGATAAAAGGTTCAATATAGGAAAAAATTTTTTTCTTGGCTATTCACCAGAACGTGAAAACCCAGGAGATAAAAATTTTTCATATCAATCAACACCAAAGGTCATTTCGGGTTCAACAAAAATGTGCATAAAAATAGTATCTTTAATTTATTCTAAAATTTGTGCAAAAGTATATATTGCAAAAAATATTGAGATTGCTGAAGCTAGTAAACTATTAGAAAATTTATATAGAGCGGTTAATATTGGACTGATTAATGAATTTAAAATGATTTGCAAAAAACTTAAGATTGATGTTTACGATGTAATTGATGCAGCAGCAACTAAAAACTTTGGTTTCAATAAATTTATGCCTGGTCCTGGATGGGGAGGACATTGTATCCCGATTGATCCATTCTATTTATCATGGAGGTCTAAACAAGTTGGATACAATCCTAAATTAATAGAGGCAACAGGAAAAATAAATAACGATTTACCCAAAATTTTAACTGATGAAATAATTAATTTTTTTAAAAAAAAAAAAATAAAAATTTTGATAATAGGTATTTCTTACAAAAAAAATGTAGATGATGATAGAGAGTCTCCGGCTTATGAATTTATTAAATATTTTTTAAAAAATAAAATATATTTTGATTATTTTGATCCACACTTTCATTCTTTGAAAATAGGTAGGACAAATAAACTAAAAAAGAAAAGAGTCAATCTCACCAAAAAAAATTTACGCTTTTATGATGGAGTATTAATTGTAACTGATCATGACAATATTGATTATAAAAAGATCTACACTTATAGTAACACTATTTTTGATACCAGGGGTATAATGAAAAAAATTATTAAAAAAGACCACAAGAATAAAATTATTTATATTTAGCGTTTTTGTAAAAGTAAATTTCCTATATACATCTATTTTAGACCACTTTTAATAAAAGAAGTATAAGCATCTTTTGGACTACAAACGACAGGCTCCCCATGTATATTAAAAGATGTATTAAGGAAACAGCCTATATTGGTAATTTTTTTGAATTCTTTAATAAGATTGTAATATTCTAGATTATTTGATTTGGTAACTATTTGTGGTCTACAAGTGCCATCGAAAGGGTGCACCGCTGCAGGTATTAATTTTTTAAATTTTTTTATAATTCTAACAGAATCATTTTTTGAACAATCATCTATAATTATTATTTCATATAGTGAAGATGAAAGTTTTTGATTTAAAGCGCTATTAATAGCTTCTGCTATAAATGAACTATAATTATAATTAATTATACATATGGATATTTTAGGTTTTTTAATTTAATAATATTGTTTGATATTATCAGTCTCATAAATATCTATTATTCCACCAGGTGTGCAGTTTATCACTTTGCAATTTTTTTCTTCAGAAAATTTTTTTAAATTCATATGACACTTTAGCATATTTAGAGTATTCATTATTCCAATATAGTTACTTGTTCCTGGTTTCAAATTCTGTTTATCACTCAAATCATTTTTATCATGATTTTTATCTCTTAATCTTAAATTTAAATGATATTCATCATTAATAACTTTTATGAAATGTGAGTTATTAAGATAAAAATCTTGTTCACAGCCAAGTAAAATTATTTTTTTATAACCCATTAGAATAGCTATACATATTTTCCAAGGAACTATATTAAAAGAAAAAGGAGTACCAGAACTAATTTCTAATCTTTTTGGAATATAATCTGCAATATCAAAACTTAACATTTTTATAAATTTTACTTGATCTATTGGAAAAAACTTAAACTTATTAACACTTTCAAATGACTGTTGAAATGGTAGTAAAAATGTAGTTTTTTTTAAGTTTTTTGATCTTTTATTGGAGTATATTGAAAGGTTGTCATAGATTTCTTTGATTATAGGATTTTTTTTACTTACTTTTTCTTTATTTAAAGTTGGATTAAATGTTCCACCATCTAAGTAGCAATAATATTTGGGTTCTATATAATTACAATCTTCATGCCTAAAAAAGTCATTGGATACAAAGGTATCTTTTCCTTTTAAAAATTTTAGATCTCCCTTTATAGATGGACCTGATCCTACAACAAAACAAGTGTCTGAATTATTTTTATCTTTTTTTAAAAAAAAATTATTTCTTCTTAAAATAGATTTTATAAATATATCGATATTTATTAAAAAAATCAAAAAATAATCAATAATTAATTTAATGATGTAAAAGCTATTAATAATAATATTAAAGTAATCATTTTTTTCAGTTAAATAAAAATGGCTTTTGTACCACTTATTTTTTCCAACATTTTTAATGAATTTAAGCATTATGACTTTTACCACAAATTAATTTTTATTTACATCAATTTTATTATTATATATTTTTTATAAAGTTTTATTTAAGATTAATACTTTCCCACTAAATATATTTAGTAATAGCTTTATAGGAATAAGAAATCCATTATAATATTGTTTTTTTTAACATATTGTGTAAATTTAAGATCATATGAAAATACTTGTTACTGGCTCATCTGGATTTATCGGTTACCATTTAGTTAAAAAGTTAATGGAGTATAAAAGCAATCAGATTGTGGGCATTGACTCACTTGACCCTTATTATGATGTATCACTTAAGATAAATAGAAATAAATCTCTTCTTAAAAATAATAAATATAATAATTTTAAATTTTACAAAGTAAATTTAATTAATGCCCAGGCGCTAAATCGTTTGTTTAAAAAAGAAAAATTTGATACAGTTGTTAATTTAGCTGCACAAGCAGGCGTAAGGTATTCCTTAGAAAATCCCACCTCATATTTGCGCAGTAATTTAATAGGTTTTTTTAATATTTTAGATTTTTCAAAAAAATTTAAAATAAAACATCTATTGTCAGCAAGTACCAGTAGTGTATATGGAGAATCTACAAAATTTCCTTTAAAAGTTAGTGAACCAGCAGATGAGCCTATTCAGTTTTATGCTGCAACTAAACGATCAAACGAAATAATGGGTTATTCGTATAGCCACATACACAATCTGCCAATTACAATGTTAAGATTTTTTACAGTATACGGCCCATGGGGAAGGCCTGATATGTCATTATTCTTGTTTGTAAAAAATATATTAAATAATAAATCTATAAATGTTTTTAATTATGGAAATCATAGTCGTGATTTTACATACGTTGATGATATTATTGAGGGTATTTATTTGGCAATAAAAAAAATTCCAAAAAAAAATATAACCAAAAGTATCCCACCATATAAAATTTTAAATTTAGGTAATGGAACTAAAATTAAATTAATGACATTTATAAAAGAAATAGAAAAAAACCTTAAAAAAAAGGCTAATATTAAATATTTAAAAATTCAAAAGGGTGACATTAAAGAAACTTTATCTGATATTTCTGAAACTAAAAAATATATTAAATATCAACCTAAAGTTAATGTTGTTGAAGGAGTAAAAAAATTTATTAACTGGTACAAAGTTTATTATAAAATCTAAATTCGTGAATTCACTTTCTTATATTGTAAGACTTTATAGTGGGACAGGTAATGAACTATTTATTTATGCTTTTTATAGGTATTTAATAATTAAACATAATTTAAATGTATTTTTAGATATTAAATCTGGAATACTTCAGTCGTATGGAGCAAATCCAGAGGGTACAATGTTAACCTTGAATAAGCTTTGTACTAAATATAAAGCTGCCAAAGATAATTTTTGCTTTTTGGGTTTAATTGGTAAGGTTAATAGATTTTATCATAAAAGATTATTTGGAGGAAATTTTTACTTTACGGAAAAAAATACAAATATTAACTTAAATAAAATTTTAAAAAGCAATAATCGTATTAAATATTTAGAGGGATATTTTCAAAATAGGATTTATGCAGATTCAATTTATAAATACTTATTAGAAGAAATTAAACCCAGAAAAAAAAAAAAGTATTTTGAGGATTTAAAAAAAAAAATAAACTTCAATAAATCTTTATGTATTGGGTTTCGTGATTTTGGCTTGAAAAATAACAAAGAGATTAAAAATTTAGATAAGATAGTAAGTAAAAATATATTTAAAAATAAAAAAATATATATTTTCACCAATAATATGGATACTTTACTAAAATTAAGTACAAAACTAAATCATACAAACTGTATAGAGATAAAATTTAATTACAAAAAAGATGCTATTCATGCACTCGATTTAATGAAAAATTTTAAAGTATTTATAATTGGTTCAAGTACTTTTCATTGGTGGGGAGCATATTTGGCAAAAAAACCAAAAAAAATATACCTTACAAACAAAATACACAAACCCTTACAAACAAAAGAAATGAAATTAATCTTTTAAAAAAAAATTGTTAATTTCTTTACATATCATTACAATTTCTTTTTTCTTTAAATTTAAACTTGATGGTAACCAAAGACCTTTTTTACAGATTTGTTCACAATTTTTTAATTTAAATCTTTTCTTAAAAATTTCTTGTTTGCTGATAGCTGGATACACTTTTCTAGTATCTATACCCCTTTTTTTTAAATAAGATGCTAAGTGTTCACGATTATTAATATAAATATCTACGAACCAAGGAGTTTCTGATTTTAAAAATTTATAAAATTTAATATTTTTATTTATCTTTAAATTATCTTCATAAGTTTTAAAAATTTTTCTTTTCTTTGTAATTTTTTTTTTAATATTTGCAAGTTGAGCAATACACAATACTGATTGCATATCTGTTATTTTAAAATTATATCCAATGTGGTTGTGAATATCATTACCTGAATTATCTCTGCCAAAATTTTTAAATCTATTCAATTTTTTTTCTAATTGTTTTGAATCTGTTAATACACATCCACCCTGACCCATTGTTATTATTTTTGGCATACTAAAGGACATTGAAGAAGCTACTCCAAAATTTCCATGATGTTTTTTTTTATAATAGCTGCCTAAGGAATGAGCAGAGTCTTCAATTAAATATATATTCTTATTTTTACAGATTTTTTTTATCTCTTCAATTTTTCCTGAACGACCATTTAGAGTGACGTAAATAACAGCTCTAGTTTTTTTAGTTATTCTTTTTAGTAGATCTTGTGGACACATACAGAGATTATCTTTGTCAATATCACATAAAATTGTTTTAGCATTAACAAATGTTGGTGCATTTGCTGTCGCGATCATTGTATATCCAGGTACTATTACCTCATCACCAGCGCCAACATTTAAACAATGTAAAATTGCAGACATCGTAATTGTTCCATTAGGAAATGTTATACAATATTTTCTTCCTGTAAATTTAGATAAATTTTTTTCTAATATTCTTGTTTGAGTGTGTTCGGTTATCCATCCCCCAGAATCTAAATATTTTTTAACTTTATTTAGTTCTGTTTTTGAAAAACCAGGTTCTATTTGATTAATCACTTTTGACACTCCATGTTAATGCTGATTTGTAGCCCATCTTTTTTATTCATATGTGGAAAAAAAGCTTGTGAGTGATCATCGTATTTTGCATGAAATGTTTTCTTCCAATCATAGTGACTAACTTTTTTATAACCAGCAGATTTTAACTGAGTTGTAAGCATTTTCTCATCATAAACACATTTGTGATAAACCTTTGATTTTGTTTTTCCAATTTTCATTTTTCCAAATAAGGGTCCAATTATTTTTTTAATTTGATTAGTTTTTTTATAAACTTTTATTAATGAGTTGAAGTCTGGAACTGATATTCTAAGTTTACCTTTAGGTTTTAATTTTTGCTTCCAAATTTTTAAAATAGATAAACCTTTATCGTAATCAAAATATTCCAAAACATGAGAGGAATAAATATAGTCTATTGAATTATTAGGAATAAAATCAAGCTTATCTACTCCTTCATTAAAATGAATATGCTTATATTTAGCTAAATCAATATTAATAAAATTGTTAAAGTTTCTTTTTCCACATCCAAGATTAAGATTTATTTTTCTTAAACTTTTTGTGATTTCTAAAAATTTTTTCTTTTTTTCATCCATGTAATTGTTTCTCTTAAACCAATATCGAGTTTGTATATAGGTTTATAGTTTAAGATTTGCTCTACATCTTTTGAGCCACAAAATCTTTGCGTATTATCTTTAATCTTATTTAGGAAATTAACTTTACCTTTAAAAGTCATTATTTTTGAAATTTTTTCAATTAGCTTACCAATTGAAATTTTTTCACCACTACCCACAGTTATAAAGCTTTGTTTTTCTCTGGTTATTAACGCTAAAAGTATTATAAATGATAAATCTTTAACATTAATAAATTCTCTAACTGCTGATTTTCCTCCAAAAAAACTAATCTTTTTATATTTACTAAGTTTATAAATAGTGGAAGGAATAATGTGTGAGTTCTCTATATCATGAAGATCTTCTCCAACTCCATAGGTGTTAGCAGAAATTAATATTTTTGAATCAAAATTATATTGTTTTCTATATAATTTTGATAATACCAATAATGTTCTTTTAACCCAACCTATTCCTAAAAAAATTTCAGGGGGCATATCAAAAAATACTTGATCTTTTTTTAACAAACCATTTATTTTTTTTGAATAAACATGTAAGTTTGCTAAAGAAACAAGTCTACTAATTTTTTTATCTTTTGAAGCTTCAAAAATATTAATATCTTTTTTAAGAGCTATATAAAATTGAGATGCTGGAAATTTAGCAGTGTATCCAATTCCACCAGTTGCTGATGAAAGGTGAATTATTAAATTTACATTTTTTAATTTTTTTTTTAAGCTTTTTAAAGAATAATCAGTATTTTTTTTGTTTAAAAGAATTATTTTTTTATTTGTTAAATTATAGTCTTTTAATATCCTGATAACATTTTTTGCAACAAAACCAGTACTTCCTGTAATTGCAATTTTTTTATTTTTTAAAGATTTTCTTAAGTGAATAATATGTTTGTTGGGAAACATTGTTATTTTAATTTGCTAGCTATATCTTTAGCTTGTTCAAATGATATATTAAATTTTTTTAAATCACTTACTAACATCATTTTACATAAATCATTAAAAGAGTGATCAGGCACCCATCCTAAAATTTTTTTAGCCTTTGACGAGTCACCTTGTAAACTCTCTACTTCAGTCTTTCTCATGTATCTGGCAGTATTTGCCTCAACAAATTTATTCCAATCTAAATCTAATAATGAAAAAACAGTTTTCAAAAAATCTTTTATACTCCTATTTTCACCAGTTGAAATAACAAAATCATCAGGTTTATCGTGTTGAAGTATCATCCACATTGCTTTTACATAATCACCTGCAAAACCCCAGTCTCTTCTTGTATCTAAATTTCCGAGATAAATTTTTTTTTCTAAACCTGCTATAATTTTTGCAACATTATATGTTATTTTTCGTGTTACAAAATTAAGACCTCTTCGTGGAGACTCGTGATTAAATAAAATTCCATTCGAGGCAAACATTTTATTTGCATTTCTGAAATATTTTGTAGTGTGGTAGGCTGCCACTTTTGACACACCATAAGGACTTTGAGGCATAAAGTTTGTGTTTTCATCTTGAGGAGGTGGTGATGCACCAAACATTTCACTTGAAGAGGCCTGATAGTACCTGCAATCAGGTACAACATCTTTCAATATATCCAACACCCTATATGTGCCCATGGTATTTATATTAAGTACAGACTCAGCTGTAAAAAAACTTACACCAACATGACTCATTGCGCCCAAGTTATAAAATTCATCAGGTTTAACCTTTTCAATTATGGTTCTAAGACTGGAAGTATCTGTTAAATCTGCATAATGAGAATTAAAAATACCATTTTTTTCATATTTATCTGTTAAATGATCAATTCTTTCTGTATTAAAAACACTAGATCTTCGCATCAATCCATGGACTTCATAGTTTTTTGAAATTAAAAATTCAGATAAATATGATCCGTCTTGTCCAGTTACTCCAGAAATAATTGCTTTTTTCATAAAAGATATATTTAGTATATAAATTTAAAATAACAATAAATAAATTAAATAATAATGAATATCTTAAAAAAAATTAGAAACTTCTTTTTTAATGAAATTCAAACAAAAGAATATTTACAATTCATTAGTGATGGAGGAGATGAGCTTATTTTTAAAAATATAATTTTAAAGGATAACTCAGTGACGATTGATGGAGGAGGTTTTGATGGTGAATTTACAGATGAAATTTTAAAAAAAAATTGTCAAAATATATATATTTATGAACCAGACCCATATTTTTTTAAAAATCTTATTAGAAAATATCAACTAAACAATAGGGTTAAAATTCTAAATTTAGCATTATTTGATAAAGATAAAAAAATGAATTTATCTGAAAATTCAAATGCATCATCAATTATGGAAAGTACAAACAAAGGTAGAATAATAAATGCTGTCGATGTTTATAATGAATTTAAAAAATTTGAAAAAATAGATTTATTTAAATTGAATATAGAAGGTGCAGAGTATGATGTTTTATTGAGATTGATTGAAAAAAATGAATTAAATAAAGTAAAATACTTATTAGTTCAATTTCATAAAGAACATGATTTAGCTGAAGTTAAATATAATAATATTTTACCGAAAATTAAAAAAGAATTTGATGTTATATTTAATTATAAATATGTGTGGTCACTATTTGTTAAAAAATAACTTTTTGTTTAATTCTTAAAATTAGCTTTAAAAAATATACTAATAAAAATTTGTATTTATATTTTTTTTGTAAAATTTTAATATCCTCTTGCATCTTTAGTTTAAAATTTTTTAATTGAGACGACTTACCTCCTGTCCGCATTTTTATAAAAACTTCATTTACATATTTACCCTGAAAGTTTTCAAATAATTTTATTAAGAAATCAAAGTCAGAAGATATATTAAATTTAGTGTCATATAAAAATTTAGAAAAAATTTTTTTTTTAATAAAAAATGTTGTATGTGCAGGCATTTCTGTTTCAAAATATTTTTTTTTTAAAATTAATTTTGATTTCCATTTTCTTATTGTTACATTCTTATTAAATCTTTTCACTATATTACAATCACCATAAATAAATTCAACTTTATCATCTTTAAAAGTATTATTTATTTTTTTTAATAAATTTTTTGAAATTACTTCATCGTCGGAATGTAGTAAGTAAATTATTTCACCTTTTGATTTTTTAATGCCATAATTAATACATTTATAAATATTATTTGAATTAAAGTTTAACACTCTCTTTTTTTTGATCTTTAAATATCTATCAGTTTGATCATTTGATTTTGATAATATAAAAAGATGTTCATAATTTTTAAATGACTGTTTTTCTATTGATTTGATATTTTCAATAATATGAGGCATGCTATTTTTACAGCAAGTAATTATGGAAAATTTAATATTTTTTTTCATAGAAAATATTTTAATGATATAGGTAAACAAATGTTATCAAAGTTATATTCTTTTTTGGACAAAAAAACAAAATTACAAATTTTGTTAATTCAGTTAGTTTTTATAATATCTACATTCCTAGAATTTTTAAATCTAAATTTTTTGCTTGCTTTTTTAATTTCGATTTTTTCTAAAGATAAATTGCAAAACTCTATACCCTTTTTTGATTATTTTAATTTTGAAATTATTAGTGCTCTTTCTAGTTCTGAAATTGGGATTTTACTTTTGGTAATATTTTTTTGTAGTAGTTTATTTATATTGTTGTCAAATTATGTAATTTTTTATTTTAGTCATTATCTTAAAGCAAAACTAACAAATACATATTTTTTGAGAACCCTAAATGCAAATTATTTTTATATTCTTAATAAGGGTGCCTCAGGGGTAATACATGACGTAACTAATGAAATTCCAAAAATTTCTGATGGAGTGATTTTGCCAATTTTAATGATTTTTAATAAACTATTCTTAATGTCAGCAATTTTGATTTTTTTACTAACAAATTTTTTTGATATAACTCTAAAACTATTAGCAATTTCTTTTTTTATGATATTAATTTTTTATTTGATATTAAAAAAATATTTTTATGATTTTGGAGTTAAAGTTTCTTTTTCTCAAAATAATGTAATAAAATCTCTACATGAAACATTTAGCAATCTACAAGCCATTAAAATATTTAACTTAGAAAAATACTTTGTTGAAAAAGTTTTTCAAAATTTAAAAATTTTTACTAAATATCAATCATTAGGATATTTATTTGGAAGTATTCCAAAATTCTTTTTTGAACTATTTGCTATTTCAATTGTAACCTTTGTATTGATTTATTTTTCATATAATGAAGACACAAAGATAGAATTTTTAATACCAACGATCGGTACATTTGCATTTGTTGGTTATAGATTGTTACCCATTTTTCAAGAAATATTTAATAGTTTAAGTATGGTCAAAAATTCTCAGTACGCTTCAAATAAAATCTTAAATAAGTATTTATTTAAAAACACTAATTTAAAATTAAATAATAAAAGAATTATTGAATCAGCTATTAATAAAATTGAAATTTACAATCTAAACTTTAAATATCCAGGAAATAGAAGTTTTATATTTAAAAATTTTTCAATTTCCTTTTTTAAAAATAAAATTACAACAATAACAGGAAATAGTGGTGCAGGTAAAACAACCCTAGTAAATATAATAAATGGATTAATAATTCCTCAAAATATAAATTTTAAAATCAATGGAAAAAAAGTAGATAATCAAGAATATTATGAAATTATAAAAAATAAGTTTTCATACAACGATCAAAGACCAAATTTATTTGATGTTTCTATTAAAAAAAATGTAGCATTAAATTTCAATACAAAAAGTTACAACGAAAGATTATTTTTAAATTCATTAAAAAAAGCATCCTTGAGCGAATTGAATACAAAATCAAGAAAAGGAAGTAGTGTAGGGTCTTCTGGAGTAAAATTAAGTGGAGGCCAAATACAAAGGCTTTTAATTGCAAGAGCCTTATATCATCAAAAAGATGTTTTAATTTTTGATGAACCTACAAATTTTTTAGATGAAAAAAATAAAGATAAAGTAATTGAAAGTATTAAACAGATTAAAAAAAATAAAATTGTAATCATTTTGTCTCACGATGAAAAAATATTAAAAATTTCTGATAAGGTGTTTAAAATTTAATATAAATTAACTTTTTTTTTTCTTATTTTTAATTTTTATAAAAATTTTAGTTAAATATTCTTTAATTTTATTTGAAAACATTTTTATATAAATAATCGTACCAACAATCCCTGAAATTATTACTTGTAACAATATAGTTAAGCTTCCAGGATCCATGTAAGCATATACTGGTCTAACCATTGCTATTAAGAATAAAAAAATTAAAGTTATGAGTTTCATTTTAATATTATATATATCAACTTAATAATTTAATATATCATTTTTATTAATGGATAAAAAAAGTAGCCATATGACAAAAGCAGAAACTTTAAAGTTTTTATCTAAAAAACTTGGTACACAAGTTAATATACCAGATTTTTTTTATTTAAGTGTTAAAGAATTAAATCAAGACTTTAAATCATTCGCAAAAAAGATTAATCAAAATTTTAAAAAAAATGAAATTATAATAAGATCTTCTTCTATCAATGAGGATTTAAGTTCCATGAGTAATGCTGGAAAATATGACTCTATTATTGTTAAAAATATTAATCAACAAAATCTAAAAAAAGCTATTACAAAAATAACCAAGAAATTCGAATCTGAAAAAGATCAAATTATTATTCAAAAATTTATTAGTAAACCACAGATTTCGGGTGTCATATTTACAAGAGATATGAACAATAATGCCCCATATTATATTATAAATTATGACTCTTCTGGAAAAACAAATTTAGTAACTTCAGGAAAAAAAAATTCTTCAATTAAAGAAGCAATTTATTATAAAGGAAAAAAAGATATACCTAAAAAATTCTCAAAATTAATCTCTTTAGTAAAAAAAATTGAAATAATTTTAAATAATGATCGTCTAGATATTGAGTTTGCTATAAAGGCAAATAAAACTTATCTTTTTCAGTGTAGGCCATTAAAAAAAAATAAACTAAATAAATTTAATAAAGATATTGGTGAAGTCCTCATAAATATAGAAAAAAAAATCAAAAAATTAAACGATAAACAACCAAATTTAATTGGTAACACAACTGTGTTTAGTAACATGTCTGATTGGAATCCTGCAGAAATGATAGGTTCTAAAGTAACACCCTTAAGTTTTTCATTATACTCCGAATTAATAACAAATAAAATTTGGTCAGATCAAAGATCTAAATATGGTTATAAAAATGTATCACCTCACCGTCTTATGGTAAATTTAGCTGGTTCACCCTATATAGACTTAAGAGTCGACTTTAATTCTTTTCTACCAAAAGATTTACCACAAAAAATTCAAGAAAAATCAATAAATTATTATTTAAAGGACATTAAAAAAAATCCATGGAAACATGACAAGATTGAATTTGAATTAATTGCAACTTGTTTTGATTTTGATTTATCAGAATATTTTAAAAAATTTTTAACTAAAAAAGAAAGTAATATTTATATTAAAAATTTAAAGATTTTAACTAACAATTTGTTAAATAAAAAAACTTCTCCATTTTATGATGATTTAAAAAAAATTGATCTTTTAGATAAAAAAATTTACACAATAGATAATTTAAAAATAAGTCCAATTCAAAAAATTTTTTATCTTATACAAGTTTGTAAAGAGTTTGGCACAATGCCATTCGCTGGTATTGCACGAACTGCTTTTGTTTCAACAAAATTACTTAGAAGTATTGTTAATGCAAAAGTTTTAAATAAAGAGGAATTGAATTTATTTTATGAGGGTAATAATACAATAATTAATGACTTAAGTTATGACTTGGTAAAGTTGAATAATAAAAAAATTAATGTCAAAGAATTTCTTAATAAATATGGTCATTTAAGACCATCAACATATTCGATTTCCTCTTTAAACTACAAAGAAGGTTTTGATGTATATTTTTCAAAAAGAAACAAAAATTTTAAATTAAAAAAAAGAAAAAAATTTAAATTAAAAAAAATTTCTAATAATAAAATAAATAAACTTTTAAAAGTTAATCAGTTGAAATTTGACGCTAATAAACTATTTAAATTTGCCAAATTAAGTATAGAGAAAAGAGAAGAGTCAAAATTTAAATTTTCAAAGGTAATTGATTTAATCTTTCAAAATTTAATTTTATTTGCAAAAGAGATTAATGTATCTAGAAATGATTTAGAGTTTATGTCTATAAATACAATT
>Ga0209335_10001606_pt1:0-12500 | contig 25723 bp, 24 predicted proteins | sample COG_09_FD_184753 | JGI IMG/M metagenome (GOLD analysis project Ga0209335, IMG submission 184753) | Pelagic Microbial community sample from North Sea - COGITO 998_met_09 (SPAdes) (version 2) | ecosystem: Environmental > Aquatic > Marine > Neritic zone/Coastal water | place: Helgoland...
GCTTCTCAACATCAAAGCGGTGGTGGATGAGGCATGGCTTCTCAACATCAAAGCGGTGGTGGATGAGGCCCAAATGATACACCGGCAACACCAAATACTGATAATCTTTAAAATAAGTAATAAATACTTAATAATTTAATAATATTTATCATGTGACAGTTAATCTATTAAAACTTTGGATTAACTTGAGATGGATAAAATTATTATTAAATTTGAAAGTATATAAAAAGTAGATTCTAAAATAGAATAAAAATGAGTAGTATTATGTTTGAGCCTATGAATCTCAATATGAAAGCAGATGAAAATGTTAAGGGGTTTTACTCCGAAAGGGTTAATATTAGTGGAGATGCTGGACTTGACCTTTATGTTCCAGAAACCATTACAGTACCTGCGAATAGTATTGGTTTCAAGATAAATCATAATGTTAGGTGTGAAGCAAAGATAGGTGATAGATTTGTATCATATTATATGTATCCGCGATCATCAATGGGGTCAAAAACACCTCTCCGAATTGGTAATTCAGTAGGTATTTTCGATTCAGGATATAGAGGACCTGTTATGGGTATCGTAGATAACATTTCTAATGAAGACTTTGTAGTTGAAAAAGGGACTAGGCTTTTCCAAATTTGCCCACCTCTACTTAACAATCCAATTAATTTGTCACTTGTTGATGAACTAACTGATTCAGAAAGGGGTCAGGGTGGTCTTGGTAGCACGGGTTAATTTACTGTGATTCTTGAACTTCTTTAGATTCTTCTTCTTTAGATTCTTCTTCTTTAGATTCTTCTTCTTTAGATTCCTCATCATTACATTTTTGTATAATTGCTTTTAATTCTTTGATAGTAGTTCCGACAGGTATTAGTTCATCTGGATGCCAAGTCGCTCTATTATTAGCTATAAGTAATGTGGCGTAGATATTTCTGAGGTATGAACTTGGTAGCTTAACACTAACTTCTTTTTTTTCTGCGATTTGTTCCATTTTTTATAAAAAATATAAAAAAATACAAATTTAAACATGTTTTTTTCTTAAATATTTATTGTAAAATAAATATTATGGACGATAAATATATTATTAATGACACAAGGGATTATACTAAATTTAAAGATTTAACTTTTTCAGGATTTAAAAAAACACAAGTTATTAATGCTGTTTTAAAAAATATAGAAGCTAAAAAAATAGAAGGGGCATGTCATTGGACAACTGAATGCATAGTTTCTGGATACGCGAACAATTTATGGGAAAAACTAATCATATACTCATCAAAAGTTGTTCATATAAATAATCCCCGTTTACCACAATACATGTATAATAAGGATTTAGTATATAGAAATCAGGTCGCTAGACTTGATCCCAAAGATAAAGATAAGTTTATACTTTTAAGGAATAGTCAAATGATACGAAATCTTTTTTTCGATGTAGTTTCTACTTTAACAACTTCTTTAAAAACAAAAAGATATGATAAATATTCAAAAATTGATATCTCTCAAGATTTTAAATATGAAAATATGAAAAAAAGAATATGTGGAGAAATGAATATTCTTCCAGACAGTATTATGAGATTTAATGACCCAGATGAAATAAAAATAATATTAAATGAAATATTTACGATGTGTAAAAATAAACAATTTGGTTATGATAGATGCTGTTTTTGGATCTTATGGTTACTCAAATGGGAATCACAACATAAAAAAAAGAAATTACAATGGAATGTTGAATACAGAGATGTTAAAGAAGTAGATCAAAAGTATCGTTCAAATTTTATATGGATTATTTGGGATATTATTAATGAAGAATTAAAAACAAGGGATGAAAATTCTAGAAAACAAATTTCCTATCTTTATAAACTTTTTACAAATGATTATACACATGGTAAGCGTAATTCTAGATTACCTATATTATTTCATGCTTTTGGATATCTAACACATGAAATAAATTTTTCAATTCCAATAAGGACAAATTTTAAACTTTTCGTAGATGTTCAATGTAACGTTAATAAAATGTTTGGAGCTAAAAAGAAAACTGAGAAAGTTGAACAAATAGAACCTGTTCAAAAATCATCTAAAAAGAAAGATAAAGATAAAGATAAAGTAGAAGTTGAAATAATAAGAGATAAAATAAGTATTTTCAATGAATTAGATAATATTTAATAATAATTATTTAGGCAGACGGTTGAAATGGTTGAGGTTCAGGTGCGGGCGGGCTGCATTTCAGGGCTGCATTTCAGGTTCTGGTTCCAGGGCCTGCTGTTGCAAGAGTTGATCTCGTGCCCGCCCCATATCCTGAGGAATTGTATCCCCTTCACGCGAAGCTTCCCATACACCCACGAATGTGTTAACTTCAGAAATAAGGTCGTCTGGTAATACTGTTTCTAGATCTATTTCTCTCTCTTTTAAATATTCATATAATCCTTCTATAAGATATTCACCTAAAATCGCACGCACGTCGCCGGGAATACCACACCTATGAAATGCCTTTCGAAGATCTTCTATTTTCAAATTGAGGACTGATAATTCTCTTTCTGCTTGGAATTGTTGGGGAAAACTGAGAACCCCTCTTCCCATATTGATAAATGCCATAGTGCGCGTCCTTCCTTCCTCTTCTTCTTCTATCTTATCTACTGGAAAGATTACGGGTATACTAACAGCACCCCATTTATCAAATAAATTAATAGTTCCTTGAGCAGCCTCGGCAGGTCGTGAGAAACGTCTTGCCAGTGCGAAAGTCCATGGATCAACATCAGGGGATGAGCCGGGAGGGAGTAAAGGGGGTTTGTATGTTCTTCTTATGAATTTTGACGTTAATAATCCAGCAAATGCTCCAGATGCAAAATCTACTCCCGAGTTCATTTTCGTGACAAGTTCGAGGAAACCAGGGGAATTAAAAAGACCCATGAGTTCCTGCCCCGCTTCTATCACATGACGCCTTGTATGTTCGTCGACCGATCTACATTGAGCAGCAACATTAACTTGAACATCTTCACGAGATCGCGGAACACTATCATACGCACCTTTTATTAATGTATATAATGCGATGGTTGCTGCTGCCGCTCCTGTATATGTCGCTATTCCACTACATGTAGACCCAATTACAACTGATACTATTGTTAGTAAAAGCTTATCAAGAGTTCCAAATAATTGCCCCACTGTAAGCGCGCCCGCAAAGGGAGCAACATAGGAATTAGTCCCTACTATCATAAATAATGTCTTAAATGAATATTTAAAAATACGGTGCCAATATATAACCATTTCTCCATGAGTATCTGGATTCCATACAGTTCGTGTATCTTCTGGTGGTACAAATGTATTATGAGGACCGAAACCTTGACTTTCCAGACTGCTCACGATTTCTCTCGCAACATCGTGGCCTTCGCGGCGCGCTGCCACCGCACCGCTGCGCGCTGTTCCGCGGCGCGCGGCGGACGCTGCACGCCGACTACTCAGTGCGCTCCGAGCGTGACTGGTGACTGGAGGGCGGTGGGGGGGGCGGTGCGCGCCCGACCCGGGTCTGCGGCTTGACCATTGAGGAAGACCTTCGGGGTCCATCCCACCATTCATAATCCCACCATTCATAATCCCTACCATATCTCCGCGTGTGCCAGCAGGTTTTATAACGAGTTCGTTGTATAAAGTTTTAGCAGCTCTATATAGATCTGTTATGTTATGAGGATTTAAAAGGCTGTGGTTGGGGGGAGGGAGGGCACCACCAAATAAGAAATTTCTTCTTCTAGTTGATCTTCTAGTTGAACGTCTAACATTCTTTCTAATTGAACGCTTTAATGCTCTAGTGGAGCGTCTTGTTGAACGCCGAGTGGAGCGTCTTGTTGAACGCCGAGTGGAGCGTCTAGTAGAGCGTCTTGTTGAACGCCGGGTGGAGCGTCTAGTAGAGCGTCTGGCAACACGTGTTGAACGTCTACGTGAATCACGTCTAGTCACTTTTCTGGTCATTATTTATACTTATATACAATATTTTATTTTTACTTAATAATTATCTACGAGCGGATCTACGAGTGGATCTACGAGCGGATCTACGAGTGGATCTACGAGCGGATCTACGAGCGGATCTACGAGCGGATCTACGGGATGATCTACGGGCTGATCTACGAGCTGATCTTCTCCTTGTCCCACCCTGTTGATATTCTAAAGAATTATTAGGTCTAGAATCTCTCCTCCTAATTTGATCACTATCAGCATAATTCTGTAAATCTTGATATAAACCAGCCGAACCCTGATTAGGATCAATAAAGGGAACCATCATGATCAGTCTGTGTGCTGTCTGAGCACCTACACTTCTTACTAATCTTTCGGCGAGTCTCATACCATCTGATGCCATATCAGACGCTGCTCCAGATAATACTTCTGCTCCTACTCTAGCCCTTTGAACTGCTATACCCATATTAGAACCGATACTATCCGCAGCTGCTCTAACTGGTTCAAGTCTCGCAGCCATATTTCTTTGATTTTGTCTTCTCCGTTCTTCTCCCATTCTTTCATTGATTTCTCTCCTTTGAGTTTCTAACCTTCCCAATAATCTTTCAGTCCTTTCTCTTTCTTGAATATTAGCATCATTACGGGTTAAAGGGCCAATTGGCAAAGGACCTGGTTCTTGTGGCTGAAAACGTTGTAAAGAAGGCGGTGTAGAACCTCTCCAAGCATTTGGATTTTGAGTCAATCTATCTTCCATCCTTAACATGTCTTCTACACTTTCTAGTTGAGCGATAGCAGCTCTGTTTTCTCTTTCAGCTTCTTCCAAGTTTTCTGTTTTGATACGATTTGGTCCTTCAGGGGCTCTATCTTGTTCTTCAGATCGTGTTCTCTTCGGTGGCATTGTTTATAATATTATCAATATTTTTTTATGCCGAGCATGATACACATGGTTTTTCTGGTTCAATCGTAAATTGAAGTGCTTTTGAGCTTGGTCGTGTTCTAAGATAATACATTCCCGTCTTAAGTCCCCTTTCCCATCCATAAAAATGCATTGAGGAAAGTCTCTTAAAATTAGGCGATTCTACAAAAAGATTAAGGCTTTGAGACTGACATATAAATGCTCCTCTATCAGCAGCCATATCAAGAATATGACGCTGTTTTACTTCCCAAGCTGTCTTATACCTTCCCCTAATAGAAGATGGAATTTCTTTAATATTTTGAACAGAACCATCATTCAATACAATCTTATCTTTCATTTCTTCACTCCACATACCAATTTCAATAAGATCTTTTACAAGATATTCATTAATAACCATGAATTCTCCAGCAAGAACGCGCCTTGAATAAATATTTGAGATAACTGGCTCAATACATTCAAAGTTCCCTAAAATTTGGGATGTAGATGCAGTCGGCATTGGAGCAACAAGCAAACTATTACGAACACCATATTTCTTAATATCAGTTCTTAAAGTATCCCAATCATGAAGAGAATTATCAACTGGAACACCCCAAAGATCATGTTGTAAAAACCCGTTGTAAAGAGGTGACCCAATATATGTAGAATATGTTCCTAGATATTCATCTCTTTCAATTTCACTATCAATTGGTTTTAGTTCATCATTAAGTTTTCTTAAGATATCATCAGAAACAAATTCTTCTTCATTTGGAGAAAATGACCTTATTCCAGATTTAAATAATTTTATCTTTTCTTCTCTATCTCTCGCAATTTCCATCGATGCTTGAAGAGATCCATAGTAAATACTTTCAAATATTTTACGATTAATCTCTTTAGATTCTTCCGAGCCAAATTCAGTCTTCATTTCATAGAAAACATTCGCAAGACCTTGAACACCGATACCAATCGGACGATGCCTACGATTAGACCTTTCCGTTTCAGGAATTGGATAAAAATTATAATCAATGATCTTATTTAAGTTATAAGTTAGTGTCTTAGATAATTCCTTTAGCTTTTGATAATCAAAGGAAGGCTTTGACCATTGAACAAGTTCCGTATATCCACCAATATGTTCATTACAATTTACATATATCTGTGGAAATGTTACACCATGAAGGTCATCCGTTATAAGTGTATATTGAGATTTATCTTTTGTAATATAACTGATACCATTTTTTTCACAGAGTCTCTTAGCAGCATCGCAATACATACATCCTTCTTTTGTATATATATACAATACTACATTGGAAAAATTCTTCTGTGTGAGACAATTGGGGAGAGAAATAGATGCTAAATTACAAACAGCTGTTTCTTCATCATTTGAATACTCAATAATCTCAGTACAAAGATTTGAAGATTTGATTGTTCCAAGATTATTTTGATTTGATTTCCTATTACAAGCATCTTTGTAAAGTAGATAAGGTGTTCCAGTTTCAATCTGTGATGTTAAGATTGAAAACCAAAGATCTTGAGCATTCAACTGCTTTCTAAACTTACCTTCTGACTCATACTTCATGTAAAGTTCTTCAAATTCATCTCCATAGCAATCACTCAAACCAGGGGATTCATGTGGACACATTAATGACCAAACACCATTTTCTTTTACTCTCTTCATAAAGAGATCTGGAATCCACAATCCATAAAATAAGTCTCTTGCTCTTTCGTGCTCATTACCATGGTTTTTCTTAAGCTCAAGAAAGTCTTCTATATCGGCATGCCAAGGTTCAAGATAAATAGCGAAAGAACCATTGCGTTTTCCACCTCCCTGATCTATATAACGGGCCGTATCATTAAATACCCGCAACATAGGAACAATTCCGTTTGAATAACCATTCGTTCCCTTGATAAATGAAGTGTTTGAACGAATGTTGTGAATATGAAGACCAATACCACCTGAATACTTTGAAATAAGAGCACAATCTTTTAGAGTATCATAAATCCCCTTTACAGAATCTTCTTTCATGGACAAAAGAAAGCAAGAGGCAAGTTGTTCGCGATTAGTTCCAGCATTAAAAAGTGTTGGTGTCGCGTGAATAAAATCCTTATTTGATATGTGTCTATATGTTTCATATGCTTTTTCAAGGTTATCCCTGTGAATACATAGTGCTACCCTCATAAAAAGATGCTGGGGTCTTTCAACAATAACACCATCAACCTTTAAAAGATAACTCTTTTGGAGTGTTTTAAAACCAAAAAAATCAATGTTGTAATCGTTCATTTCTTCAATATGATTATCAATTTCTTCTCTGTGAGAAACTACGAGGTCATAAAGGTAGTCTTTAATAATACTATTCTTATGAAGGATCTCTGCAACTTCAGAAAACTTTAAATTGGTGCTCTTAATATGGTTAGATACAACAAGTCTACTCGCAAGAACGGCATAATCATGATTCTTTGAATAAAGTGATATAGCTGTCTCAGAAGCTAATTCATCCAGCTTACTTGTTTTAACTCCATCATGAATTTCAGTACAAACCTTTTGAGCAATCAAAACAGGATCTATATCTATTTTATTAGAAAATTCTTCTCCTGAACAAAGGAGCTTAATACGATTAAGGATTTTGTCAAAAGAAACTTCTTCTGTGGAACCATTTCTTTTTTCGACGAGCATTTAGATTATATAATATAATATAATATATTGAGGTGATTTTAAGTATTTTATATGTCCATTTATACTATATGTTTTTACTAATATTTATATTAATCGTCATAATTATATGTATATATTTTAAAAATAAAAATAAAATACCAAATATAGTTCACTTTATTTTTGGTCTCAAACCTCAAAATGAAGAATTTTGTTTTGTTTATTATCTTTCAGTGCTAAGTGCATATATAGTAAACAAACCAGAAAAAATATATTTTTATTACCATTATGAACCATATGGAAAATGGTGGGAAAGATTAAAACAAAAAATACAAGTATTAGAATTAGAAAAGATATTATTACCAACACATATAGGTAAGAAGGAGATAAAACATTTCGCACATAAAGCTGATTGGGTTAGAATGAATAAGTTATATGAAAGAGGTGGAATTTACATGGATATAGATACGATAACATATAAATCTTATAAAGATCTTTTAAAATATAATACCGTTTTAGGTTATGAAATATATCATGAAAAATCTATATGTAATGCTTTTATGATGACTATTCCTCAAAGTGATTTCTTTTCTTTATGGTTAAAAAATTATGAAAAATATTTCAATTCCGATGGTTGGGGAGAAGCATCTATTCGTTTACCTGGGAAAATAAACGAAAAATTTCCATGGTATGCGAAAGTATTTCCACCAGAATATTTCTTTAGACCTTACGCAAAAGAAGGAGAAAAAATATTTCGTGATAATACAAAAATAAACGATAGTTTAGTTACACTTCACTTATGGGAATCATATACAAAACAATACATAGATAATATAAAAGATTATGGATGGATTGAAGATAACAAAGATACACTCTATAGTAAAATTGTGATGGCTAATATTTCTAAAGATGATATTTAAAAAGAAATCATTCTCAATTATAATGAATGATAATCTAAGTGAAGATATTATTGATTTATTTAAAAAGAAATCATTTTTAAGAGAATGGTTACAATATAAATATAAACAAAAATCATTGGCTATCTATGGTCTACCTGGAACAGGAAAAACTACGATAGCAGATTACATACTAAAAGACTGGGTTAGAGTATATGTAAAAAGTGATTTCTGTAGATCTACTCACAATTTTGACGAATACCTTGAAGATACTCTGTATAAGAAAAGTATAACTATGATGTTTAACGATAAAATTTATAAATCATTAATTATAGATGATATTTATTTCATACAAATAAATGATAAAAAATTATTTAAATCAATATGTGAATTTTCTAAGAAAAAAGAAAAAAACAATCCTATTATATACATATTTAACAATATCAACAAAAATGTAAAATCTATCATAAATAAATGTTTTCCTTTTAAAATAGAATATGATGTATCTGATTTGACCCTTTTCACAAAGAAATATTTCTTACAACATATTGATACATATGATATACAAGACTTAGTAGTTAAATCGAATAAAAATTTACACAATATTAAAGTTAATATAGAATTTTACAAAGATAAGTTCTCAAATATAAACATCTATGATAATGTAAATTATGAACTTTCGGAACATATCAAAAATATAGTTAAAATGGAATCTATTGATGAAATCTACAGTAATTCTTATAGTGATTATATGGTTATAGGTATGAATCTTCTTGATAGCATGGATGTCTTTTTCAAAAATAAAAGTATATCAAAAAAAGATAAATTAAGAATTATTTCACAAGTTTATGAAAACAATACAATTGCTGATAATATCTATAAAAAACTAAATGAAACGAATGATTGGAATTTAATCAATCATATATTAACGTTTAATACACTTTCTACAATCTACACAATAAAAAAAAACGATCTTGTAATAGAAAATGTACCATATACAAAATATATTAGTAAAAGTATCATATTCATACATAAAAACAAAGTATTAGATACAAAGATAGAAAATGTAGAATGTCTTTACATACTTATAGAAAAATATTTAGATAAAAATGAAAAGACATTGTTTAATGATATAAAAAACTACATCAATTATTTTAATATTAATCTACATGTCGCCGAAATGTTTCTTAAATACTTTAAAAACTATAATAAAGATAAAATTAAAATATTTTATTAAAATATAATGCCAAGAAAAAAAAATATAAAAAAAACTGAATTAAAAGATTACCTGGATATTGAAGAAGAAATTTCCCGAACATCAAAAAAATATTTTAATATACATTTTTTACTCGTTTATGGTATAGAAAATAATCTAAATAACATGGATAAAAAAATCCTTACAAACGGTAAAGATATTACCGCTTTAGAAGCTATAACAGAAACTATCAGAAACCTTACATTTGTTAACGAGAAAGAAGCTTATAAAAATCATCTAGAATTTATAAAAGCGAGTCTTTCTAAATATACAGAATATAATATAAATGGTGGTCTTATAGATAAAATTATTAATAATTTTGAAAAAATGAAAGAAGATGTAAAAGCTCTAGAAGAAATATTAAAAACAAAAAATTTTTCAGAAGATATTTTAGAGCTATTTAAGGAATTTTATGAAAAAAACGCGAATAATCAAACAATTAAAAACTTCATTACAAATAACTATTATGATTTAAGAGGTGATAAAAAGACAAACGAGAGTAAAAAATTCCTTGATTTAGGCATTGATATTGGTAATTTAAGAAAAAAGATAAATACTAAGGATGTTGAACCTGCAAAATATCCGTTTTATTTAGAAAATCTCATAGAAGCTATGAAATATAGATACTTGATAGAAAAAGATAAATACGATGAATATATTTACTATATGAGTAAGATTGCTGAAATATATCAAGAAACAGAGAAAATTGCTCCATACAAATGGGAAGAAAAGGCTTTAGTAACACAATTATTAAAGTTATATAATATAGATATTAAGTCTGCTATTAAGTATATTGATGTAAAGAAATCTAAACAAAAAGAAGAAAAAAGCCGATTTAAAATCATTAAAAGAAAAAAACAAATATCAGATAAGCTTAATTTTTTAGATAATTCTGTAAAAGAATTTGAGAAACTTATTCAATCGGAAGAAAAAACAAAAAGAATACTAAAGGATGAAAAAATAGTTCTTTTAAAACAATATCTAATAAAAGTAAAAGAAATACTTACAAATTATCAAGATGATACTGAAGTCGCCAGTCCATTAGACGAACTAGAAGATTTAGAATTAAAGGTTGGTGAAGAAGAAGTGGATGCACCAGCACCAGCACCAGCACCAGAAGGAGAAGCAGCAGCAGCAGCAGCAGCAGAAGCAGATCAAGCAGGAGAACCAGAAGCAGTAGGAGAACCAGAAGCAGATCAAGCAGCATCACCAGGAGAACCAGAAGCAGTAGGAGAACCAGAAGCAGATCAAGCAGATCAAGCAGCATCACCAGCAGCACCAGAAGCACCAGCACCAGCACTAGCAGCAGCACCAGAAGCAGGTGGTGGAGGTGTTCGTATCAAAAGAAAGAGAAAGAGAACACCTATTAAACGTAGATAATTTATTCTTTTGATTTTTTATAATCTTCAAAATCTTTTTTTGTTAATTCATAACCCCAATGTAATAACACCTGTCGGATTACAGGACTAACTGTAGGGTCATCATATTTTTTACCCTTTTTAATAATCTCGTTCATTAATCTTCTTCTAAATCTACCATTTGGTCCAGTCAATTTTGCCCAACGATCTATTTGTCTTTCATCATCATACATCCTTCTTCCTCTATAAAATCTACAATACCACTGGAACCACCCATATGGATCCTCTTTTACAATCCAATTACTTTTTTCCCATGATTCTAAAGAAGATCCACATTTAACACCATATTTATTTACTTTTTTATCATATTTTTCTGAAATTACTACATTCTCAATATCTAGTCCTTTAAACCAAGTCTTCGGATATTCTGAAATAACATTTTTACCATTATATTTTTTGTCTGTTACAGATGAATAAATTGGTCTAAAATATGTCCCTCCAAAAGCTCCTTTCTTAAAGACATCTTTAGGAGTAACATTAGGTTTAAAATCAGGGTAATCTTTGAATGAACGCATATTATACTATAATTGAATATAATATTAAAATATGAACACGGTTAAAAATATTGTATATTAATATAATGAAAACAAGAAGGAGGGATACACGTCTAAGAAAAGATACTCGGCGTAGAAAAGATACTCGGCGTAGAAAGGATACTCGGCGTAGAAAAGATACTCGTCGTAGAAAAGATACTCGGCGTAGAAAAGATACTCGTCGTAGAAAAGATACTCGGCGTAGAAAGGATACTCGGCGTAGAAAGGAAACGCGTCGTAGAAAGGAAACAAAAACGAAATTAAGTAAATGTCTAGCTATTAAAAAAAGTGGAGAAAATGAAAAAACTTTAAAAGACAGTTATAAGATAAAAGATAAAGATGTAAATGTATTTGTTATAAACTTAAAAAAACATAGTGACCGCTGGAAGAAATATAAAGGTAATCCAAACTACAAAAGATTTCCTGCTGTTGTAGGTGCCGATTTACCATCAGATAATGAGTTTTTAAAAGGTAAATTAGTTATGATGTGGAATGCGAGTGATAAGCAACGTAGAAATGTGGTTGGTTGTTATTTATCTCACTTAAATCTTCTTAAAAAAATAGTAAGGCAAAAATTAAATAAAACAATTGTCTTAGAGGATGATTGTCAAATTGATACAAAAGAACTTAATAAAGTTAATCTAAACAAATTACCACAAGATAAAATGATATATTTTGGAGGAACACTGCGTTCAATGACTTTTAAAACAAAGGGTTGGGATTTAAATAAAACACGGAAATCATTAAATTGTGATAAAAATAAATCTAAATTAAACAAGATCGTTTCAGGAAAATTTAAAATAGGAGGAGCTCACTGTTATTATTACCCTACATGGAAAACTGCTGAAAACATTGTTAAATATTTAGAGTCTAAAGAAAGAGTTAGAGCAATTGATTCTGAATTCGCAATTATTCAGAAAGATAGACCAGAT
>Ga0209335_10001606_pt1:17500-25723 | contig 25723 bp, 24 predicted proteins | sample COG_09_FD_184753 | JGI IMG/M metagenome (GOLD analysis project Ga0209335, IMG submission 184753) | Pelagic Microbial community sample from North Sea - COGITO 998_met_09 (SPAdes) (version 2) | ecosystem: Environmental > Aquatic > Marine > Neritic zone/Coastal water | place...
ATATCTGAATCATCTACTTTTAGATCAGGTAATTCAATATCATCTAAATCATCTAAATCTAATACTTGAGGTAATCCTTTCTTTTTAGATTTTTTCTTTGGACCAGTGGTTACTTTTTTTATTTCTTCTACTTTCTTTTCTTGTTTTTTTATAAAGTCTCCAGTCAATGATGTGTAAATAGTGTTTTTAGGGATTAATGTTATGCTATTTTCATAATTACGACGTTTTTTATTCATTAATACAGCTTTTTGTAAACTATAACTATTTAGAATCATAATCCTTATTATATATAGTATATTTATTTTAAATGCCTAAAGCCAAACCTAAGAATGTTTTAAAGCAATATGATGATGAAAGTAAAATAGAAGTTGGTCTTGATGAAGCAGGGAGAGGATGCCTTTTTGGACCTGTATGTATCGCAGGTGTTATATGGTGTAAACAAGATCCAGAAAATGGAATGGAAGTCAAAGATTCAAAAAAATGTTCTGAGAAATATAGAAATCAATGTTTTGATTATATAACCAAAACAGCACAACAATACTCTATCAAAATTATCGATCATGAAGAAATAGATGAAAAAAATATCCTTCAATGTTCAATTGAAGGAATGCACTTATGTTTAGACGAAATTACAGGACGTCAAAAAATAGACATAATCCTTGTAGATGGAAACCATTTTAAACATTACTATTCTTCTCATATGGATGAATTTATTGAACATAAATGTGTTATTAAAGGAGACAATACATACAAAAGTATTGCTGCCGCAAGTATTTTAGCTAAAACATATCGCGACAACTACATACTAAATTTAGTAAAAGAACATCCAGAATTAGAAAAATACGGGATACATAAAAATAAAGGTTATGGAACAAAAGAACATATGGAAGCTATCAAAAAGTATGGAATTACAAAATGGCATAGAAAGTCTTTTGCTCCATGTAAAGTGAATTAATCAAAAGAAATAACTACTTTTTCAGAATCTCTATTTGTTTTCATATCTATCTGTAAAGGTATTACCTGATAAAATAATATTTTCTTACCATTTACATATTTTTCTTTTGACATTAATGTATAGTTTTGCATTTTTAAGAATTGTCTTAAAATAGTTATACATTTCTTTTCATTTATATCTAGAAGATATTTTTTAGCCTTACAAGGAATATAATATCTTAATAATTCATGATACATTTCATTAATACCATCAACTGTACTTAAATCAGACAAATTTTCCCTTGTAAAAGAATGATTATCATCTAATCCTTTAATACCGAAGTTCTCTAAGATCTTTTCGGTGATTTCAATATTTGGGGAAACTTTAAAAAGCTGATTTTTTTGATTCTTCATATGTTATAATTTATTTTAATTTTTGTAAAAAATCTTAAATTTGATCTTTTAATTAATATCTATCTCAAAATATGTGGATCACCTGTTATAATTGTAATGGAGTGGGTATTGAACCTAATAAAAAGAATAATCAGGTATTATCTCGGGAGAGGAATGAAGAAATATATTGCCATGCTTGTGAAAGATACAGACTTACAACAGAAAATTACGATTTTTATGGTCAAATATGGATTGAGGGTGATTATGAAATTTCAACACCTCCTTCTTCGCCCCGAACATTAAATGAATAATTGTAATTTAAAAATAAAAAAAATACATATATATATAAATGTCTACTGATAAAAGATTGATAAATCCATGGGATGTAATTGACACGTTCTTCAGAGATACAAGTTACTACAAATCACAACATCAAATTGATTCTTTTGATGAATTTATCTTTTCAGAAGAAAATGGTATTAGAAATATAATTAAAAGAGAAAATCCCTTCATAATTTACAAAGGACAGGACACATTTACAGGTAAATTCGATTATGAAATTAAAATATATTTTGGTGAAACATTAGATGAAAATGGTGAAATTGTAAATGGAAAGGAAAATATATTTGTTTCATCCCCAGCTATGTATGATGGTGATGTATTAAAAGAAATGTTTCCAAATGATGCTAGAATAAGGAATTTAACCTATAAGAGTAACGTTTTTTGTAATATCGGTGTCCATTTTACCTTTCAAGGTAAAAGTGAAGGAACACCTCCTAAAATACTCAATTTTGAAAAGGTAAATATTGGTTCAATACCAATTATGATACATTCTAAAACTTGTCTTTTACACAAATTAGATCCTATTAAACTTAGTGAATTTGGAGAATGCCCCTATGACCAAGGAGGCTACTTTGTGATTAAAGGAAAAGAAAAAGTTATCCTTTCTCTTGAGAAAAAGGTAAACAATATTCTGTATATAAATAAATCATCTGATGAAAACATAATTTTACAAGGGAATATTAAGTCCGTATCAAATGAAGGGTTTCAATCTTCAAGAACAAATAATATAAACTTTGTAATCAATAAACTACGTGAAAAGATTGACGGAAATACTATCATAAGAAAAGAAAATACATTTAATGTTCGCATACTCGGGGTTGACGTTGAAGTTCCTCTTTTTATTCTTTTCAGAGCACTTGGATTTGTTTCTGATAAACGTATCCTGTCTCTTATTATTTATGAAAATGATCCTGACAACCTAAAGAAGAAAATTATAGAATATATTCGTCCTTCAGTAAAAGCCGCACATCCGATTTTCACTCAAAAATCAGCATTCAAATTCTTATCTCTCAATACAAAAGGAAAAGAAAACTTTAATGTTATTGATCTGATCAATAACAACTTGTTTCCAAATTATGGTAATGATAATCTATCAAAGGGGTATTACTTAGGCTACGTTGTAAGGAAGATCTTATTAACTCATATTGGACTATATTCTGAAACCGATAGGGATTCATATTACAATAAACGAGTGGATCTCCCGGGATCATTACTTGTAGAACTTTATCGCGAGTTATGGGGTAATTTTAAAAGGAATACATCCCTTAGAATTGATAGTGAATATAAGCTAAACTATGAATCAATTGAGTCTGCCGATATAACGAACATAATCAATGATTTTAATGTCTCTAAGATTTTTGATAACAAGATAATGGATTCTATCAATAAATCTTTCGGGGCTAGATTTGGAACTGGTGTTTCATCTCGTCAAGGGATTGTTCAAGATTTAAATAGAAATGTTATGTTGGGGACACTTTCACATATTCGTCGTCTTTCTACACCATTACCATCGGGGTCTAAAACAATTGGTCCTAGAAAACTACATAATTCGCAATGGGGGTTCGTATGTCCAACAGAATCACCAGATGGTGGAAATGTAGGTATTATCAATCATCTTTCAATTATTGCGAGAGTTACAAACAATATTAGTGAAACTGGATTATATAATGCTTTAGTAGATGGAGAATTAATTAAACTTGAGAATAGTAGTATCTCTGACATTACAACATATACAAATGTTTTCTTAAATGGAAAGATGGTTGGTCTTCACAAAAACCCATCATTACTTCAGAAATATATGAAATTACTAAAATTAAATAGTTTCATCAACATTACAACATCGATATCATGGAATATCAAAACAAATGAATTTCATGTTTTTACTGATTCAGGAAGAATTATTCGCCCCATATTTTTCTTAAAAACAGATGAAAATGGTGATAAATATAATGAACTCATTTCAGGTGATAAATCTTACATTGAATCATGGAAGAAAGCAATCCATGGTTATCTATATGGTAAAGTTGATGATCTAGATTTTACAACTCCCAAATATTTTAGTGAAGAATTATCAGTTCTCAAACAAAATAAAAACTTTATGGAAATATTACAAAAATCAGCGAGTGTTATTGAATATATTGATTCAACAGAATCTGAAAATGCTCTCATAGGTAGAGATATGAAATCTTTTACAAAAGAAAATACACATTGCGAAATACATTCTTCACTTATGTTGAGTGCTGTTTCTCTTAATATCCCATTCCCAGAACACAGTCAATATCCAAGAAATGCTTTCTCGTGTCAACAAACAAAACACGCCGTGGGGGTTTACTCTTCTGCTTACACCACACGTTTTGAAACATTTAGTCATATATTAAACTATCCTCAAAGACCTATTGTCACTACTCGTTACAAAAAATATACAGATGTTGATAAACTCCCATACGGTATTAATGCGATTGTAGCAATTGCTTCTTACACTGGTTACAATCAAGAAGACTCTGTGATGTTAAACAAAACTTCAGTTGATCGTGGAATGTTTAAGTCTTTATACTACAGAAGCTATGAAGATAGTGAAAGTGATGAAAGAGGAAAGAAAGTTTATTTTTCAAATCCTTTAATGGAAAAGAATATTCATAAATTAAATCCAGGTAAATATTCAAATCTTGACGACCATGGTTTTGTAAAAGAAGAAACTTATGTTACAGATTCAGATATCTTATGTGCGAAATGTTTTAAAACAAATGCTGATGATGGAACCGAAATTACAAAAGTTGTGGGTAAAAAGGCCAACTTTGGAACATCTGGAATTGTAGATAAAGTTGTTGTTGTTAAAAACAAAGAAGGTTTAAGAACATCTAAAATAAGAATCAGAAAAGAAAAAATCCCAGGTATTGGTGATAAATTCGCATCAAGATGTGGACAGAAAGGTATGTGTGGTATGGTCTTAGAACAATGGGAAATGCCTTTTACTAAGGACGGAATAGTTCCAGATATTATTATTAACCCTCATGCGATACCAACAAGAATGACCGTAAATCAGTTACTAGAAGTTATCCTTGGTAAATCAGCATGTATCGGTGGTTATCTTGGAGATGCGACACCTTTCCAAAACAACGATATAAGACAATTTTCAGAAGTCTTAGAGGGATTCAATTACGAAAAAAATGGTGAAGAAGTAATGTATTCGGGTATTAATGGAGAACAAATGAAAACTACAATATTTATAGGCCCAACTTACTATCAAAGACTAAAGATTATGGTTGCCGATAAAATGCATAGCAGAGGAACAGGTCCCATGAATTATCTCACAAAACAACCAGCCGCTGGAAGAGCCAATAATGGTGGTTTGAGAATTGGTGAGATGGAGAGAGATAGTATATTATCACACGGAATATCTAGTTTCCTTAATGAATCAGTCATGGAACGATCTGATAAATACAAAGTCCAGATTGATAACAAAAATGGTATGATAACATATGATGAAAATATGGAAAGTAAAAGAACAGTAAAATTACCTCACGCAATGAAGTTACTCATACAAGAATTAGAATGTATGAGTGTTGGAGCAAGAATGGTTACAGAAGATTCTATCAATCGTGATATTTTCAATGAATTACACAAAAATATTTCTAAATATTCCATTGAAGAAGATTTCTTAGATGATGATATTGTTGAAGGAGAAGATGAATAAATTAGATACTAATTGGAAATATATAATCAAAACATTCTTTAGCATGTTCATCGTTTTCATCTCCTGTAGAGTAAACAGCTAGAACATGTAAGTTTTTAGAACACTCTTTTAAATTTGTAATTTTTCTATACTTATCATTTGAATAATATTCACATGGTATAATCCCATAATATTTGATACGAATATTATCAACCACAACACGATCATCTTCTCCATAGTGATATTTGTAATTTTTTTCTTGATCAAAATCCATTAATTCTATTTCTCCAACAATCTTGTAAATATTTCTTGTTTTCATCCTCAAAACAATGTCTTTTGCCTGTTGTGATACATCTTTGCGATTAAAGATAGAATCATCAAATTCTAAGAATAAATCAATATTGTCTGTTTCTACAACCATCTTAATGTTTACAACATCTTCAATGAGTTTAAGATATCTTTTCATCATATGTTCCAAACCCCTTACCTTTTTGTGATTATAAACTTCGCGATACATGATAAATCTTATGTGAAAGAAGTCTTCAATATTTGTCTTTACTTTGTCAGAATATTTAACCTTTCCATCTACAATCTTGGAATAATTCATAATTCTCTGAAACTCAATACCATAATTCAGTCCTGTCATATGTATGTCTCTCATCAAGTAATCAAAGCGATCTACATCAATACCATTCTTGTTTGACACAATCTGATACTTGTATCCTTCTTTTGTAGGATTAATAACATCTATGATAAAGTTTACTTCTTCTTCACTAAATCCTAAGTTGTATTTTGTGTTCATCCTTTTCAAGATGATACCTGAACGATATTCATGATGTTTTTCTTTTGGAACAATATCATCAAACAAGTGACTATAAGGACCATGCCCTATATCATGAATGAGACCAGCAATTGAAATACATAATCGTTCTCTTTCTGTAAAATACTTTCCATCTACATTCAAAATATCAATATATTGTTTCGCCAAATGATAAACACCAATTGAATGTTCAAAACGTGTATGTACGGCACATGGAAATACAAGATAACAACAACCAAGTTGTTTTATTTCTCTTAATCTTTGAAACTCAATTGTGTCGATAATCTTTTTTGCAGTTTCACACAAACTGATGTTCCCATGAATGATGTCGTAAAGCATAGTAAATATGTTTTACTTTTCATTTTAGTAATTATCAAATTTAAAACAAAAAATATTTATGAGATAATTTAACAGATTGTTTACAAAAGCTTATAGTATTTTCGTGGAATATGATTCGTTTTTAGTAATTTACCTTCATTGAATAATTTTGCACATGTTGCATTACAAGTATTACATGGTGTTTTAGCATCATCAGACCATGGTTTTACAGTCATTTTATTTATTTCATCAAATATATCCCTTACAGTCCTTTGTTCACCATCTTTACAAACATGAAGTATGTAATCGCTAAATTTTTGAAATGGTTTTTCACCAGGTGTAATGTTTAAAAGATCCTGTAATTTACTTATTTCTTCATTTTTTGCTTGTATTTCTTCATTTTTTTTCTTTAATTTTGCTTTAAGTTTTTCTATTTCTGTATCCTTTTCAATAAAGATATCTTTTATAGCTGTTATATGATGAGTAAAACTCATTATAATTTGTTTTTATATCCATTTCATTTAATTATTCAAATTTTTATTTTGATTTTGATTTAAGTTTTTTTTAACATAAAAACTGTTAAAATTTGAAACTATTTAAAAATAAAATCTAATATAATAACATAAAACATGGTAAAGAAATACAAATCGGGAATAGATAATCACATTTCAGAACAAAAAAGTCATCACGAACAACATATAAAAACTAGTAAACACAAACAAGCAAGAGAAATTGAAAGACTTAAAATGATGCAAAAAAACCAGTGGGGAAATAGCGGGAATGGTAAGAAAATTAAACTAGAAGGAGAAGAAAAAGAGAAACACATCGAAAAACTACTTGACAAGAAAGAAACAATTATTATTGACGTCCACGATATAGATATTACTATGAACTCTAACATTTCTAATCGTGAAGCACTCAAAGAAAAAATCCACGAAATCCATAATTTTCTTAGAAATAATGGGGCAGGATATGGTATGGCAGCACTCAAAGTATTCAATATCTTCTATGGTCTAAAAAGAATTGAAGAAAACAAATTATTCGATAAAGTTTATTTATCCGATGAATGTAAATTTTCATATCTTTTGGAAAAATCTAAAGGAGATGATGATGAACTCGCGAATATTATATATAATCAAGTTTTAGAATCACTGAGTAAAAGTAAATTAAGCTATTTCCTATTCTATGAAATCCCTACAAATATGAAAGGAAAAATATTTTCACACTTGATTAATGAATTAGATAAACTAACTGAAATTGAAAAAAGTTCGGGAGAACAATTGACAGGTAAGATTTATGAATATTTCATTGGTAGAGATAAACAAGCTATTTCTGAACTTGGTGCTTATTTCACGAATAGATTAATCGTAGATTATATCTACAAACAACTAGAGTTGGAATGTGATGAAGATGGTTCAATTGGAACAATGGTTGATCCATTTGGTGGATCGGGTGGATTTACAACAGGGTATATTAATTGGATGAAAGAAAAATATCCTGATTTAGATTGGTCGTCTGAAATAAACAAAATACACCATTACGATATGAATGAAGATGTTATTAAATCTGCAGCATTGGAGTTCTTCTGCATCACGGGTGAAGTCCCAAATATGGAACATTTACAATATAAAAATTCCTTTACAGATGAGTTCAAAAACATGAAGTTTAAGAATTGTATTACAAATCCCCCTTATGGAGGTGATAAGAATAATAAATCTGATGCTGAGAAAAAAAGAGAAAAAAT
>Ga0209335_10001608_pt1 | contig 25690 bp, 23 predicted proteins | sample COG_09_FD_184753 | JGI IMG/M metagenome (GOLD analysis project Ga0209335, IMG submission 184753) | Pelagic Microbial community sample from North Sea - COGITO 998_met_09 (SPAdes) (version 2) | ecosystem: Environmental > Aquatic > Marine > Neritic zone/Coastal water | place: Helgoland, sampling...
GAAGCATTAAATAATGCGCTTAACGCTATTAACTCAGTTCAAGAGGGAATTGATTTAAAAATCTCTACAGACCTATTCTCAATTGACATTAGAGAATGCCTAAGACATCTTGGAAACATTACTGGAGAATACGATGTAGATAAAGATATTTTAGGACATATCTTTTCTAATTTCTGTATTGGAAAGTAAGCATGATGAGAATTAAAAATTCTACAATAAATCTAAGCGCTGCATTAATTCAGATTTTTTTGAACGACTAACAGGTACTATATCTTTTTTTATAAGTATACTATTATCCTCTATATCTATAATTTTTTTCACATTTATTATATAGGAACGATGTATCTTTAAAAATAAAGAACCTGGAAGTTTTTCTTCTATTTTCTTAAGAGTTGAATGCACTATATAATTATTGTCATCAGTTCTTATATTTATATAATCTCCATTGGCTTCAATAAGATAAATACTATGCAAATCTATTTTTATAAGACGTCTGTCTATGTTTACATAAAAATCATTCTTTAGTTCTGCGGTATTACTCGTATTAATGGCAGGTTTTAATTGACTTCTTAATTTTTTAATAGCCTTTTGAAACCTTGGCAGCTCAATTGGTTTCAATAAATAATCTACTATAAAATCATATTCAAAAGCCTCAATTGCAAATTTTGGATCAGAGGTTGTTAGAATAATTTTTATTGGCTTTTTTATTGTTTTTATGAAGTCTAAACCATTAAAGTCTGGCATGTGGAAATCTAAAAATACTAGATCCACCTCATTTTCATTTAAGTATTTAATGGCCTCTATGGCACTTGAAAATACTCCTGATACTTGAAGGTTTTCAGTTTGAGAACAAAGAGACTTTATAATAAGTCTTGCAGTTTTCTCATCATCAATTATAATGCAATTCATAGGGATTATATTGTTTTCAAATAATTAGAAATTGTTGCTAAAATAAGATCAAAATCATAGGCTTTATCATTAGACTTCAACCTAAGATTGTGTTCGTATTCGTCAGCAATTTTATAACTTTTTTCAAGTCCTAAAATACTAATTTTATGCTTAATTTTGTGAACACTCTGTTCAATTTTTTTGTAATCGTTATTCTTGCAGCTCTCAAAGTACTCTTTTCGCTCAACAGGAAATTCATTTTTGATGACATTTATCAATAAATTCTTGAAACTATCATCATCTTTTGCTAAACTGTTTACATAGTCTAAATTAGGGGTTTCCATACTTACTTTTTTATTGTGAAATAAAATATTGTTCCTTTTCCAATCTCGCTATCTATCCAAATATCACCTTCATAAAGATTGATGATTTTTTTTACAATAGATAAACCAATACCTGTTGATTTTTCACTTTTATTTAAAAAATGAAAAATTTTAAATATCTTTTTGTGAAATTTTTTATCAATTCCTATTCCGTTGTCTTTAACTGAGAATTGATAAAATAATTTTTTTTCTGTTACATCTATATCCACAATACAATTTTCTTTGTTTCCAAATTTAATTGCATTACTTATTAAATTTAAAAACAGCTGATGAAACTTAGTTTTTTCTCCTTTAATAATTGGCAATTTATTTAAAATGTTGATTGTAGTAGATTTTGGTATAAATAAAATTTTCTTAATGTCATCAATGATGATATTTAAATCTACATCACAGTCATACTCAGATTTAAATCCAGCACTTGAATATTCTAAAACATTAGAAATTAATTGCTCCATAGTTTCGAGTGTAATTCCTATGAGATCTAAGTTTTGTTTAGTTATAGTATCAAAATTGTTTTTATTATCAGTTTTAATCCATGAAACCAAAGCATCTATACTTCTTAAAGGAGTTTTAAGATCATGAGATACCACATGAGCATATTCCTGTAGTTCATTATTACTTAACTCCAACTCCTCAAGTAATTGGGTGTTTTTAGCTTCTGCCTTTTCTCTTTCTCTAATATTAATAGCAGTTTGTAATTTGATTCCTACCAGATTAGCAATACTTTCTAATGTTTTAACATGCTCTTGAGTGAAATAATTTTTATCTTCATGTTCAGAATCTATTACTCCTATTACCTTTCCTTGACTCAAAATAGGAACAGTAATTTCAGATAACCTAACTTCGTCATCTACAATATATCTTTTATCCTTTGAGGTATCATTTACAATTTCAGATTTGGCCGTCTTAGCAACAGAGCCAACAATACCCTCACCAATTTTAAGTATTAACCTATTTTTTATTTTATTGCCATCATCCAACTTTTCACCATAAACTGCTATTTGTTCCATGGTATTCTGCTCATGATCTACCAAATAAATAATACAGTCTTTAGAATCAAGGTATTCTGCAATATTATTTACAATCTCCCAAGCAATTTGGTATACATCTGTAATTCCCAATATTGATTTTGTTAGGTTGTTAACCATGTCTATAATGAGTGTCTTTTCTCTATCTGATGTAATGTCTTCAACCAATACAACTTGATTCTTAATTTTACCTTCTTTATCTCTTACTGAATTAATGTTTGTTTTTGCCCAAATTACTGAACCATCTTTTCTTCTGTATCTTTTACTAAAAGAAAGAGTATCAATTTCTCCTGTTTTAATTTGATCAAAACCGTTCTTTACCTCTTTGAAATCTTCCGGTATTAAAATATTTCTAATTCTAAGGCTCTTAAACTCTTCATCAGAATAACCAAGCATCTTTTGAAAAGTTGCATTTGTTTTTACAATTTTATCAACTTGAGTTAAAACTATTCCAACTGGGGCATTGTTAATAATTACATCTAATTCACTTTTTTGTTCCTGAATAAGTTCTATGTTTCGTTTAGATTCAGTGATGTCTAAATGAATACCTATTGAACCTATATAATCTCCATTAAGATTTAAATTAGGAGCACCGCTTATTAACCAATCTTTTTCTTTACCTAATTTATTTTTTACTTTCAACTCATAAGAGCCTGAAATACCGTTTATACGATTTTTGTTTTGCTCTGTTACGAAATGCCAATCATGCTTTGAAAGAAAAACTTCATGAGCTTTTTTCCCAATTAATTGATTTTCAGAATATCCAGACATATCCGAAAAACATTGATTAATCATTAAAATTTCATCATCCTGATTCACCTCAACTAATCCAAGATTCATATTGGCAATAATACTACTGTATTTTTCTTTTTGACTTTGTAAAATTTTATTGTGTAATTTTCCTAATGTAATATCTCTAAAAGTCCATAGATGCCCATTATACTCATTCCCTTTTTTAATAGGAATATAATCTCTTTCAATGGTGGTACCATCTTTCATAATGAGTTCATCCCCTAAAACTTGTTTTTTACCCCTTAATAATTCATCTACTCTGGTTACAAAATTTTCAGGATCATTAAATAAGTGTTTAGTATGTAAAGTGGCTTCAGAACAATTTAGTCCTATCAAACTTTTGGGTTTTAATTTAATTTTAAATAATTTACAAAATTGATTGTTTGTTAATACAATATTTCTGTTTTCATCTTCCAGTAAAACACCACTATATAGATTCATAATAAGTGAAGAAAGTCTATTTTTTGAATCTATTAATAAATCCTCTGCTTTTTTTTCTAAGGTAATATCTCTAATAATACCTTGAGCAGCTATTGGAATATTATTTTTATCAAAAATAAGTGTGGCATTAATTTGCACCCATTTTATTTCTTTAAGCTTAGTAATTACCCTAGAGGTAAAATTTGTAAAATAACCCTCTGTTTTTAGAGTGTCAAAAGATTTATATGTGTAATCATAATCTTTATGATAAATTAAATTAGTTACATTAAACTTTTCTTTTTTGATATCATACCCAAAAAGGTCCACTGCAATATCATTCATTTTTAAAACATTCCCAGATAAATCAATAACTAAATAAGCATCATTAATGTTTTTAAAAACTCCTTGCAACTGACTAGATTTTTCATCTAAAAGCCCCGCCAACTTAAGATTAGTTTTCTTTAGTTTTTCAGATAGAAAATATAAGTGCCTAGATTTTTCATCAAGAATTTCTTCAGCAGATTTTCTTGCAGCTTTTTCTCTTTCTAGAGCTCTTTGAAGTATGTCAATTTTAGCTTGACTCATTTAATTTCTTAATAATAAACTTAACCTCCGAGCCATCATTTTTTATCTTATCAAGGATAATAGTGGCTTTAGAATTAAAATGTTCAAAGGTTTTGTTCATCAAACCTAATCCAAAATGATGCATAGATCTACTAGACTTATAGATCATAATTAATGAATTTTCTGTTTTTTCCTCTACTATAAAAGTAGGTAATTCAGCATCATTATAAATTTTCTTAACTTCTACATGTATATGATTTTCTATAGAAGCTAGCATCTCTATTGGATCTTTAAATGATGATAAAAGGTCTGTATAATTAGTTTTTATAACATTAAAAAAATACTCTCCATAAATTAACAGTAAATTATCTTTAGATATACCCGTCTCTAGCTCGAGATTATGAAGTAATTGTAACATCTCTGAGAAACTGTAAGTACCAATAGAGGTATAACTTCCTTTAGATTCAAGTTTTGATTGTGAAATTATCTTATCAACCATTTCTAAGCCAAACTTAACCTCAATTAAATCAAGAAACTCGGTAAAAACAATTCCTTTCATGTCTTAGTAGGAATAAATTCGTTGTGGGTCCAATAATTTAAAGTAGCTATTATTTTTTCAACATAATCATCGTACTTCAATGGTTTAAGGATGTAACCTGATATACCTAACCTATAACATTCCAACACATCTTTTTGATTGTTAGAGGTTGTCAAAATAATCACAGGAATATAACTGTAATTAATGTTCTTTTTAAGAATAGATAAGAAATCGATGCCACTAATTTTTGGCATATTTAGGTCAAGTAGAATAATATCTGGAAAAACAGCTTTAGATTCAAGGAGTGATAAAGCTTTTTCGGCATTTTTTGCCTCAATTACTTTATGATTTAAATCTAATAAAGTAATCGTTCTTCTTATTTTCATAATTTCAATCATATTATCTTCTACCAATAATATGCTTAAAACCTTTTTCATATTTATAAATTTTAGGGAAACTTATATTACAATATTAATAATTACAAATATAAATTAATTTTTATTAGCATCCAATAACAGAAAAGTGTCGACAAATTACACATAAGTAACGATTTAATTAAGGGAGTTATTTATGAAAATTAGAGGTAAAAAATTGCTATTTATTGAGGAAATTTTTTAATTCTTGGTAATTAGAAACAAGTAGGGCAACTTTTTCTTTACTCATAACTTGATTAATTTGAGGGGGTATTTCTACATTAATTTTAAGAGTTTCTTCTACAACTTGTAAAAACTTAACCGGATGAGCAGTTTCTAAAAAAATACCAAACTCATTAGTTTTTAAACCGTGTTTTTTTAAACCTAAATAACCAATGGCTCCGTGTGGTTCTGAGATGTAATTAAATTTATTATGTATACTCTTCATCATTATTTTAGTTTCATCATCTGAAAAACTATATGAAGAAAAAGATTTTTTTAAGCTAGACAGGTTATTATCAAATAATTCTTGAATTCTAATAAAGTTACTTGGATTACCAACATCCATAGCATTTGAAATAGTAGCTTTAGATGGTTTCGGATCATAATTCCCTTTAATTAGGTATTGAGGAACGGTATCATTTATATTTGTTGAAGCTACAAAATGCTTGATGGGTAATCCTAATTTTTGAGCTAACAAACCAGCACAAATATTTCCAAAATTTCCGCTAGGGACAGAGAATATAATATCTTTATATTGTTTGCTAACTTGCTTATAGGCAAAGAAAAAATAAAACATTTGAGGCAGCCATCTAGCTACATTTATAGAATTTGCTGATGTTAAATTTCTAGAAATATTTTTATCTAAAAATGCCGATTTTACCATTTCTTGACAATCATCAAATACTCCGTCTACTTCAAGAGCAGTAATATTATTCCCTAAAGTAGTTAGTTGTTTTTCTTGAATTTCACTCACCTTCCCTTTGGGGTACAAAATTACTACTTGAACTCCTTTTGCGTTCAAAAATCCATTAGCAACAGCACCACCAGTGTCTCCAGAAGTTGCAACCAATACAGTAATATCTTCAGTTTTATTCTGATTAAAAAATTCTAAACATTGAGACATAAATCTTGCACCTACATCCTTAAAAGCCATCGTAGGGCCGTGAAATAATTCTAAAGAACCAATATTTTCATCCAAATTAACAACAGGAAAATCAAAAGAAATAGTTTTTTTGATAATCTCTTTAAGGATAGTAGCAGGAATTTCATCTCCAATAAATTGTTTGATTACTTCATATGCAATTTCTTCATTAGAATAGTCACTAATATTATTTATAAAGTCTTCAGAAATTGGAGTAATTTCTTCAGGGAAATACAATCCTCTATCTGGTGCGATTCCATTTTGAACTGCTTCTTTGAAAGAGGTCAAAGGCGCCGAATTATTTAGACTATAATATCTCATACTTTTTTATAAAATCTTAATTCCTTGTTGATTAATTTTTGAAACATGAATATCATAATCTATGCCTGTGTTGTTGTAAATTTCTGCCATTTTTTTACCTACTAGCTTTGCAGTTTCCTCTCCCTTACTCAGTGCAAAAATGGAGGGTCCTGAACCAGAAATACCTGCACCTAAAGCACCTGCCTGTATAACTCCTTTTTTAACTTTATCAAATTCTGGAATTAAAACCAATCGATTAGGTTCTATAATTTCATCATGTAAAGATCTTCCTATCAAATCATAATCATTTGTGTATAATCCACTAATTAAACCACCAAAATTACCCATTTGAGTAACTAGTTTCTTTAGTGACACTTGATTTTTTAAAACAGCTCTCGAATCTGATGTTTTTACTTCTATTTGAGGATGAATGATCGTCGCATATAACTCGTTAGGAGATTTAATTTTTAAAATATCCAGTGGTTCATAACTTCTAACCAGGGTAAAGCCTCCAAGAATTACTGGTGATACATTATCTGCATGTTCAGTACCACTAGCTAATTTTTCTCCTTGCATTGCAAAATAAATTAACTCTTGTTTAGAAAATGGCTTCCCTAGCAATTCATTGATTGCAAATACAGCACCAGCTGCACTTGCAGCACTACTGCCTATTCCACTACCTGGTTTTATCTTTTTATATATTTCTATTTCGTAACCAACAGAAGCATCTACTTTTTCAAGCAATGCTAACCCTGCAACACCAGCAACATTTCTATGTGTTTCTAGTGGCAAGTTCTGACCTGTTACTTTTATTATTTTTATTCCTTTTTCAGGCACCTCTCTAACAATCATTTCATCTCCAACAGTATCCAAACAAAGACCAAGAATATCAAAACCACAAGAGATATTGGCAACAGTTGCCGGTGTAAATATTTTAATTTCTTTCATCTAATTATTTTCTAATTTGTAGCATATACCCTACAGGTTTCCTGTTCTAATAACATCTGCAAATATACCAGAAGCTGTAACATCTGCTCCAGCACCAGCTCCTTTTATAATTAAAGGTTGTTCAGAATATCTATCTGTGTAAAATAACACAATATTATCACTTCCTTCTAGATGATAAAAAGAATGAGAGGGGTTTATTTCTTGCAAACCAACCCTAGCTTTACCATCTTTAAACTCGGCTACATATTTTAAACGACAGTTCTTCTCTTTTGAATCCAAAAATAACTGTTGAAATTGAGATTCATCTTTCTCTAGTGACAAATAAAAATCAGCATTATTTTTTGTGTCGAGACTTTCTTTTGATAAAAATGAATTGTTTTCTATATCTTCTAACTCCAAATTATAGCCACTTTCTCTAGCTAAAATTAAAATTTTTCTAGCCACATCAATACCGCTAAGATCTATTTTTGGGTCTGGTTCAGTATATCCTTCAGTAGCAGCTTGTTTTACCACTGAGGAAAAAGTTGTTGATGCATTAAATTTATTGAATACAAAATTTAGGCTCCCAGAGAGCACTGCTTGAATTTTATGAACTCTATCTCCTGAGGCTATTAAGTTCTTAAGCGTATCAATAATAGGTAAGCCAGCTCCAACATTAGTTTCATAAAGAAAAGAAACATTCGATTTTCGAGAAACATTTTTCAACGTATTGTAGTTTTCAGAACTAGAAGCACAGGCAATTTTATTACAAGTTACCACTGCAATATTTTGACGTAAATAGGCCTCATACATCTCTGAAACATTTTGATTGGCAGTAATATCTATAAAGATGCTATTTCTGAGGTTTAGCTCAGAAACTCTAGAAAAATAAGCATCAATTCCTGCCTTTTCTCCATTTTTTAAAAGTTCTTTCCAGTTAGATAAATCAATTCCATTTTCGTCAAAAAACATCTGTCTAGAATTAGATACTCCAATGACTCTAATTTTTAACTTTAAATTTTCTTTAATGTATTTTTTTTGTTGATTTATCTGAGCTAAAAACTTCTCTCCTACATTGCCTACTCCAGTTACAAAAAGATTCAATTCTTTAATTCTTTCTTCAAAGAAGCGCTCATGTAATGTATTTAATGCTTTTTTTGCTTCTATTTTATCTATTACAGCAGAAATATTTTTTTCTGATGCACCTTGAGCTATTGCACGAATATTTATATTGTTTTTTCCTAGAGCACTAAACATTTTACCACTTAATCCGTTATAATTTCTCATGTTATCACCAACTAAGGCGATGATGCATAGCTGTTTTTCAATTTTAACGGGTTTTACCTTTTGCAATTGAATTTCATATTCAAATACCTCATTAATAATAGTTTTTGCTTTAGAGGCATCATCATCAGAAATTGCAAGACAAATAGATAATTCTGAGGAAGCCTGAGTAATTAAAATAATATTTATTTGATGTAAATAAAGTACTTCAAATAAACGTTTAGAAAAACCAGGAACTCCAACCATTCCATTCCCCTCGAGAGTTACTAGAGAGATATCCTCTATGTAACTTATCCCTTTTACTGGCTTATTATTACTCGTTTCTTTGGTAATTAAAGTACCTAAATCTTCTGGATGAAATGTATTTTTTATAACTATGGGAATCTCTTTCCTTAAAACGGGTTGAATAGTGGGTGGATAAATTACTTTTGCTCCAAAATGAGACAATTCCATGGCCTCGTGGTATGATATGTGATCAATAACAGATGCTTGTTTTACAATAGATGGATTGGCAGTAAACATACCACTTACATCTGTCCAAATTTGTAATTCCGTAGCATTTAATGCAGCAGCTATGATTGATGCTGTAAAGTCTGAACCACCTCTTCCGAGTGTGGTTGTTTTTCCAAGAACAGTTCTTGCTACAAAACCTGGAACAATTGTTACTTTCTGAAAATGAGTTGAAAAATATTCATCACAATTTTTAAATGTAGCAGGAAAATCTACAACAGCATTATTATAATTATCTGAAGCAACTATTAATTCTCGGCTATCTTTATAAACTGTAGTAAACTTTTCGTTAGCTGCTTTTGCAATAATATAGGAAGACAGCAATTCACCAAAACTAGAAATCTTAGCTAATGTTTTTGGACTTAACTCTCTAAGTAAAAAACAACCTTCAAATATAGTTTCCAACTGATTAAACAATTGTTTAACACGGCTATTTACTGAAGTTTGGTGTTTTACTGGTATTAATTCTTTTACAACCTTAAAATGATGATTTTCTAGTTCTTTTAGAATTTTTAAATATTCTTCATTCTTTTGAGCTGCTAATGTAGCCCCTTTTATCAAAGCATTTGTTGTTTTACCAAAAGCCGAAACTACAACTACCACACTTTGTTCTGCAGATGAATTAGCTACAATATTTAATACTTTTTCTATGTTTTTTGAATTGGCGACTGATGAACCACCAAACTTTAATACTTTCATTTTATAAAAGTTTTGAGAAAATTTATAGAGATTTTTCTTTGCTATCGAAATTCGAATTATTAACCTGATTTATATGAAAAAAATATACCCCTAAAGGGTAATAGTAGAAATGGTAATAATCACAAAAAAGTTGACTATTATCTTGTTTTGTAGTGTGTTAGTTATGTATTCTATGGTTTGTATCACAATTCAAATGTATGACTTAAATTTAGTTGAGAAAAAAAAAAGTAATTTTATAAGGCACTTTTATGAATCTGATAAAATCACCTATCAATATTTAGGGAATATTTATTTTTTATGATTTCTCCTATGGGTTTATTTTGAATATTACTTTCTAACCAAGAGATAATATCTAAATACAAGAAAGCTCTACTCTCATATGGGTCATCTTCAAAGGTTTTTAGTTTTGAATGTAATTTTATAAACGCCTTTTTAATGTCTTGTGGATAAATATTTTGTAAGCTTTTAATAAACTTAATCATTTCTTTTTGAACCTCATGTAAATCATTCATTTTAAGCAAAAACTTATACGTACTTTTAAGTAAAGTATCAATATGATAGTCATAACCAGCCTCGTAATGTGCAAATAAGTTTAAGATTCTAGAAAAACACAACAAGTCTTGTCTCATAGATAATGATTTATTCGAAATAATTTTATCTAAATAGAAGATACAAGTATCATTATCTCCTGAACCAAAATACATGCTTGCAAACTTATAGTAAAAGGTCATCACATGGTGTTCATCAATTCTATTTTTAAATAAAACCAGTTGCGAATCAATTTTAGGAATAATCTTTAAACCCACGTCAAAGTTACCGTCTGTAAAATATAAATTAATTTTGTGAAGATTTATATATAAGAAACTTAGAGCCTCTATATTGTTATCTTTAGGAAATCCATCACTTGTAATAATTTTTTCAAGACTTAGAAGTGTTTTTTCAAAACGTTTTTTTCTCCTGATAAAAAACAGAGATTCCAATAAATAATTATTCCCTTTTAAAAAAAATACTGGATGTGAGTTAATCATTATTGGATTCTCATAAAACAAGGCCACCCATTTTGATGCATATTTATAACAATTTAAAAAATCTTGAGTTAAAAAACTATACCATAAATGAGCTTTATATAGCCACAGCTTTTCTCTAAAACCCATTTGAGTTATATTATACTTAGGCAATCTTTTGTAAAAATAATCTTTAATATAATTATTCTCTTCTTCATTTTTAACGTACCCAGATTTTAAAATTATACCATAAAGTTGAAGTGATAAATTAGATAACTTACTAGCCAGTACATTTAAGGCACTTAACTCTTTGGCTTGTATTGTTAATTCATCAGCCCTATTACTTATACTTCTTGTAATGTACTGAGATTCAATAACTTTTTCTAGTTCAACGACTTCATATGCAAGATTTTTTTCTTCATTCAAAATAGCAAATTCTTTAGCTTTTTCAAGAATTTTAAGACTTTGTTTGTACAATCCTTTGTGGTATAAAATCGAAGCAAAATCTAGTTGCTCTCTAATTTGAGAACGAACATTTTGATGAGAAGGACTCAATTTTAAACTGATTAAAATCTGCTTGTATAAATGGGCTTTAACGTTGGCTAATTGTTGTTTTTTAATTCCGCTCTTCTCTAAAATTGAAATTTCTTCATATGTAGTAGCTTTGTCTAAAAAATTAAATAAATTTAAAAACTTAGAATCAGTATTTACCCCCAATCTTCCTACATACAATTTAAATTGCCTTTTTTCAGATTTTGAGAGCGATTTAACTAATTGAAATAAATTATCTTTTTGAGATTTAGTCATATTTAAAATAACTTACTAAGTTATTGTTTATTAGTTGTTTAAATATTAATTATCTTGTTGAACATCGTAATAATATAAAATTAAAACAAGTCTAAGAGCTATCCAAAATATAAATTCGTAAGGCAATACAAAAATATATTTTAATAAATGTCAGATACCACCATCCAAATTTTTGACACAACACTACGAGACGGAGAACAAGTACCTGGCTGTAAGTTAGATACAAACCAAAAAATAATTATCGCGGAGCGCCTTGATATTTTAGGTGTTGATGTAATTGAAGCGGGATTTCCAGTTTCTAGCCCAGGTGACTTTAAATCTGTAGAAGAAATTTCAAAAATTGTTAAAAACGCCTCTGTTTGTGGACTAACTAGAGCAGTAAAAAAAGATATTGAAGTTGCAGCTGAAGCTCTAAAACATGCCAAAAGGCCAAGAATTCATACAGGTATTGGTACCTCAGACTCCCATATAAAATACAAATTCAACTCAAATAAAAATGATATTTTAGACAGAGCTTATGAAGCAGTAAAATATGCGAAGACATTTGTTGAAGATGTTGAGTTTTATGCTGAAGATGCCGGTAGAACAGATAATGAATTTCTTGCCAGAGTTTGTGAAGAAGCTATTAGAGCTGGAGCTACAGTTTTAAATATACCAGATACAACTGGGTATTGCCTACCCAGCGAATACGGGGCTAAAATAAAATATTTAAAGGAGCATGTTAAAGGTATTGAAAACGCTATTATTTCTTGTCATTGTCATAATGATCTTGGGTTAGCAACTGCTAATTCTATAGAAGGTATTATCAATGGAGCTAGACAAATAGAATGTACCATTAACGGTATTGGTGAACGCGCAGGTAATACTGCTTTAGAAGAGGTTGTAATGATTTTAAAACAACACCCCTATTTAAATTTAGACACCAATATTAATACCAAGCATTTGTATGGTTTAAGTCAACTGGTTAGTGAAAGCATGGGTGTTTACACGCAACCTAATAAAGCAATAGTTGGAGCTAATGCCTTTGCACATAGTTCTGGAATTCATCAAGATGGCGTGATCAAAAATCGTGAGACCTACGAAATAATTGATCCCAAAGATGTTGGAGTTACAGAGTCTGCCATTGTTTTAACTGCCAGAAGTGGAAGGGCTGCACTGGCTTACAGAGCAAAAATTGCAGGTTATGAATTAACAAAATTACAATTAGACATTGTATACTCTAATTTTTTAAGTTTCGCTGATAAAAAGAAAGAAGTTAATGATGAAGATATTCATCAAATCATAGAATCAACTAGCATTTCTAATCAAATATTAAAAGTTTAATCACAGACCTCACTAGAAAGATACGATGAGTAAAACACTTTTTGATAAAATATGGGACCAACATGTTGTAGATACAATCAAAGAAGGTCCACAAGTACTTTATATAGATAAACATCTTATTCATGAGGTAACTAGCCCGCAGGCTTTCAATGAACTAAAGGAAAGATCTATACCTATTTTTAGACCCAATCAAATTGTTGCTACTGCAGACCATAATACCCCAACAATAAATCAGCACTTGCCCATAAAAGATAAGTTGTCTAAAAATCAGTTAGAACAGCTATCAAAAAACTGTTCTGATAATAATATTACGCTGTATGAATTAGGACACAAATACAATGGAATAGTCCATGTAATGGCCCCAGAACTTGGAATAACTCAACCGGGCATGACAATGGTTTGTGGAGATAGCCATACCTCCACTCATGGAGCTTTTGGCGCCATCGCTTTTGGAATTGGAACTAGCCAAGTTGCTCAAGTATTTGCAAGCCAATGTTTGCTTTTAAAGAAACCAAAAAGTTTGCGAGTAACTGTTAATGGAAAGCTCAAAAAAGGAGTGCTTCCAAAAGACGTTATTTTATATATAATCTCTAAACTTGGTACCAACTCTGGGACTGGGTATTTTTGTGAATATGCTGGTAATGTTTTCGAAAACATGAGTATGGAGGGAAGAATGACTGTTTGTAACATGAGTATTGAAATGGGAGCTAGAGGCGGAATGATCGCTCCAGATGAAACAACTTTTAATTATATAAAAGACAGACAGTTTGCTCCTAAAGGAACAGATTTTGACAAAAAAGTAGCCTATTGGAAAACCCTACCATCTGATATTGATGCTGTTTTTGATCAAGAATATATTTTTGATGCAGAAGATATTGGCCCAATGGTTACCTACGGAACTAATCCTGGAATGGGAATAAAAATTACAGAAACTATTCCTAAGGAAAATAATAGTTCTTTTAAAAAGTCTTTAGAATACATGAATTTTGAAGCAGGATCTTCGTTAATAGATAAGCAAATTAACTATGTTTTTATAGGTAGTTGTACAAATTCAAGAATTGAAGACTTTAGAGTAGCTGCTAATTTTATTAAAGGAAAACAAAAAGCGGAAAATGTAACTGCTTGGTTAGTTCCCGGAAGCAAACAAGTAGAAGCTCAAATTATTGAAGAAGGATTAAAAGAAATTTTTGACAATGCAGGTTTTGAATTAAGACAACCTGGTTGCTCTGCATGTCTAGCCATGAATGACGATAAAATACCAAAAGGTGAATATTGTGTCTCAACCTCTAACCGTAATTTTGAAGGAAGACAGGGTCAAGGATCTAGAACTATTTTAGCCAGTCCTTTAGTTGCAGCAGCTACTGCTGTTGAGGGAAAAATCATAGACATAACTAAACAATTAAATTAATGGAAAAGTTTACAAAAATAACATCTAAAGCAGTTCCATTAGCCATAGAAAATATTGACACAGATCAAATTATTCCAGCTCGATTCTTAAAAGCTACTGATAAAAAAGGATTTGGTGATAATGTATTCAGAGATTGGAGATTTGATAAAAATGGAAATACCAACACAGCTTTTTCACTAAATAGTTCCTTGTACTCAGGAAGTATATTAATTGCTGGAGATAACTTCGGATGTGGATCAAGTAGAGAACATGCAGCCTGGGCATTGGTTGGCTATGGGTTTAAAGTAATTGTTTCAAGTTTTTTTGCAGATATTTTTAAAGGAAATGCTTTAAATAACGGTCTGTTACCCTTACAAGTATCTCCAAGTTTTTTAACTATTTTAATGGATACTATCCATAAAAAACCAGAAACTGAAATTCTAGTAGACTTAGAAAAACAAATTATCTCAATAGCTGACACAAATTTATTTGAAACTTTTGAAATTGATCCTTACAAAAAAACATGTATGATTAATGGATATGATGATATTGATTATCTATTGAGTAAAAAAGAAATGATAGAGGCTTTTGAAACCCAGAGAAAGTAATTATTATAAATTAAAATCTTATATTTCCACTCTTTTCGGAAACAAAAAAAAATGAAATTAAAAATAGCCACCCTACCAGGAGACGGAATTGGACCAGAAGTAACCAATGAAGCAATTAAAGTATTAAAAGCTATAGCTTCAGAATTTGACCATACGTTTATTTTTGAAGAAGCTAATGTTGGTGCAATAGCCATAGACAAAACTGGAAATCCTTTACCAGACGAAACACTAGAACTTTGCATGTCTTCAGATGCTATATTATTTGGATCTATAGGGCATCCAAAATATGACAACGATCCCTCAGCAAAAGTAAGACCGGAACAAGGTTTGTTAAAACTTAGAAAATCTTTGGGGTTATTTGCTAACATCCGTCCTGTAAAAGCATACGAAACACTTCTAGACAAGTCTCCATTAAAAAAAGAAATCATTTCAGGTACAGATATTAGTATCTACAGAGAATTAACTGGTGGTATTTATTTTGGAGAAAAGCAACTTAGTAAAGACGGAAACACTGCTTCAGATTTGTGTGAATACAATCGTTTTGAAATTGAAAGAATAGCTCATTTAGCCTTTAAAGCAGCTTTAAACAGAAATAAGAAAGTAACCCTAGTAGACAAAGCCAATGTGTTAGAAAGTTCCAGGTTATGGCGTAAAGTAGTTGGAGAGGTAGCAATAGAATATTCAGAAGTAGCTCTAGACTTCTTATTCGTAGATAATGCTGCAATGCAAATGATATTAAACCCAAAACAATTTGATGTAATTCTTACAGAAAATATGTTTGGAGACATTATTAGTGATGAGGCTAGTGTTATAGGTGGATCAATAGGTTTATTAGCTTCCGCTTCAGTTGGTGAAAAATATGCCTTATTTGAACCCATACACGGCTCCTACCCTCAAGCAACTGGAAAAAGCATAGCTAACCCTATTGCATCTATTTTATCTGCTGCTATGTTATTGGATCATTTTCAACTAACAAAGGAAGCAGCTCTAGTAAGAAAAGCTGTAGATAAATCTTTAAAATTACAAATTACAACACCAGATTTAAATTCAAAAACAGACATGGTTACTACTTCCAAGGTTGGAGATTTTATCGAAGATTTCATTAACAATCCTAATGATACTAATGTAAATTTCACTAACATTCATCTTGGACAATCTACCATTATTTAAAACTATCTAGGAAATTTTTTTCTAATAGCATTTAGACATAAATTATGAATACTACCAATATGGGTGTGTTTTTTGGCATTGACATACTCGTAAGTACCATGTGTCACTGAAGCTCCTATTTGTTGATATGCCTCTCTAAAAGAAAGTCCTTTCATCACTAAATTATTAATAGAATCTACTGTACTTAAATACTTATATTTCTCATCTAGAAAATCTATCTTCTTCACTTTAATTTGTTGTATCGAGTAATTAAAAATTTCTAAAATGGTTTTCATTTCCTCAATTAAATTGATCATATTTTCCTTGAGAAGTTGAAAATCTCTGTGATAACCACTCGGGAGATTATTAGTAATTAAAGTCATTTCTATCTGCAAAGCTTGAATTTTATTTGACTTTCCTCTTATTAATTCAAATACATCAGGATTTTTTTTATGTGGCATAATACTACTACCAGTAACTAATGAATCTGGAAAAGCAATAAAGTCAAAATTTTGACTCATATACAAACAAATATCCATTGAAAACCTAGATAAAGTATTTGCTATACCACCTAATGCAGCTGCAATTGTTCTTTCATTTTTTCCCCTTCCCATTTGTGCAGCTATGACGTTGTACTTAAGAGCACCAAAACCAAGCTCTTTAGTTGTAAATTTTCTATCTATCGGAAATGAACTTCCATAACCCGCAGCAGACCCAAGTGGATTCTGATCTATTGTTTTAATAGCAGCGTCTAAAAGATATACATCATCTACTAGTAATTCTGCATAAGAAGAAAACCATAAACCGAATGAAGATGGCATAGCTACTTGAAGGTGAGTATACCCGGGTAACAAGCATTTTTTATAAAGTTCTGCAAGATTTAATAATGTTTCAAAAAAAGTACCCACTAACCCCTTTATTGTTTGTAATTGATCTTTATAGTATAGCTGTAAAGCAACTAAAACCTGGTCATTTCTAGACCGTGCCGTATGAATTTTTTTACCAACCTCTCCAAACATGTTGGTTAATTCAAATTCTATTTTAGAATGTACGTCTTCAAATTGAGTTTCAATAATAAATGTTCCTTCATGAATTTGTTTTTCTAAAATTGACAATCCTTTCTCTAATTGCTGAAGTTCTATTGCAGTTATAATATTTATAGAAAACAACATTTTTGCATGAGCTAATGAAGCATTTACATCATATTTTGCTATATGCATATCAATTTCCCTATCATTACCAACAGTAAACTGTTCTATTTTTTCATCTATTTTTATTCCTTTATCCCAGAGTTTCATCTTTAGTATCTAATAATGTTTTTTCTAATAATTTAATATACAGGGTAATCCCCTCTTCAATTTCTTGCAAATAGATAAATTCATCGGCGGTATGTGATCTCGTACTGTCTCCAGGACCCAATTTTAAAGAAGGACAACTTAAAACAGATTGATCGGATAACGTTGGAGATCCATAAGTCTTTCTACCCAATTCTAACCCTGCTTTAATTAGGTCATGTTCAACTGATATGGAAGAAGAATTTAATCGTAAACTTCTCGGAACTATGGAAGAACAAGGAGATTCTTTTTCCAAAATCTTAGCAATCTCTTTATTTGAATACCTATCATTTACACGAACATCTACCACTAAAGCTACTTCAGAAGGGATGGCATTATGTTGCTTACCTGCCTGTATTTGAGTAACTGTCATTTTAACATCCCCTAAACTATCGGAACGCTTTTCAAATTTATACTCCTGAAACCACCTTAGTACATCTATACTATTGTAAATGGCATTATCATCATTTAGATGAGCAGCATGTCCTGGGGTACCAATTACTTTAGCATCAAAAACTACCAATCCTTTTTCTGCAATGGCTAATTGCATTAAGGTAGGTTCTCCGATAATAGCAACAGATACCTCAGGTATAATAGACAACATGCTGTTTAATCCATTATCACCACTACTCTCCTCCTCTGCAGAAGCAACCATAACCAAATTGTATTTTAATTTCTTGTGATGATAAAAAAAAGAAAATGTTGCCAATAGAGAAACCAAACAACCTCCAGCATCATTACTACCAAGGCCGTATAATTTACCAGCATTAATAATTGGATCAAAAGGATCTTTGGTGTATCCATTAGTAGGTCTAACAGTATCATGATGAGAATTCAACAAAAGGGTTGGTTTTGTATCGTCAAAATATTTATTAATAGCCCAAATATTATTATTAGTTCTTTTAAAAGTGATATCAGAATCTTTAAACCAAGATTCTATTAACAAGGCTGTTTCATGTTCTTCAGAAGAAAATGAAGGTGTTTTGATTAAACTTTTCAATAATAAAATAGCAGCTTTAGTTAATTTTTCTTTTCTCATAATTTTTGAATTGTTGTAAAGTTAGAATGATGATCAAAAAGCATGGTAGGATGTCCTATACAAACTTTTGAAACATGATGATTAAGCGCATAAAAACAGTTATCTAATTTCGGAATCATACCTTCATTAATTATATTAGATTCTTTTAATTCTATGTAGGTTTTATTATTTATTTTTTTGATTACAGAGTTTTCATCATTAATAGACTGTAGCACACCTTTTTTTTCAAAGCAATAATACAATTCAACTTTATAATTTTTTGAAAAAGCAATCGCTAATTCGGAAGCAATAGTATCTGCATTTGTATTTAATAATTGACCTTTTTCGTCATGAGATATTGCGGAAAATATATTTGCTATATTATTGTTTAATAGAGATTTAGGGACTTCTATATTAACCTTTACTACATCTCCAGCAAAACCGTAGTTTATTGGAGTTTCAGATCTTTTATTTGCAATAATTGTATTTCCGTCTGCTCCAGAAAATCCAACAGAATTACATCCAAAACTTTGCAGTTTAGCTACAATATTTTTATTTATTTTACCGGCATAAACCATGGTTATGATGTCTAAAGTTTCTGCATTTGTAACCCTTCTTCCATCTATTAATTGAACTGGAATATTCAATTTATTAGATAAATCTGAAGCTAGTTTACCTCCTCCATGAACTAAAATTTTTGGACCTTTCAAACTTGAAAAACCTTTTAAGAAAGTGAGTAAACTATCTTCGTTATTAATGATGTTTCCACCGATTTTTATAACTTTTAGTGTTTTCATTACAATGTTTTTAAAATGTTTTTTAACACTATTTGAGCAGCATAAGTTCTATTATTTGCTTGTTCAATTACCACTGAGTATTCTCCATCTAAAACCGCATCTTCTACAACAACATTTCTTCTTACTGGTAAACAATGCATAAACTTTGCATTTCCTAATTTTTCATTGGTTAGCATCCAGTTTTCATCTACAGATACAATTTTACCGTAATCATGATAATTACTCCAATTTTTAGCATACACAAAATCTGCATCTTTGAGAGCCTCCTCTTGGTTATGACTAATAGGAACGTCTTTGGTAATATTTGAATTTAATTCATAGTGTTTAGGATGTGTAATCAAAAGATCTACATCTATTTCTTTCATTATTTTAATAAAAGAGTTTGCTACGGCGTGTGGTAAAGCTTTTGGGTGAGGTGCCCAGGTTAAGACAACTTTTGGTCTTGAAGTTGTTTTCAATTCACTAACAGTAATAGCATCTGCTAACGCTTGCAAAGGGTGTGCCGTGGCACTTTCCATATTAACAATTGGTACAGTAGCATATTTTACAAAACTATTTAGCACCTGCTCTGTTTCGTCCTTTTCTTTGTTTGTAAGGGTAGGAAATATTCTAATAGCTATTACATCTCCATATTGAGATATAACATTAGCAGCTTCCTTAATATGCTCTGCTTTAGTAAGATTCATAATGGTTCCATTGTCATATTCTAAATCCCAACAATCATCAATATTCAGAACCATAACATTCATTCCAAGGCTCTTGGCAGCTTTTTCAGTACTTAGCCTAGTTCTTAGGCTAGCATTAAAAAAAAGCATTACCAAGGTTTTATACTTGCCTAAATTTTCAAATTGATAAGGATTCTTTTTTAATTGAATAGCCTCCTGAACAGTATGCTCAATATTTTTTATATCGTTAATTGTTGTATATTTCTTCATAGTACTTCTGTTTTTAGAGCCGTAAAAAACACGTCTATATGCTTTTTCTGAATAGTTAGAGACGGCAAAATTCTTAATACATTCGGGTTTTTAGCATTTCCTGTAAAAATGTGATGCTTGTAAATAAGTTTTTTTCTTAATTCGGATATAGGAAAATCAAATTCTAACCCTAGCATTAATCCTCTTCCTTTGACAGCTTTTAAATAAGGCAATGATTTCGCTTTCTTTTTAAAATAATCAAAAATTACCTTTGCATTTTCTTGAAGTTTTTCTGTTTTTATCACCTCCAAAACTGTTAAAGAGGCAGTGCAAGCTAAATGATTCCCTCCGAAGGTTGTTCCCAATAGTCCAAACGAAGCTTTTATTTTTGGGTGAATTAAAATTCCACCAATTGGAAAACCATTCCCCATTCCTTTTGCCATGGATATAATGTCTGGGGTGATTTTGTGTTTTTGAAACGCAAAAAAATCACCAGTCCTTCCAAAACCAGATTGAACTTCGTCTGCAATGAGTGGCACGTTAAATTTTCTACATAGATCTTGCAACCTTTTATAAAAACTTGTCGTACTTTCATCTAATCCGCCTACGCCTTGCACACATTCTATAATAACCGCACAAACATCATTATTACTTAATGCATTTACTACTCCCTTAACATCACCCAAATCAAATAGTTCTATTTCTTGTTGTGCATTAATCGGTGCAATTATTTTGGAATTATCTGTCACTGCTACTGCAGCTGAAGTTCTTCCGTGAAAACCATTTTTAAAGGCAATAACTTTCTTTTTCTTTGTATGAAAAGATGCTAGTTTTAATGCATTTTCATTCGCTTCTGCACCCGAGTTACACAAAAATAATTGATAATCATTGCACCCTGAAGCTTCTACAAGTTCTGCAGCGAGTTCTTTTTGCAAAGGATTTTGAATAGAATTACTATAAAATCCTATTTTATTAATTTGTTTGGCAATATTGTAAACATATTTCGGATGAGAATGACCAATAGAAATAACTGCATGCCCTCCATATAGATCTAAATACTCTACCCCGTGTTCATCATAAATAAAAACATCTTTAGCTGTATCGGGTTTGATATCAAATAACGGATATACATTAAACAAACTCATATTTGACCTGTTTTAATACTATTTATTTTATTAAAAGAGGCCACCATTCCCTGAATCAAAGAAGAACTTAAACCTTTGTGTTCCATTTCATTTAATCCTTCTATAGTGCATCCATTAGGAGTGGTTACCCTATCTATTTCTTCCTCTGGATGATTTCCAGTTGCTATTAATAATTGTGCTGCTCCCTCAGAGGTATACATAGATAATTTTTGTGCTTCATGCGCATCAAACCCCAACTGAATTGCAGCTTGAGTTGTTGCCCTAATTAATCGCATCCAAAAAGCTACTCCGCTAGCACATATTACCGTGGCTGCTTGCATTTGATTTTCTGGAATAATTATCGATGTACCTAATCTGTTAAAAATAGCTTCAGCTATTTTAATTCTTTCTACCCCTTTTATATTACTACACAAGCAAGTCATAGATTTACTTACAGCTATGGCTGTATTAGGCATAGCTCTTACAACATACTTATCTATACCTATACTATTTTCAATTTTTGAAACAGAATAACCAGTAATCGTAGAAATTATAACATGTTTCTCTGTCAGTAAATCTTTAATAGTATTTAAAATTCCTTCTAAATGTGCAGGTTGTACAGCAAAAATTAAAATATCTGAGTTTTTAACTGCTTTTCTATTATCAGAAGTCAAAAAAACATTTGAATACCCTTTATATTCTTTAATATTTTCTAAATTTCTTCTGGTTAAATACAATGAGGTAATTGCATTTTGAGTAATTAACCCAGTGGCTATAGAGCACCCTAAATTACCTGTTCCTATGATTGCTATTTTCATAATTTATTTATTTTAAAAATATGTTCCTTTTAATTTCAAGCCCTCAGATTCATCAAACCCAAACATTAGATTCATATTTTGAACTGCTTGACCAGATGCACCTTTTAATAGGTTGTCTATACAACTTGTTATTAGTAATTTGTTTTTGTGTTTAGAGATATGAATCAAGCATTTACTCGTATTAACAACTTGCTTTAAATGCAATTCTTGATGGGTGACAAAGGTAAGTGCAGCATCTTTATAAAATTCATTATAAACGTTAATCACATCCTCTAAACTCCCAGAAAACTGTGTATACATCGTTGCAAAAATTCCTCTGGAAAAATTCCCTCTGGTTGGAATAAAATTAATGTCGTAAGAGAACTCTTCTTGATACTGTTTTATAGATTGATACACCTCCATTAAATGTTGATGTTCAAAAGGTTTATAGTAAGAATAATTATTATCTCGCCATGTAAAATGAGAGGTTTTTGATAATGAGGTCCCAGCACCAGTTGCACCAGTTACTGCATTTATATGTAAATCATCATGAATTAAACGATTAGATACCAGTGGTAAAACACCCAGTTGCAATGCCGTTGCAAAGCAACCCGGATTTGCAATATTATCAGCTTTCTTGATTTTTTCTTTATGAAGTTCAGGCAACCCGTACACAAATTCTCTTCCTTGAAAAATAGCATCATTTTTAAGTCTAAAATCTGTACTTAAATCAATAACTTTTGTTGATGATGAAATAGTTGTTTTAACTAAGAAATCTTTTGAATTTCCGTGCCCTAAGCATAAAAATAGCACATCAACATTTGAATTAATTTTACTAGAAAAAATTAAATCTGTATCACCTACCAAATCCTGATGAACAGCACTTACTTTATTCCCAGCATTTGTGGTACTGTAGACGTATTTGATTGCAACTTCTTTATGATTTAATAAAATTCTAATTAACTCACCTGCAGTATATCCTGCACCCCCAATAATTCCTATGTCTATCATTTGTATGTCTGTTTAACTATTTTACTCTGATTTGCATATATTTTAATGAATCCTTTTGCTTCATCTGCTGTCCAACATTTATTTTCTTCGCCATAAGTTCCAAAATCAGTATCCATCAAATCATTTTTTGAAGAAATACCGTCTATAGTGAAATGATATGGTTTTAAGCTAACATAAACATGACCTGAAACCTGTGTCTGACTATTTTCTAAAAAAGATTCTAAATCTCTCATCACTGGATCTAAAAACAATCCTTCATGAAGATGCGTCCCATACCAATTAGACAGGTATTCTTTATGCTGTAATTGCCATTTGGTAAGTGTATGTTTTTCTAGTAAATGATGCGATTTAATTATAATATTAGCTGCTGCTGCTTCAAAACCTACCCTTCCTTTAATTCCTAAAATGGTATCACCTACATGTATATCTCTTCCTATCGCATATTTAGAGGCTAGTATATTTAGTTTTTCAATGATATCTTGCGGCAATCCTTCTTGATTATCCATTGAAGTCAGTTCTCCTTTAGAAAAAGTTAATAGCACTTGTTGTTCATCTTTTTTCTGTAACTGTGATGGATAAGCTTCTTCAGGTAAAGGAAGATGAGAAGTAAGTGTTTCTTGACCTCCAATACTTGTTCCCCAAAGCCCTTTATTAATTGAATACTTGGCTTTAGACCAAGTCAACTCTATTCCATTAGCTATTAAAAATTGAATTTCTTCTTGTCTTGTTAAATGTTGGTCTCTAATAGGAGTAATAATTTTTATTTCTGGAGCTAGTGTTTGAAAAATTAAATCAAACCTAACTTGATCATTACCAGCACCTGTGCTTCCGTGAGCTACATAATCTGCATTTATTTTTTTAGCATATTTAATAATTTCTACTGCTTGAATACTTCTTTCGGCACTTACAGATAATGGATAGGTATTGTTTTTTAAAACGTTCCCGAAAATTAAAAATTTCACTACTTTCTGATAGTACGATTCAACTGCATTGATATTTTGATATGTTTTTACACCCATAGCATAAGCCTTCTCCTCTATAGTTTCAATTTCTGATTCAGTGAAACCTCCGGTGTTTACAGATACAGCATGAACTTCATAATTTAAGTATCTAGAAAAATAAACAGCACAATAAGACGTATCTAATCCACCACTATATGCTAATACAAGTTTCTTTTTCATAATTTTTAATTTAATTTTTCTAGTTGATGATTCATTTTACATTTTTTAATTTGGTGAACTTTATAAAAGGCTTTGTTAAAAAGAGTGCTTGCTTTATTTGTTTTAATCTCCTAAAGACTTTTATTGATATTTTTTTTGAGGGCTCCTCTACTTTTTGAGGGTCATAAAGCATCCCAGTACACAAACACATACTTTGCGATGTTCTCTGTAAAACATCATAATTTTTACAGGTTTGACATCCATTCCAAAATGATTGATCATTAGTTAACTCCGAAAATGTTACTGGTTTGTAGCCAAGATCACTATTCATTTTCATCACAGGCAATCCAGTGGTTATACTAAATACTTTTGCTTCTGGAAATTTTAATCGAGAATGATTAAATATCTTCTCTTTTATCAGTTTAGCAATTCCTTTACCTCTATAATCTGGATGAACAATCAATCCTGAATTAGCTACAAACTTGCCATGACTCCATTTTTCTATATAACAGAAACCCACAAACTTACCTTCATCAAGTGCTATGACAGCATTTTGATTATTCATTCTTTGAATGATATAATCTGTAGTTCTTTTTGCAATTCCTGTTCCTCTTATATTGGCAGAATCAGCAATAGTTTTACAAATAATCTTTGCATAAATAGCATGCGATTTATTAGCAATAATAATTTCCAAAATGATAATTTGAATTGATTGTAAACTTTAATTTATACTGTTTGATAGAAATAGAACCGGACTCACCTGAGTTCAAAATTTTAGCATACACCCTAAGGGCGACGTGTAAAAACAGTGCGTGGAGAAATCTTGTTATCTTTTAAAATAACTAGAGATAAAAAAAATGATATGAAATGGAAAGTGAACAATGTTTAAAAATAAATAGTGAATATAGTTGTGTGCTAATTTTAGGAATTAGCGGCGGCGAATACTTTTGGGCATTGCATTAAAAACTATATATATGTTATATTTTAAACTAAACATTATTCAAATATGCTAAATGATTTTGGAATAACAATGATTCCAAAATCATTTTTTTGAAGTTTTATGCATTTCTCAATTAAGAATCTTTTAATTATAAAAAATACAAAAATGAGATATTAAAAATAATCATTCTATAATATATAATCTGTACTTATAAAGTTGGATGTCTTCTTTTCTAGTAATTCTTCAAGAATAGAATTATTGTAAGGATTGTCTTTAGAAGCAACAAAAGTACGAATTGAAAATGAACGCAAAGCGTCGTAAACACTTAAAGTACTCACAGCAGAATCTTTCCTTCCAGTAAATGGATATACATCCGGACCACGTTGACAAGAACTATTTAAGTTTACTCTACAAACTAAATTCACTA
>Ga0209335_10001622_pt1 | contig 25579 bp, 26 predicted proteins | sample COG_09_FD_184753 | JGI IMG/M metagenome (GOLD analysis project Ga0209335, IMG submission 184753) | Pelagic Microbial community sample from North Sea - COGITO 998_met_09 (SPAdes) (version 2) | ecosystem: Environmental > Aquatic > Marine > Neritic zone/Coastal water | place: Helgoland, sampling...
GGCTGTTGTCAATTCTGGGAGCGCTTGCACCGAGTTTCAGATTGTTTTGAAGCCGTTTGGGAAGGGGCTTTACCGGCTCGAGGACGCCGTTGGTTGTAATGGGTCCTTGGTTTGGGCTGTTTGGACGCCGGCACTGGCCCAGGCAATCGCGTTGTTTAGCAATTGTTGAAAGTGCTCGCTTTGCCAAGCTTCGGCATCATCCCCACCTTGAAGGTAGCAGATACGACTGTTGTCGTAATGTTTGGTCCAACCCACGATATTGCTGCCGGCAGGATGGGTCCAGCCGTCGTTGCTGTGCATCAAGCCTCGTTGGACAACGGCGGCAGCAGAATAAAAATGCGTTGGCTCAAAAGTATAGTCGCTTGTCAGCAAAGGGGTGATACTGGGCTCGTCTACCTCGTAGAGATAAAGCTCATCTGTCATGGCAAAGCGGCTGGGTAATCCATCCACGATCGGATGGGTTGGATCAACGACAGAGATCTCATGGCGGACCTTGTGTCGGTAGCCACTGTCTTGGACCTCGATTGCATCTATCCTGCGTGGGGTATACAAGAACTGGCCGCCAATAATGTTGCGATATTCTGGCCAACTCGGCCACCCTGCGATCGCGTGATGCAAAAAAACCATGCCTTTGCCTTCGTTCAGCAAGGCTAGAAACTGCGTTTTAAAGGCTTGGGAAGGTTCTGGGTAGCTGGGTCCGCCAGGTTCGAACGTGATGCCGGGCATGTCATAAAAGACCAAGCAGTCATAGGGTCGCATCAGTTCTGGCGCCAGAATACTGGCCGCCAGGGGTTGTTCGACGTGCGTATACTGACCGTTGAGTTCGTCCAGCATTTCAAAAAAGGCGCCTTTTTCGAAAGGGTGTCCTTTGGTGATGATGAGAAAATGCGGACCTGGCATGGCAGAGTGACTGAGCGATTGCTTTCCAGTAGTATCCTAATGAATCAACGGTGAGTAAAGAGGCCTTGGCGTCTTGAACGAAAAGCAAAAAAAGGACACGAAGGCTGGGAAGTCTTGGCAAAAGACCAAAAGCGAGCAAACCAAAACGGCAATCTTAAACGCGGCATTAGATTGCTTTCTTGCAATCGGATTTAACAACACGACGACCGAGAAAATCGCAAAACAGGCCAAAGTTTCGCGGGGGGCAATGTTGCATCATTTCCCCCAGCGCTCAGATTTGATTCAAGCATCGGTGCGGCATTTGCATCGTAAGCGCTTGGAGGCCTTTGAGGATACGCTGTCAAAGCTGAATGAACATTCTGATTTTACGCTGGTCGGGGAAGGCATAGATGCTTTCTGGGATCAGCTGCAATCGCCACTGTTTGCGGTTTACTGTGAGCTGTTGGTAGCCTCTCGAACCGATGCAGAACTTAAAGGAACACTGGCGCCAGCGATTCGGGATTTTCATACGGCCTGGCGCGAAAAATCTGAGGGAATATTCCTGGATCTTGCGCAATCGGAACAATATGGACTGGCAACGGCGCTCACCCGTTACCTGCTGGAAGGGATTGCCTTTAATGCTCAGGCCACGGAGGGGCCGGTTCTAAATGCACAGTCAAAAATCATGATTGAGTGGTTGAAGTCGACCGTACAAGAAATGTTTCAAGACGTTCAAATCAGTAAAAGCGCACTGACCGCCGGGGATCCCCAGGGAAAAGCATCTACAACAAACGGACTCGTGGACGGTGAGAGCGCCTAAGTCTCTCGGGTCGTCTAAGGGTCGGTTTAAGGCAGTGAAGCGGTTAGAGACCTGGGTTGGATAAAGTTCGGATTTAAAAAAGGAGTATTTTGTGAAAATAATTATTTCAGGCACGGTGGATCTTGATCCGGCACAAATGGATGCTGCGATGGCGGCGGCGAAACCTCTGATTGTCGGCGCGCTCACCCAAGACGGAATTTTGGACTATGACTGGTGCCCGGACCCCCTAAATCCGGGTCGTATCAGGGTATTTGAGCGTTGGGCGTCAACGGAGGCGCTCGAGAATCACTTTAACAACCATTGGTATAGCGATATGCGCGAGACCCTTGGTCAATTCGGCATTCGAGGTGCGGACGTGCTGAAATATCAAATCGATTTAGCAGAGCCGGTTTACGATGAGACGGGGACGGCCAGAGCGGATTTTTTCACGCATAAAACGGATTAAAAAACGGTAGCGCCGTTGCGTTAGACGGCAGATGAGCCGACGGTTTTTAAATAAACCGTCAGCCTTGACTGTTTAGGTGAGCTCGCCCATCATGCGGGGAAACTGGCTTTGGCGCAGCCGCTTGGACGCCTTGCGCTGGACGCGGCGATTCAGCAATGAGTAATGCGGCTCGAGGGTGGCTGAATGGCAGCGCAGGCAGGAATTGGGCGCTATGTACGGCCGGAATAATCGGCCGGAATAATCGGCCAGAATAGACAGGGAATGAGTTTGCGCGCCGACGAAGGCGGCGTAATACAACCATACTTTAAGAAACGGCCCCCGAGGTAACCATCACCGTTTCGAGCGTATCGCAATGCGAGGGGAAGCACGCGATCAATCACCAGCCTCTGCTGACCTGTTTTCAGGTCTGCCGAGGGTTTAATTGCATCAGAAACGGATAATGACTGTGGCCAAAAATATAACGAATAAAACCTTGATTGATTTGCATGCGTGCATGGTTCGGATTCGGCGCTTCGAAGAAGAGGCCGGTAAGTTAATGGAAGACGGCAAGATTCCAGGCGCGCTTCACTTGTATGTTGGGCAAGAGGCGGTTGCCGCTGGGGTTATGGCGCATCTGAGTAATAAAGATCAAATCACGAGTACCCACCGCGGACATGGGCATGTTATTGCAAAAGGGGGTCAGTTTGCGCCCATGTTTGCAGAGCTTTACGGCAAATCCACGGGCTACTGTAAAGGCAAGGGCGGCAGCATGCATATTTCGAATATGGCGCTGGGTATTCTAGGCGCCAATGGAATTGTTGGGGGTGGGCCACCCATCGCAATGGGTGCGGCTTTTTCGAACAAATTTCGAAAAACCAAACAGGTTGCGGTAACGTTTTTTGGCGATGGTGCGTCGAACGAAGGGAGTTTTCATGAAGCTGCGAACATGGCTGCCTTGTATCAATTGCCCTGCGTGTTTGTCTGTGAAAACAATGGGTTTGGAGAATACACGCGTCAGACCAATCATCAAGCCGTGACCGATGTTGCGGACCGAGCAGCGGGTTACGGTATGCCTGGGGTGGTTGTAGATGGCATGGACGTGATGGCCGTCTATGAGGCAGCGGAGGCAGCCATTAAGCGTGCTCGCGCTGGTGACGGCCCAACATTGCTCGAGTGCAAAACCTATCGCTACTACGATCACGTTGGGGTTCGTGGTATGGGCTTAACCTATCGAACCGATGAAGAGGTTGACGCTTGGAAGCAGCGAGATGCGATTCATAGTTTTGAGGCCTTGCTGTTAAAACAAGGGGTTCTAACCGCCAAGAAAATTGAAAACGTTTACGCGCGCGCGAACGATGAAATTAAAGAAGGCGTTGCCTTCGCAGAATCATCACCCTTCCCAACGACAGAAGATTTGCTTGAAGACGTTTACTTTGTAGGAGCCGCATCATGAGTGAAGCATTAAAAGATGGGCCGAGAATGCTGCCCTATGTCTCAGCCATTACCGAAGGGGTGCGTCAAGTTCTTCAGGAACAAGATAATGCTTTTGTGGCGGGCGAAGATGTTGGTCAAGCCGGTAGTGTCTTTGGCTACTACCAAGGATTATTGGATGAATTCGGCGATCGCCGTATTGTGGATACGCCGATCAGTGAGAAAGGCATTATTGGACTGGGTGTCGGTGCTGCAGCGACTGGATGTCGGCCGATCATCGATATTATGTTCATGGATTTTCTCGGCGAGTGCATGGATGAAGTCGCCAACCAGATGGCCAAGATGCGGTTTATGTTTGGCGGCGGTGCGACCTTACCCGTCACCGTCCTCACGATGGCCGGCGCCGGAATGAACTTAGCGGCGCAGCACTCGCAAAGTTGGGAGGCATTTTTGGCACACTTGCCGGGCGTCAAAGTGTTGATGCCGTCGAATGCCTATGATGCTAAGGGTATGATCATCGCGGCTTCTCGGGACGATAACCCGGTGTTTGTGGTGATGAATAAGATGAGCCTGGCAATGCAAGCCGAGGTACCTGAGGAAATGTATGAGGTGCCGATTGGGAAGGCCGCTATCGTGCGCGAGGGCGCCGCATTTTCGATTTTTGCAATGGGGCGTATGGTGCATGAAGCCTTGGCTGCGGCCAAGACACTTGAGGGCCTTGGGGTTGATTGCGAAGTGGTAGATGTCCGTAGCATCCAGCCATTCGATAGCGAAACAGCTGTGGCATCCATTAAGAAAACCCATCGTGCGTTGGTGGTGCATGAGGCTGTCAGGTTTGGCGGTTTTGGTGGTGAGATTGTGGCGCAGCTGCAAGAGGAAGCCTTTGATTACTTAGATGCCCCCATCGCAAGAGTCGGAGCGCCGTTTTCGCCGGTGCCTTACAGTCCAGCATTAGAAAAACTGTATATTCCGAATGCCGAACGTATCGTTGCCGAAGTGAAAAAGGTGCTGGGAATTTAAAGGCATGCGCGCTGTTGGGCTGGTCGCCAATCCAGCTTCCGGAAAGGATATTAGGCGCCTGGCAGGAAAAGCCTCGGTGTTTGATAACCGTGAAAAGCTTGCGATTGTCAGACGGGCCATAATCGGCGCGATGGCCGCCGGCGCAACACGCTTTATCTATATGCGTGACTCGCACGGCATTGTTGAACAAGCTATCGCTGAAACGACAATTCCGCGGGGGGTTCGGTTCGAGCCGTTGCCCAGTTCTGGTACGGCATCGGCGATGGATACCATCGTTGCCGCCGAGCAAATGGCTCAAAAGGATTGTGCCGTCGTGTTGGTCTTGGGCGGGGATGGCACGAACCGAGCATTTGCTCGGGGCTGGCGCGATGCAACCCTCGTTTCGCTGTCGACGGGGACTAATAACGTGTTTCCCGTCATGGCTGAGGCAACCGTTGCCGGCATGGCGCTGGGGCTTATTGCGGCGGGTAAAGTTGCTAGCCGATTGGTTGCGACCCAGGCAAAGGTCATTGATGTCGATATTCACGGCGAGGAACAAGATATCGCCTTGATTGATGCGGTCATTACGCGGGATGCTTTTATTGGCGCCAAGGCACTATTGGATCCGAGTCAACTTAAAGAGGCGCTGTTATGCCGTGCAGAGCCCGCTGCAGTCGGTATAACCAGCCTTGGTGGGTTGGTAAGACCCGTCTCGGATCAGGATGATTTCGGATTGCATCTGACCTTTGTCAAAGGCGGGCGCGCGTTGTTGGCGCCGATGGGCCCTGGGATGTTTGCGACAGTCGAGATTGGAAAAACGCGTTTGGTGAAGTTTAACCAATCGGTTAAGGCCCAAGGGCCGTCTGTGATTGCGCTTGATGGTGAACGGGAACGGGTGATTGCAGCAGGTCAACACATTGAAATGCGCATTGCCAGACGCGGGCCCTGGGTAGTTGATTTGGCCGCGACGCTGCAGCGCGCGGCCAAACAAAAATTATTTTTAAGAACGATTTAGGGGAAGCAAGTGCCCAGAGAAATTTATTTAGTGAAAGTTGGGATGACCATGACCGAGGGTATGGTGTCGGAATGGTTTATTGCCGATGGCGCCAAAGTGAAAAAAGGCGAGATGTTATATGCCTTGGAAACAGAAAAAGTCAATCTCGATGTTGATGCCGAAATGGATGGTTTCGTTAAACACACCGTTGAGGCAGGCGTTATGTTGGCGCCCGGTGATGTCGTGGGCTATATCTTCGCCTTTGATGAGCCTATCCCGGCTGATTTTGCAGGCGTCGCAAGCCCCGCCGCAGCGGTTGTTGCGGCGCCAAAAGCTGCGGCACCGGCTGCTGCTGTCAGTGCTATGCCCGAGCCGGTGACTGCTGACAGTGGTGATGGTCGGTTGAAATCTTCACCCGCGGCGCGTCGCCTGGCATCAGAGTTGGGCGTCGCTTTAGCCGGGCTCGCAGGCTCCGGGCCTGGTGGCAGAATTGTTGAGGCGGATGTGCAGCAGGCGACGTTACAGCCTGGCTTCAGTGCCGGTGCCGTATCTCAGGCAAACGTCGAGATGAAAATTAATGCGTCTCCGCTTGCGCGCCGATTGGCAACGGAGCGAGGCATAGATCTGAGTCAAATTAAAGGATCCGGCCCTCAAGGTCGCATCGTTCAGGCGGACTTGGATCAAGCGCCGCTGGCGAGTGGGCGCGCGGCACCTGCTCAGGCTGGTCCAACAGCCGGGTCCAGCGTACCCGTTCGGGGCATGCGTAAAACGATCGCTCAGAGAATGCATCAAAGCTTGCAAACCTCAGCGCAGTTGTCGATGGATATGACCGCGCAGATGGACGATGCCGTGCGCTTACGAGGCCAATTGCTTAAAGAATGGGACGGCGAAGCGCGGCCAACTTACACAGATTTGGTCATCAAGGCCGTTGCGAAAGCGCTCGTTCAGCATCCGATGATGAACAGCCGCTTTGATGACACTGAAATCACCCTGCTCCGAGAAATTAATATGGGGCTTGCGGTATCGGTTCCAGAAGGTCTGCTCGTGCCCGTAATCCGAGGCGTTCATGAACTGAGCTTAAAGCAAATCGCCCAAGAAAGTGCTCGGCTCGCTGCCGCCGCTCGAGCGGGGACCTTAGGTCTTGATGATTATGCTGGCGGCACCTTCACGATTTCGGCTTTGGGGATGTTTGGGGTGAATTCCTTTACGCCCATCATTAATCAGCCCCAGACGGGCATTCTAGGTGTGAACCAATTGTTTGATGGGTTGTCGTGGGAGGGCGATAAGCCGATTAAAACCAAGCAGATGAATCTATCTTTGACGTGGGATCACCGAAGCGTTGATGGCGCGCCCGCGGCCGAGTTCTTGGCGAGCGTGGTTGAATTCTTATCGGAGCCCTATAGGTTGTTACTATGAACGAATTCGATGTTGTGGTGATTGGCGGCGGCCCAGGCGGTTATGCCGCTGGGATCCGTGCGGCGCAATTAGGATTGAGCGTGGCCTTGGTCGAACGAGAAGCCCTTGGCGGTACCTGTTTGAACTGGGGGTGCATTCCAACGAAGTCCCTACTGCATTCCGCTGAGTTGTACACTCAGATGTGTTCGGCATCGGATTTTGGCATTGAAGCCAAGTCGGTTGGATTTGACCTGTCTAAGATTGTTCAAAAATCAAGGCAAGCGGCTGATCAGTTGAGCCAGGGCATAGCGCAGCTGATGAAAAAAAATAAAATTCAGGTCTTTACCGGGGACGCGAGTATCGTCTCGGTAGGACAGGTTCAGGTTAATGATCAAGTGCTTGTGACGGACAGTATTGTGATTGCCACAGGCGCTGAGCAAAAAAGCCTAGGCCCGATTGCCATTGATGGCCAGCAAATCTGGGGCGCCCGCGAAGCCATGACGCCGGCTGCGTTACCCGCTCGATTGCTCATTGTTGGTGCTGGTGCCATTGGCGTCGAGTTCGCCAGCTTTTACCAAGCATTGGGCTCTGCGGTCACCCTGCTTGAAGTCGCGCCAAATATTTTGCCTGCCGAGGATACTGATATTTCCGCCCTTGCTGCCGAGGCGCTGGCCCAACGGGGGATTAACGTTCAAGTTGGTCAAGGATTACAAGCGCTGACATCGCTTGCCGATTGTGTTGAGGCAACGATCGCCGGGGAGACGATTCAGTTTGACGCGGCGATTTTGTCGGTCGGTGTGGCGGCTCGAGTTCAAGGCCTTGGTTTGGAAGCGCTAGGGGTCACAATGGATAGAGGCTTTATTGTGGTAGATGAGCGCCAGCAAACTTCGATAGCAGGAATCTACGCTATTGGCGACGTTGCTGGCGCACCTTGCCTTGCGCATAAAGCGACGCATGAAGCGATGATCGCGGCAGAAACGATTGCGGGACATGCGGTTCAAGGCCTGCAGCGGGATCGAATTCCAGGCTGTACCTACAGCTTTCCACAGATTGCAAGTATTGGCTTGCGAGAACAGGATGCGGGCGATCGCGCGGTAAGAGTGGGTCGGTTTCCGCTTTACGCGAATGGTAAAGCAGTTGTCTCGGGGCATACAGAGGGCATGATCAAGACGATTTTTGATGCGGAGACGGGCGCTTTATTGGGCGCACATTTGATCGGTGACTCGGTCACAGAACTGATACAAGGGTTTGCGGTCGCGATTGGGCTTGAAACAACCGAGCACGAACTACTCGAGACAATTTTTCCGCATCCGACAGTCTCCGAAGCGATGCAAGAATCGGTTATGTTGGCGTTTGATCGGCCGCTGCACCTTTGAAGCCTGCCTGCTTGGCTTTTGGGCGCAAGCAGGCAGAATTGAAAGCAAACCGATTGCCGGGATTAGCCCAGATTCATGCTTTGCGATAAAACCGCGTAGCCGTTGGTTGCGGCGAGCCGCTTGCCAACCACCGCCTGATAGTCCTCAGAGTGATACCAAGTCTTTGCCGCTTCTGTTGATTCAAACTTGATGATGACGGTTTGTGCGCCGGGTGCTTCGCCTTCGATCGTCTCTGCAGCGACATCAATCGCCACCAGCTCAGCACCATATTTCGCAAGGGTCGGGCCCGCGCCCGCGCTGTATTCAGCGTAAAGCGCCGCGTCGTTAACTTGATATTGCGCTATAAAATAAGCAGCCATGTCGTTCTCCTATTTGATTTATGAAGTTTCTCGTTCGGTATATCGAGCGCGATAGGGCGGTGCAAGCTGCCCGCGTTCGTCCCGGATATCGAATTCTTGGCTCAAATCCTCAACCCACTGAATCGATCCTGACCGCGCCATAATATCGCTCGCGAGCGCGAGTGCTGGCACGGTCCGGCCGACGCCGAGTGGCGTCTGTGAGTCGCTCAGATCAGTACCGTTTTGTTCTGCATGGGCCGCTATGAACTCTGTTGCAACCGATCCAGGGTACAAGACGACCGCGGCGACGCCTTTGGGCGCAAGCTCTTGCGCCATATCTTTGGTCAAACGATCAAGGCCCGCTTTACCGGCGCCGTAGGAGGATGAGAAGTGATAAGACTGCCCGCCCGGAGACGAGACATTCACCATCAGCGCGCCTGGGCTGGCGGCAAAGAGTAGTGGTGCAGCATGCCAACTGGCAACGTAGTGGGCTCTGAGCCCGATCCCAACTTGGTCATCCCAAATTTGAATTGGGTGATCCCAGAAACCGCCTCCCCAGGCAGGTGGACTCGGTATTTTGTAAACATTGTTGACCAGGATGTCGATTTTACCGGCTTCGGCGGCCACTTTTTTAAAAAAAGCCTCGATTTCAGCGTCATTGGCATGATCGACTTGGGTGCCAATGCCAATGCCACCGGCCTTTTCAATCGCTGCGATGCTTCCGTTTAACGTGAGCTCACCCTCGCCATTGGATCGACCCGTTATGTAAATTGTTGCGCCTTCCTCGGCAAGCGCAATCGCGCAACCCCGCCCTATACCGCGCGTTGCGCCGGTTACGACACAAATCTTACCTTTAAGTCGTCCTGCCATTTGATACTCCTTGTCTAGCTGTCGAATCGGGTTGAATTAAAGTAGGTCTGCGAGTTTTTCACGCTGCCAAACTCCATCGCCAAACATAAATTGGCTGTGCATCTGACGTTTGTGATAAATCTGAACATCGGCTTCCCAAGTGAAGCCAATACCGCCATGGAGTTGGGTTGAGCGGTTCGCACAAAATTCTGCGGTGTCCGACGCGCTTGATTTTGCTAAGTGCGCGCAGCGCGCTGCATCCTCAGGGTCGAAGTCGAACGCCGCAGCTGCTTGGTAGACCAAGGAACGGGTCTCATCAACTGCGATCATCATATCAACGATGGGGTGTTTAACCGCTTGGAAAAAACCGATCGGGCGCTCAAATTGTTGACGGACCTTGGCATAGTCTGCGGTTGTTTGCAGTTGCCACTCGGCGGCGCCAGCAATATCTGCAGCCGTGAGGGTGAGCAGGGCGGGCAGCGCGTCGTTCAAACACTGGGCGCCCTGGCCATACTCAGTCAGCGGCGTTGTATCGCTTGAGGCAAAGGTGATACCAGCTTGATCTCGAGTCAGATCGACGATGCGATCGGGTTTTACCGAAACGGTTGTATCGCGTTGATTGACACGAAACAGGTCAATACCGTCTTGGGTACGGGCTGCAACGATTAAGATCTCACATTTTTGAGCGTCGGTCACATACCAGGCCGTACCAACAAGTTTGCCCTCGCGCAACGCAACGTCCGTTGAGTCAGCCTCGAGTGATCCATCTTCCCCGTAAAGCGCCAAACCAACACTCGCGCCTTCTGCCATCTCCTCAAGGAGCTGCCTGGCTGGCTGCGTGTCAGCCGCTCGGAGCAGAAATGTGGCCAGTAAATTGTTGCTCAGCGGTGTCGGCAAGGCATGTCGGCCGATTTCTTCTGCAATTGCGGTGGCTGCGACTAAGCCCATACCGATGCCACCTTGTGCTTCTGGGATCGCAACAGCATGCATGCCAAGTTCTACCGTTTTCTGCCAATTTTGCGTGTCAAAGAAGGCTTGCCTTGGCGCACCGTGATAGGGGTCTTCCGTACCGCTTAAACTGGGCCGCAGGGCCTCAATGGTATTTTGCTCAAGGAGGAATTTGGCATAAGTATCCTTCAGCATGTTGATGTCGTCGTTAAAGCCAAAGTCTTTCGGTGTCGTCATGATCGTCTCCGCCGGCTTGCCGGTTTATTTACTCTTAGCAAGGCCTAGAACGCGTTCGCCTAAGATGTTGCGTTGTATTTCGCTGCTGCCGCCTGAGATTGTGCCGGTGTAGGTATTCATATATCCCAGCGGCCACTTGCCATTAGCCGGCGCGTTTTCGTCGCCAACATACAGGCTCGATTTTAAGCCCAGGATGCCAAGGGCAATTTGGTGGAGGGATTGCGAAATTTCGCTGCCGGTTAATTTTCCTTGTAATGGAATCCGCATGGCACCGCCATTGAGCGCTTTGATCCGAGCTCGCCGTCCGTTGTAAAGACTGGCCTCGGTACGCTCATAGACCTTAACAATTCGGTCGCGCCAAACCGGGTCATCCCAAACGCGCCGTCCGTTTCGTCGGGTGTCCTTCGCCAATTGAATGACCTGTGCCATGACGAGCATGGGGGATTCGCCTGCAACCGCGCCGACGCCGACCCCAGCTCCCCGTTCGCTGGTCAAGGTCGCCATTGCAACTTTCCAGCCATCCCCGACGTTCCCGACACGCAGGTGATCGCCGACAATGGCATTGTCGAGGAATACCTCATTAAAGCCCGACTCGCCGGTCATCTTGTGGATTGGCTTGACGGTTATCCCGGGTTGATCCATCGGCGCAAGAAAGTACGTGATACCGCCATACTTATCGCTCTTATCTTGTCGCGCCAGCAGCAGCATGTATTGGGCAAAGTGGCCAAGACTCGTCCAAACCTTCGATCCGTTGATCACCCACTGATCACCCTCTTTCACTGCGCTGGCCTGCAGCGATGCGAGATCAGAGCCCGCGCCAGGCTCGCTAAACCCTTGGCACCAAATGTGTTCTGCTGAAAAAATGGGGGGCAAAAAAGTTTCTTTCTGCGTTTCTGTCCCACACTCTAGTAGGGTCGGCACAGCCATCCCGAGTCCAATCCAGTTGATAAAGTAAGGCACACCCGCTGCGCGAACCTCGGCACTGGCAATTTGCTGACAACCTGTCATGCCATGGCCGCCATAATTCTGAGGCAGATCTGATGCAATGAGTCCGGCTTCATAACACTTTGCTTGCCATTCTGTGAGATAGGCCAGATGGCTCGGGTCGGTCACCTCATAAGCCGCTTGTGGCAAGGGTGTGGGATGCGGGGCTGGCTTATTTTCTTGCAACCAGGCGCGGCAAAACGCTTGAAATTCTGCTTGTTCTGAGGAGAGTGCTTTATCGCTCATGATGTCATGTCCTTGTGTTGTATCCAGTCATCGCGGTCTGTTCGGTAACGGATAATTCAGTCGCGCTGGAAGAACTTTTGGATGCTTGAAAAATCAACCTGACCAAACCCGTTGTCGCCATGAGCGACATAAAGGCTCCTTGCAAGTGACCCCATGGGGGTTGCAGTGCCAGTATCAAGCGCTGAGGCCATGGCCAACCCTAAGTCCTTGATCATAAGGTCGACTAAAAAGCCGCCTTCGTAGTCGCGGCTGGCCGGGGCCGTTTCCATGACCCCTGGGAAGGGGTTATAAACTTCAAGGGCCCAATTTCCGCCAGAGCTCTTGCGCATAATCTCCGAAAGCACGCTGGGGTCGAGGCCGTTATTCACACCGAGCTGCAGCGCCTCTGCAGTCCCGGACATGAGCACCGAGAGTAGCATGTTGTTGCAAATTTTGGCCACCTGTCCTGCACCGGCGTCGCCTGCATGAAAGATGTTTTGACCCATTGCTTCAAGTAATGGTCGCGCGTCGGCGAGCGCTGTATCGGAACCGCCAACGATGAAGGTAAGAGTGCCGCCTTGTGCGCCAGCGACACCGCCGGAGACGGGCGCATCAATCATGCTGAGACCGTGGGCTTTAGCCGCATCGGCAACCTTCCGCGTTGATTCTGGTGCGATGGTGCTGGAGTCGATGATCAGGGTGCCAGGTGCAATCTTGGTTAAAAGACCCGCTTCCCCGAGATACAAAGATTCGACGTGTTTTGATGCTGGTAGCATTGAAATCACCACATCAACATTTTGCACAGCAGCCTCGGCGCTGGCGGCCGCTTGCGCACCAGCGGCCGTTAAGCGTTCGACCGACGTGGGGACAAGGTCAAAGACCGACACGGAAAAACCCGCTTTAATGAGGTTAATCGCCATGGGCCCGCCCATATTACCAAGTCCGATAAAACCAACGTTTTTCATAAAACCTCCCGGTTAGCGTTTGATGCGCAAAATCGTAATTAATTTAAAACAGAAAGATCCGCCATAGGATGCACCGGCCAATGGTCTTCAAAGTGGGACGCCACGACCGCGTCCGGCACTTCGCCCAATTTAAATCGCCATTGCGGTTGGCCATCTTTTTCAATCAGTAGGGCGCGAACGCCTTCGGTAAACTCGCCATATCGGCTACAGGCAACGGCGATGGTGAGTTCCATTTGGAACATGGCCAACAAGTCCTGTGTTCGTGCGCGTTTGAATTGCTCAATGACAATCGCCGCGGTAATGGCAGAGCCCTTTAAGAAACCTGATTTCGCTCGGTCCAAAAACGGTCCTTCAGGCCAGTCATGGGTCGATGCTGCCAAGGTCTTGATGGGGTTGTCGCTCGCAATTGCCGCCGCAATGCTCGGTCGAATAATTGCCTCATAGTCGGGCAATTGTGGCTTAGGCAGGTCCGTTGAGTCGGCCTGAAAGCGGGTTAAAATCTCAGAAATTTGGGGCGGCAGGGGCCGCGAGGTGTCTAAGGCTGCAAGCGCGCTTAGGCAGACTTCTTTGAGGTCGTGTCGAATGAGCGTATCGGCCATACCAATGTGTTGCGCGTCTGCGCCGCTGATCTGGGCGCCGGTCAGAGCGAGGAAATAGGCCCAAACCGGGTCCATACGGCTAAAGGTATAGGTGGCCCCCGCATCTGGAAATAACCCGATGGTGATTTCTGGCATCGCCATTCGAGTTTTCTCTGTCGCGATCCGGAATTGACAGGCCGAAAAGATGCCAAGCCCGCCGCCCATCACAATACCGTGTCCCCAGGCGAGCGTGGGCTTGGGATATTGATGGAGATCGAAATCCAATCGATATTCTCGTTCAAAAAAAGCCTCGCAATACGTACACGGGCCACCGGGCGTTGCGTGCATATCGTGGTAAAGATTTTGAATGTCGCCACCGGCAGAGAACGCTTTTGAGCCGGCGGCGTCAAAAAAGATGGCGATAATGTTTGCTTGCGAACGCCAGCGGTCGAGTGCGGCCTGAATCAAATCGATCATTTCAAGGCTGAGGCTGTTTAAGGTTGCCTCGGCATTGAGGGTAATCTGTCCGAGCGCGCGCCCCGGGCCCAGGGCGCGTTCGTTAATTAAAACCGATGGCGCCACTACGCGTTCTTCCAGGCCGGGGTGCGTTTTTCTAAAAAGGCGTTCACCCCTTCTTTTTGATCAAGGGTTGAGAACAAGGCAACGAAAGCCTCGCGCTCGTCGTTGAAGGCTTCGGGCATTGTTTTATGCCTTGCTGACATAATGAGTTGTTTGCAAGCGGCGACGCTGGTTGGGCTTTGTTTTGCGGTTGAGGCTGCGATGGCGAGCGCCCGCGCTAAACTTTCGCCTTTGGGGACAACTTCTTCAACCAAGCCGATAGACCGCGCCGTTTCAGCATCCACGCGCTCGCCACACAGAATCATGCGTTTGGCCCAGCCTTCTCCCACAAGCCACGGCAAATGTTGGGTTCCAAGCCCTGCTGGCAAGAGGCCAACCGTTGCCTCGGGTAGGGCCATCACAGCTTGGGCTTCTGCAATGCGGATATCACATGACATCGCGCATTCAAGCCCACCCCCCATGGCATAGCCGTTGATGGCGGCAACTGAGACCCCGTTGAAATGGGTTAGCGCCTGGAAAGCGGCGTGAAAATGATTGGCAATCACGCCAGCGTGCTCAGGATCACCGCTTGCGAACAGGTTGAGGTCTGCCCCGGCGGAAAAGAATTTATCGCCGGCCCCGGTAATGACTAAGCTGTAGCAGTTTGGATCGGCATTAAGGTCCGCAATCAGCGCTTCAAGTGCCTGCAAGTTATCGGCGTCCCAAGTGTTGGCAGCGGGATTATTGATGGTGATTAAGGCGGTATGGTCCTGCATCTCAAATTCTAGTTTATCGGTCATGGTTTCTCCTTAAGTGATGGCTTCTAGGTCAGCGAGCGCGAGCAATCGGCGGGCAATGATAACGCGCATGATTTCGTTCGTCCCTTCTAGGATCTGGTGTACTCGATTATCGCGGATGTAACGCTCGAGCGGATATTCGCGCATATAGCCGTACCCCCCGTGCAGTTGAAGCGCATCGTTGCAGATACTAAAACCAGCATCGGTGGCAAAGCGTTTGGCCATCGCAGCGTAGGCCGTAGCCTCAGGGTCGCCTTGGTCAACTTTAAAGGCGGCTAGCCGAATCATTTGTCGTGCGGCAACCAGTTCTGTTGCCATATCAGCAAGTTTGAATTGAAGGGCTTGAAAATTTGCTAGGGCCTCGCCGAACTGCTCGCGTTCTTGCAGGTAAGTTTTGGATCGGTTCAGAGCGGCTTGAGCCGTGCCAACAGAACAGGTTGCAATATTGATTCGACCACCATCAAGCCCTTTCATCGCAATTTTAAAGCCATCACCGGCGCCGCCGATTCGCCGGTCGACGGGTACCCTGACTTGATTAAAAACAATCTCTCGAGTCGGCTGGCTGTTCCAGCCCATTTTGTTGAGGTTGTTGCCGTATTCTATGCCCGCCGAATCGGCTGCAATTGCAAGGCAGGTAATACCTTTCGGACCTGCTTCGCCCGTTCGCACCATCGTGACGAGAATGTCGGTTGCGCCAGCGCCTGAGATGAACATTTTGTTGCCGCTGACGACGTAGTGGTCGCCTTCTAAAGTCGCATGGGTTCTAAGAGAGGCGGCGTCTGAACCGGCGCCGGGCTCGGTTAGGCAATAGCTGGCAAGTTTCTGACCGGAGATTAAGTCCGGGCAAAGCGCCTCTCGCACCTGCTCGCTGCCAAAGGTCGCGATCATCCAAGTCGCCATGTTGTGAATCGAGATAAAGGCCGTGGTTGAGGTGCAACCCATGGCCAACTGCTCAAGAATAATGGAGGCATCCAATCGGGATAGGCCCATGCCGCCGACTTCAGGCGGACAATATAGCCCACAAAATCCGAGTGCGCCGGCATTGGCAATGACGTCTTTTGGGAATATTTTATGCTCGTCCCATGCCGCGGCATGGGGCGCCAGCTCTCGGTCCGAGAACTGACGTGCGACTTCCTGAAAGGCCGTCTGATCTTCGTTCAAATTATAATTCATGCAGTGGTCATCATTCGTTAACGTGTGTTGAGTGTTCGAAGTGTCTGTCACAGGCGGTTGATCATATTGATCCTGACGCTTGGGTCGTGGAGTGCATTGAATGCAGCTCGAGTAAACGTATTAGTCTGCAGCGTTGTTACCATCACCGCCTGCAGCCAGGGGGTTAATCATAAACAAACCCAGTAATCGACGAAAGCTTGCGGATCAGGGCCGATGGCCGGCGTTCGACTTTAAGGTTATTCATGGTGCGCATTTTTGAGCAAGTGCGCTGCGCCGTCGGGCGTGTTGATTGCGGCGGAGGCGCCAAACAATCGCTCCTTCATGGTGCCGTAAACCCGGCGGTTATTGCCCAGATGCGCGAGCGACGCGGCTTTTTCAAGCGCCATCGGCAAAAGGTCCCCTAGCTCATATGCCTTTGAGACGATGCCTGCTTCCGCTGCATCCGGCCCGGTCCATCTTCGAGCGAGTTGAACCGTTTCAAAAAACACATGGGCGGGGAGCTTGTGCTGAAACAGCGCAAGTTCTGGATCAGGGATGATCATGCCAAGTTCAACTTCATTGGCGCAGGCAAAGCCTCGATCCCGGCGCATAAACCGGACATCGTGGCACAGCGCCATCATGAAGCCCGCGCCGAAAGCGTGACCATTAATGGCGCAGATCGAAGGCACGGGTAAGGTGATTATACGCCCCATCAGCGCCATAAATTCTGACCCAAAGGCAGCACGGTCTCCCCCGCGATGCTCGCCGGAGCTTGCTCGCCATTCAAGATCTAGCCCGTTCGAGAAAAATTTAGGGTGGCTGGCCGTCGTGACCAGTGCTGCGGGTCCTGTTGAGGCTTCGACCTCATCAAGTGCCGCACTAATTGCGCGGACAAAGGTGGTATTCCATCGGTTTTCTTCATCATCCAGAGTCAGGATGAAGGTCGTGTCTTGGCGGTCTAGTTTGATCATAAGGCGGAATTTTTCAAAGGGTGCGCCCGAGTATGTCTTAAGGCGCGTGTGCTGCCAAGGGTGGGGCGCTTTGTCCTTGGTTTTCACTTGGAAATAAATTAGGTTAATGCCATGGATGTTGTTACAGCTTCGCAGCTTCAAGGTTGCTTTACGCCCGAAGACGATGTTTGGTTCCCCGATCTGACTAAAATTGTCTGGCAAGACCTAGACTTTTTCGGTTGGGTGCACCCCTCGGGTCATTTGGCCTATATTGTCGCGCAATCGCCGAATGATGGTGCACTGAAAGGGGTGGTGCTGCGTCGGTTCGAGCGACCCACGAGCCGCGTTCGATTGGATATGTGTAGCTTGTGTTTACACGTCCACGGCAGCGGGGGCACGGCGATGTTTTCCATCACCGAGGCGGGCAGTCGTGGCCGTCGAACGATTTCAAACGTGGTTTGTACGGATTTGGCGTGTAGTTTGAGGATTCGAAACAAGATCAATCCCTCGAGTTTGATGCAAGAAACCCTGTATCTTGAGGCAAAAGTTTGGCGTATCCTGCAACGCCTGCATCGCTGGTTGGTTAAGACGAAATACCTTTAACCGCTCAGGTCGCAAGAAGGCTTGCTAGACCTTTCTCGCCGCGCTGGCATCGTTCCGGGGTGTCATGGCCAAACGATATTAGGAATGTTTTTGAAAACGCGTGCCCTCCTGGCTTTGCAGAAGACATTTAAACCCAGCGGTCAGCTGTTTTACGGCTGGTACATTGTTGCGTCAGCCGGCGGTCTGCAAATGCTGGCAAGCCTGCTTTGGATGCAATCCTATGGTGCGTACGTTGTGTTGTTGCAGCAAGAGTTTGGATGGAGCAAAACCATTGTTGCCGGTGCCTTTGCCTTAACTCGCATCGAAAGCGGTATTCTGGGACCGTTGCAGGGCTGGCTAGTCGATCGGTTTGGACCGAGAATGATTTTGCGCATTGGGGTTGTTTGTTTCGGTGTCGGGTTTATCTGTTTTAGCCAAGTGCAGTCATTGTGGAGCTTCTATGCTTCGTTCGCGTTAATTGCATTGGGTTCCAGTCTTGGTGGGTTTGCAACCGTGATGGTTGCGATTGTGAATTGGTTTCGACAGCATCGCTCTAAAGCAGTTGCGTTCTCCCAAATCGGATACGCTTTGGGCGGTATGGCCGTGCCCTTGGTGGTGCTCGCGCTTGAGGCATTTGGCTGGCGTGCGACGGCACTTTACTCAGGAATTTTAGTGATGCTGCTGGGTTTGCCGATGGCCCAAGCGGTTCGGCACCGACCGCAGACTTACGGTGAGGTGCCGGATGGCGCTTTGCTGGGGACAACGCCCGATGCGCAGGCTGAGCAACCCTTGGATTTAACAGCAAAGCAGGCGATGGCGACATCGGCCTTTTGGCTGATTAGTTTTGGCCATGCGGCCGCGTTACTCACGGTTTCTGCGGTCATGGTCCACCTAGTGCCGCATCTCACAGAAGGTCTTGGATTCTCTTTAAGTCAAGCAGCGCTGGTCATTACCCTTGTTACCGGGTGTCAGCTAGTGGGTCAGCTGGGTGGTGGTGTGCTGGGTGATCGCTTGGATAAACGGCTTTTATGCATTATCTGTATGATCGCTCACACCGTAGGCTTACTGATCTTGGCCTATGCCGATAGCACGCTTGAGGTCGTTGTCTTTGCCGTTTTTCATGGTTTGGCCTGGGGTGTCCGTGGCCCCTTGATGGTTGCGCTTCGAGCCGATTACTTTGGTGCGGCGTCCTTTGGGACCATTATGGGGTTCTCATCATTGATTGTGATGCTCGGAATGTCGCTCGGTCCAATTGTTGCTGGATTGTTCGCAGATTATTACGGCGATTATCAGGTTGGGTTAATGGTGCTTGCGATTGCGGCGTTTTTAGGCAGCTTTTGTTTTCTTGCCGCCAAGCGTCCCGTTCCACTGACTTCGGCGTAGCGCCGCAAGAAAAAACGATGGCCGACGCGTGATAAACTTAAGAGCGGCAATGCGTCGCAGTCAGGGTGACCCGTTTTAAGGTCCTGGGAGGGAATTGGCGGCGCCCGGAAAGGCGTAAAGGCCCAGCTCCTCTCTGATGGTCGTGCCCAGCTCTGAGGTCAGGTCATCAATTGGGATCCCGGTGGCATCCGCAATCCGAACCATGCGCTGAAAATTTGCTGCGACGCCGGCAGCCTCCACCGCAATATCAAAACTGCTGGCGTGGGCGAGGGCGTCGCGAGCGTCTTTCAAGGTCTCGGGTTCACGGCTCATAAAGGCGTCAGCAAACGCGAGCAGTAAGGCGCCATGCTGAACCCCTGCGTCCACGGCAGCAGCATCTTGGGTGAGAACGCTTAGGTCGATCGTGTCACCGGCAATTTTCGCGCTCACACGGAGCATCGAAGCGTGGGAATTGGTTCAGTAAAAGCACCGATTTAGGGCGGAAATTCGGCCGGCAATCAGCTCCATTTGCATTCGGTTGAGGCGTCGAGTCGCCGCCTGCCCCAAATTGCCCATTTCTTCAAGCGGTAGGTAGAGCACTGCCGCCAGGCGCTTCCACTGTCGTACAAGATCGGGCGCCCCAGACAGTGCCCTGATGACATTCGCGCCAAACCCTACCGGCCATAGGTCCTGATTGGCCTCGGTCAGGCCATCTCGCGCGATCATGGGCACATAACCGGTGTTGGCGTCGAGATTCTCAGGTTGGGTTTGTGACGGCAAGCCGGGTTGGCTTTGGGGCAGCGCAAGTAGGGGTTGACTCAGCGCTCGACAAAATTCATCGATACTAAATAGACAAACGACAATCCCGACGAGTTCCACATAGGCCAGCCTGGAAATGCCGCTTCCGGCCAGTGCTATGATTTGAGATTCAGAGATTCGGCCTTGATCCGTAATAATCTGATGAATCATATCAACAACCAGCGCGCTCAAATCCTCGGTTTCAGGATGCGCCAATAGGACCTGATTGCGCGATAAGGCGTTTTTTTTAAGGGCACAAAGATCGCAGCTGCTCGCAGTGCGTGTCGCGGCTGCAATGGCAATTTTTTGCTTGCTGTCCCACCAGTAGCCAGGCTGCGCCAAAAATAAGAAGAAGTTTTCGAAGGCGATGCGGAGATCACTGCGATCGCTGAGTGCTTGGTTTAGATCAGACATAGGCGGCTCCTAGTCGGACCTTAAGCGACGTGACGAATCGGTGCAACTTTCTTGTGCAGGCGCAACCAATGTTCAAGGTCAGGACTACCAGGTCACACTCATAAACGATGCCGATGAACTGCGCCTAAAAGTTGGCGTGGACGGCTCGCTCGGGACGAGTGGCTATTGGGCGGACGTTGCGGCAAGCCAAGGCGCTGCGGGGAACCCGGATGTCTCGTGGCATTTTTCGCACAGAATGCATTTTCTTTGGTCTGGGTTGACTACCATGATAACGAACCAGGCTCGCAGAAACCCGAAGGCGATCTGGCCGCTCGGGCGGGGTCGGCTTGAGTTAAAGGCGGCGTTTACCGCTTGGGGCGTCATTACCATGCAACGGCGATGCAAACGCAGGTTGACCCGGTGTTGAGTATTTCGGGGCAGGCCGTCATGAACTTGAGTGATGACTCAGCGTTTTTATCGCTGGCAACGCGTTATAATGCCAGCGCCGAGCGCGACATCGATGTTGGGTACGACCATTTTCTTGGTGATGCGGCGGGTGCCGCAACCGACTTTGTGATCATGCCGGGATCCGAGTACGGTATCTTTCCGAGATCGCTTTATGTGAATCTTTGGTGGTATTTTTAAAAACCGGCGCCACCGATGGTGCGCCAGGCAATGGGTCGTTTGAACGGGTTCAGTTTTAAGACAAGGACAATCATTCTGTGAGTCTGCGCGAACAGGTGCTAACCGAAATCGGTATCGATCGCTGGCGGCTTCGTGGTGGTGCGACGGCGGTCACTGACGAACCCGAGCGTGTTTCGTCTCATCCAGAGGTCCATCCCCAACCAGCGCTTGACGCACCCAGTGCGGTAGCGCCATTGGCTGAGACCCGAATCGATTGGCAGGTCTCGATCCGAAACTATCGAACCGTTGCGACGTTGCAGCTCAGCCAACAAGGACAGGATACGGATACGGCATCACAATTAAACCAACTTTCAGATGACATAGGGCTTGCGGTCAACGGGTTGGCCACGAAACCCTTGCTGCAGTCGCAGCTGTTCTCAACGATTGGTGAGCAAGTACTTGATGTCAATAAGGCCGCGGTTTGGATCGCTGATTTGCCAACGACTGTTTTGGTGCTTGCAGGGCAGTGCCCTGAATTGATCGCCCTGATCGAAAAGGTAGTCGTTGAGCGCAGAGCGGGTCGCAAGTGCATCGTGCAAGTGCCGGATCTTTTGGCGCCCGCGACGGCTGTTGAGCGCAAAGCGTGGCTTTGGCAGCAGTTACGTGCCCAAGGCTCGTGATGCGACCCGACAAGGCCAGGTTTCGATTGATGAAACACATCGATCTACCGTTTGTGTTGAAAAACGAAAATGCGGCCTACTCGCACCCCTGGACCCAGGGTAACTTTAGGACGAGCTTAAATGGCACCGACTACTGTTGCCTTGTTTTGGTGGATGAACGTCCAGTCGGGCATGGCGTCTTAAGTACGGGTGCCGGCGAAGCCCATGTTCTCAATTTGTGTGTCCACCCTGAAAAGCAAGGCGCGGGACTCGGTCGAGAATTGCTGAATCATCTGCTCGCCCGAGCCGCTGCCTGCAAAGTGCGCAGTGTTTTTTTAGAGGTTCGAGCTTCAAATGCGGCCGCAATCATGCTCTACGACAGTACCGGATTCAATGAAATTGGCCGCCGCCGAAATTATTATCCCATCGCCGTCGGTCGTGAGGATGCGATTGTCATGGCGAAGGAACTGTTTTAGCGACCTGAAGCTCGCGCCGCGCTATACTACGCGCCAGATTTAAAGGGGGCCTCATGGCCAAAACCGAAGTCGATCGACGCCGCACTTTCGCCATCATTTCTCATCCAGATGCCGGCAAGACCACGATTACTGAAAAGCTCTTGCTCTTGGGTAAAGCCATTGCGATGGCGGGCACGGTTAAAGCAAAAAAATCAGACCGCTATGCAACCTCCGATTGGATGGCGATGGAAAAAGAGCGTGGGATATCGGTCACCACCTCGGTGATGCAGTTCCCGTATCGGGACTGTGTGGTGAACCTCCTTGATACGCCCGGACATGAGGATTTTTCCGAGGATACCTATCGGACCTTAACAGCCGTTGACTCTGTCCTGATGGTGATTGATGGCGCGAAGGGGGTCGAGGCGCGAACGGTTAAATTGATGGAAGTCTGTCGACTTCGCGATACGCCGATTTTAACGTTTATCAATAAACTCGATCGAGAAACCCGCGACCCGATCGATGTGCTCGATGAAGTTGAGTCGGTACTCAATATTGGTTGCGCGCCAATAACGTGGCCGATTGGCATGGGGCAGCGGTTTAAGGGGGTCTACCATCTTTACGAGGATTGTATTTATCCGTACCGAGGTGAGGTTAAAGCCCCGCTTGAGTCGCCAGAAAAAATAATGGGTTTGCAAAGTGCCGCAGTACGGACCTTTTTAGGTGATGACTGGGCAGCTTTTGAGGCTGAAATCGAATTGGTTCGCGGCGCCTCTCATGAATTCGATCAGGATCTTTACTTGGCCGGGAAGCTCTCGCCCGTTTATTTCGGAACGGCGTTGCGTAATTTTGGCGTTATGGAGATGCTTGACGGGTTTGTCTCAATGTCACCGGCGCCCTTACCCAGAACAACAACTGGGGCAACCGTTGATCCGAATGATCCTGAGTTTTCGGGTTTTGTGTTTAAAATCCAGGCGAATATGGATCCCAAACATCGAGATCGGATTGCCTTTTTGAGGGTCTGCTCGGGTACCTACGAGCAAGGCATGCGGATGCATCACGTTCGGCTTGGAAAATCGATCAAAGTAACAGATGCGGTGACTTTCTTAGCGGGTGAGCGAGCGGCGATCGGCACCGCCTATGCTGGGGATATCATTGGCTTACACAATCACGGCACGATTCAAATTGGGGATACTTTCAGTGGGGGACGAAAAGACCGTTTTATCGGTGTGCCGCACTTTGCCCCGGAGTTATTTCGCCGAGTTCGATTAAAGGATCCTTTGAAAAGCAAACAGTTGCGGCAGGGCTTGACGCAGCTATCAGAAGAGGGCGCAACGCAGGTATTTATGCCCCTTGCCAATAATGATTTGATCCTCGGCGCGGTTGGCATTCTTCAATTTGATGTGGTCGCGTATCGACTCAAAGATGAATACAAAGTTGAGTGTGGTTACGACTCGGTCGGCGTCAATACGGCGCGTTGGATCGTCTGCGACGATCTCAAACAGTTAGAGGAGTTTAAGCGAAAGGCTCAAGGCAACCTGGCCTTGGATGGCGGTGGGCATCTTACTTATTTGGCCCCCTCAAGAGTCAACCTGACCGTGATGCAGGAACGTTGGCCAGAGATTGAATTCAGGGCGACGCGGGAGATTGCTTAGACCATATCCTCGTAGGGATTGGTCAGGGTCAGCGAGATCGCGTGTTTTTGACCTGGAATCGAAATTGTCTCAGGTGTCATCGTTAAGGCCTCACCCTCGACAACCGCTTCACCAAACCGATAAATAGGTTGGGTCTCACCCTCGGTGCAGGCTTCATCATAGGCCTTTGTTGCGGCGGCCACAGCTTCCTGTCTCGCTTTATAGGTTTTCATTGCCGCAAGGCCATGCCGTTTGGTGAGCATGGTTTCGGTCACGAAGGGTGACAGAATCGCAGCGGTCGCATTGTTTCCGCCGAAGCCTTTGGAATTAATGAAAGTGGCCTGCATATCCTTCGGATTGATCTCGCGATGATCGAGCAGGAATTCAAGCTGGGACTGATGCACATCTTCGGCAATCGCGCGGGTCGTTTTAATGCCCGGGATGATACCGTCATGCCAAACGCCTAGGGATGCAATGATCTGATCGCCTGATGCGCAGGCTAAGGAATGCCCTAGGAACGCCTTGATTGCCGTGACCGGCCATTTGCTGATGCCAAAGTTTTTCGCCAAAGCATTGAAGATATGGGATTCGGTCACCCTGTTTTGCGGCGTGCCGGTACCGTGCGCTTGCATATAGGTGTTATTGGCCAGAGCTTTGTCGCCAAGGATTGCCCGCACGACGCCCATTGCTTTGCCGACGGTGAGGTAATTGCCAATGCCTGGGCCTGGAATCGATTTTTTAAAACCATCAGCATTCACAAAGACATCGGCCACCGAACCATAGATATTGGCCCCCAGTTCTAAAGCCAATTCGTCATCGAAGAGGATGACGAATTGCGAGGCTTCAGCCAAGGTGAAGCCGCAATTTTCAGCAAACGGTCGGCATGCCCTAGTATGATCAGGGCGTCCTTGGCTTCGACCATCTAATTTTAGCAACGCGTCGTCCTCTGCCAACGCGCCCATGGTGCGATAACCTTCGATGACCTCCGGCGTGATTGGCGCCTCGCTCGATCCGATGACGGCCACGCGGCAATTGCCCGCCTGAATATCGGTAATCCCTTGTCGCAGGTTGTATAAGAAGGTCGCGCAGGCCCCGACATTTGCGCCGGTTGCACCAACGCTGCCCAAAATGTAGGCGTTAACAAAATCGGCTGTCATCTCGGCGAGACCAAGCGGGCAATTCTTTGCGCTCACGCGTTTACCCAGGAGTGCGGACTGCAGCATGCCGCCCGAGCCGTTAAAATCCAATTGACCCATTGCGCTGCTGGCATAGACCGCGATCTGATCGCCGGGCACTTTGTCTTGAACGGTTTGCCAGGCAATTCCAAGTGATTGCACGGCGTCTGATGCCCCGAACACCGTAAGTTGCAAGCCTCGAGGATGACTTCTTGATTGATAGAGCGCCTCTGGGTCAAAACCAGTGGGTAACTGGCCTGCTGAATTTACCTTTGAAGCTCGACCATCTGGAAACAGAACGCTGACGGGATCCGTTGCTGTGACCTGCACCTGGAGATTGTCCAGTTCTGTGACGGTCCAAGTCGGCGGGAGTTGCTCGGGGAGTTGATTTTTTTTGAGCGTAAAGCTTAAAGGGGTGTTCTGCAGCCCCGTCATCATCGCTTGTTTATTGGCGCGGTAGATAGCGGGATCAAACAAATTGTCTTGAAGCTTTCGAACGAGCGTGTTGGCAAGGATTGATTGCTCGTCGGCATCACACTGCATGAGCGTCGCCAAAGCCTTGAGGGTTGAGCGTTGTTTACCGGTTGTGAGCTGGTCGTAAACCAAGCGTCGATAGCCGTGGTGTCCAGAGCTGCGTCCTGCCGGGTTGATGCCGCCAAAACCGACGATTACAGGCAGTCTAGTCAATGTTGAGGTCCTTGCGCCGAAGGGGGAAATTGTAAACCTTAGCGATCATGATAATCCAGTCACCCCCGCGTTTAAGTCGATCAATTGTTTGAGGTTAGACCAACTCTACGGCGATGGCGGTGGCTTCTCCGCCACCAATACAAAGCGCTGCAACGCCGCGTGTCAGACCCTGGCGTTTTAAGGCGTGCACAAGGGTCACGATTAGGCGAGAACCGGTGGAGCCAATCGGGTGACCTTGCGCGCAAGCGCCGCCATAAATATTGACCTTGTCTGGGTCGATACCGACCTCTCGTATGGCGAGCATCGTAACCATT
>Ga0209335_10001624_pt1 | contig 25574 bp, 22 predicted proteins | sample COG_09_FD_184753 | JGI IMG/M metagenome (GOLD analysis project Ga0209335, IMG submission 184753) | Pelagic Microbial community sample from North Sea - COGITO 998_met_09 (SPAdes) (version 2) | ecosystem: Environmental > Aquatic > Marine > Neritic zone/Coastal water | place: Helgoland, sampling...
CTCTTTAGTCGTTGAGTTTGGTACTCAATCCATTGGCAACACGCCTTTTGGGCAATTCAGTAGCATTACTTCGGTGATTCCTGGTTTAGAGCGGAACACCCAAATCAGTTATGTAAAAGATAACCAACTAGAGGTCATCGCGAACTTGTCGGTATTGGTCCCCGAAGATCAACTAAAAACCCTGGTCCTGACTGGCACCATGGCCAATCCTACCGTGATCGAAGTGCTTGAAGACCTTTCTGTCCCAGCCGATACAGACACCACAACAACGCTACGAATTGCCAATGCGGCAGGTACTTTAAATGACACCATCGTGCTAACCATTTTTGATTCAACCGCAACCGAAACACCGATTGCTGAACTCCTGGTCGAGCCTGGCGAAGTCAGCGAAACCCTCACCGTAGAGAGCACCGCAACGTTATCAATTCAGGCGACCAATTCCACTGGAGACGTCATCTGGGCCTCTGATGATTTTTTGGTCACCACCGGCATCCGCCCCATTATCGTATTGCTTGACACGTTTGGCCCGAGTCCAAGCCAAAGCCCAATTCAGGGGCTATATGCCACCATCAACGGCACTTTCGGCTTTCCAAATGAAACGTTCACAGCCAGCGTCCGCGTTTTGAACGCAGTGCCCGATCAAACCTCGATTGACCTCTATCAACGCTCGGCCCAGTCATCAACACCCGGAGTCGTTAGCATCGAAGCCGAGGCCGCTGCGAGTTCAGGCAGCTATACCGTCTCAGTTCAGCAGCTGGCAATCCCAGAAATTTATCAAACGAGCGCCAGTTTTGAAGCAAGCACCACGAAAATTGGAACCGGCACACTCGTCATGACAAATGGCTTTACAACCACCAATGTTTTGATTGATGAGGACAACTCTAGCGTTGAAGGCATCACGACGGCTATCAACACGGCTGATAATGGAGATGCAACCGCCACCGTCATAACAGACGCCGATGGTCAAATTTATCTGCAGATCACAACCCTTGACTATCAAGAAAGCAATCAGCTAACCATTGTGGTTGACGACGATGATGACAATGATTCGGACGCTTCAGGCCTATCGCAACTAGCAACGGCTCAATTGAGCGTTGTCACCGAAGCTGTCAACGCAATCATCACAGTCAATGGCGTTAGCTCTGAACGAGCAACAAACGCAATCAAAGATGTTATCGATGACGTCACACTCTTTCTTTTGGGACTCTCCCCAGTTGATACTGAGGTTGAGGTTGAAATCACCCAGCAATCTTTGGTGGTTGAAGATCTTTTGTATTCAGACGTTTCGCCCTACTTCACCACCACAACGGGCAGCGTCGTTTTTACTGCGACCATCGCGAACGATCCAAGCACCGAGCTCTTCAGTGATCGCTTTGCAGTGGAGAAAAATCAACATTATATGCTGGCGGTCAGCGGAACCGGCGACGAGGTTGCTGCCGGAATCACTGCGGAGGCGTACAGACCTGTTGCAACTGAATCGCGCTTCTCGATATTGCATGCCGCGCCATCAGCTTCAGAGCTTGACGTTTACGTGCTCAAAAGCGATGCAAACCTAAGCGACAGCAATCCGACAGGTAACAATATCGTGCCATTGGTGACCGGCCAGTTCGGGCTAGCGCCAGAAACCTACAATCTCACCATCACTGAAGCGGAGAGCAAGACTGTACTTGCCGGACCTGAAAGCATTGACGCGACTGCAAATGGCTTTTCCCGCTATATTGTGCTGGATGCCGAAGGTGGTGGCGTCCCGCTGCAATTGATTCAGCTCGACGACTAGCACTGATCGGGCTCGAGTAGCACCTTGAAGTACTTAGGCTCTTTAGCAGCATCCAATGCCGAATCAATCGCAGAGAACGGATAGCAAACCGATAAAGGTGCGCTCAGATGACCCGCGCCCAACCAAGCCAGGGCCTTATCCATCGGCCCGCAGCGCGAGCCTAATACAGTCAATTCTTTTACCATAATCGGACTCAAATCAACCCCAACAGCGTCGGTCAGCGTGCTCTTCAAGACCAATATGGCTTGTGGTGTTGCAGCGTGCAACGCTGTTGTAAGACCGGAGGACGACCCCGAGCAGTCCACAAGCCAACCAAAAGAATCCGGTTGAATACTGGTCACGACTTGAATGCTTTTATTTTGAAGGTGCGCCGCTCGCGCTCGGCTGCGCACCAAGATGGTAACCTTGCAATCAACGCTTGCCAGCACTTCTGCAACCAAAAGCCCTAAACGGCCAGCACCAATCACCAGGACTCGACTGGGCAAAGGTTTTGGCATTTGCTCAATAATTTCGAGCGCAGCTGCCACCGGTTCAGCCAGCACTGCAAGCCCATCCGGCAGGCGCTCATCGACCGTAATTAAATTTTTATTCGGCACCGAAAGAAACTGCGCGAAGGCACCAGCACGCTGATGAATACCGATGACGACGCGCTCGGCGCAATGACGATGTGTGCCCGCTTGGCAGCGCAGGCACTGCCCGCAGCCTAAATTGATATCCGCAACAACACGCTGCCCCGAGAGCGCCCCCGAGACCACCCGTCCAATAAATTCATGCCCGGGAATACCATCAAAATCATAGTATCCACGAGCCAATTCCAGATCCGTACCACAAATTCCCGCGGCCTGGACAGCAACCAATGACTCATCCAAACCAACAACCGGGTCTAGCAGGTCGGATTTAAACGCCCAGGATCCTTTTGATAACCAAAGTCCTTGCATGTGGCTCCCTGAAACCTTTTATCCAAATTCTTTACCGCAAGTCCGCGCAGGACGATCATGTTAGCAGTAGTCTACCGCAGCGACAGAGAATTTCCTTTGCTGCGGCCTTGGTTTATTCTTGCAGCTCATCCGCTGAGGAACCGTTTATGACATCACAAGCCTCCGAATCTTGGTCCGAACGACGTCTCTCGGCTGCCTTGGGCGCAGAAATTACCGGACTTCAACTCAGCGCAGCCGATTCAGAAGACATTCAGCGAATTAAAGCTCTACTGCTCGAGCATCAGGTTTTATTCTTCCCCGGGCAGAACCTCTCAGTCGATGAGCACGTAACCCTTGGCCGACATTTTGGCGCCCTAGAAGATCACCCAAACCTCGGCAAGGATGAAAACACACCTGCCTCGATTTTTCGTTTAACCGCAAGCAAAGGGGGCATCGCAGATGAATGGCACACCGATATCACATTTCAAGAACATCCGGCAAAAATGTCGATATTGAATATGAAGCAATGTCCGGCGGTGGGCGGCGACACCATGTGGACCAATCTTTATCGAGCCTACGATGCCCTGTCAGAGCCCATGCAAACCTTATGTCGAAGTCTCAGCGCCCTACATGACGCGCATCCCCACAATCACCCAGAACAAACCGCCGTGCACCCGGTCGTTCGCGTTCATCCTGAAACCGGTCTGCCGGTGCTTTACGTTAACGAGCATTTCACCCGGCGCATTGTTGAAATGTCGGCGACAGAAAGCGACATGCTGCTGAATTACTTAACACGATTCGTTGCCAGCCCACGTTTTACTGTGCGCTACCAATGGCAGCCTGGCACGATTTGCATGTGGGACAACCGTTGCACGCAGCACTTTGTGCTCAACGACTTTGAAGGCGAACGGGTGATTGAACGGGTCACAATCATGGGCGATGAAGTGCACCCTTTCGAGGAATCGACCCTCTCCCCCTATGTCAGAGACGGCGCGCTTTCAGCAACCAGCCGGCATGATCGCCAGCTCTACTTTCATCTTCATCCGACGCCTTCTTGATCACAAACACAACACGCTCCGGCGCCGCGGCCTCTGCAACCAACGACCGATCCTGTTTTATTGTTCAAAATTGGTGCTGAACGTCGCAGCACTTTGCGCCGCAGCCGACGCTTCCAAGCTAACAGGCTTGCCCAACAGGGCCCTTTCTGGATGTACCTTTATGGAAAACCGGGATTCAGGGCGATCAAATCCATTTAAATTAGCCGGGAATGGTCTTGATGGATATCATATCCCAACGACTTTAGGCAAAATTGACGAGTGCGCCGTTTAAAAAGAAGGAACAAGCGATGAAAGATGAATTCGACGATATTGGTGGGCACATCAGTAAAGAGACCGATAATTACACGGTCAAGGATAATTATGTTGGCGAAAACCTACTGCTCAGTAGCACCCACCTTTTTCCCGGTAAACAAACCGCCGGGCACAAGCACCTTCTGCAAGATGAAATTTTCTTTTTTACCCAAGGCTCCGGTGAGATGTATCTAAGGCATCCTGATGAAGGTCAGGGCGAGCAAGAAGAGCTCTACGAGGTCAATGCCCAAGATATTGTCACCGTCCAGGCCGGCGTCTTTCATCGCGTACACAATAAGGGTAAAACAAAATTAAAGTATCTCCGCGTCATGAACCGACCCTAACGCGAGCGCAATGGACCCATCCGGTGCGCTCACAGCGGGCCAGAAAAAACCAGCAACTCATCGGCACCGATCGTATCCAACGGCCGCGGCGCATCACCTCGCGAACAATCGCGGCAAGCGTACTGGACAGCCAGACTGAACCTTCCGACAATTCACACCCCATTTCTGCGCCGACCTCCCGCCCGATCCCAAGAAGTGGGCGGACAAAGGCGCCCTGCGCCCACCAAGGCCATCCATACACTGGTAACGGAATCAGCCGGATCAAACCCAATGAAACTTGCATCCGCTCCGGTCACCCGAATTACGACCGCTTTTACTTTGATCACGAATTTCGGGCGGTGTTTGTTTTGTTGCACCCATTTTAAGCGGCGAGCACGGTTATCTGAGGTGTCACCAATCGTTTCGCGACTTTCCTAATGCGGCACACTCTCCTATTATGAGGCCTCGCTTGATATAAGGAGTACGACAAGTGGTTTCCCCTCTCGACGATATTTTAGTGATTGAAATCGACAACTGGATGGCCTCGCCGAGTGCTGGGGCAATTTTGGCCGACCTCGGCGCCCGCGTCATCAAGATTGAGCCGCCCAGTGGAGATCCCATGCGCAATATGGGTCGCGCACCCAAAATTGACAGTCCTTTAAAAGCCTTTGACTTCCAATTTGATGTCGATAATCGCGGTAAAGAATCGCTGGTGGTAGATCTGACGCAGCCCGAGGGTATCGCGGTGGTTCAGCATTTATGTGCCAAGGCGCAGATTTTCATGTGCAACCTGCTCCTTGAACGGCAACAAAAATATCAGCTGGATCCAGAGACCTTGTTTTCTATTAATCCGACCTTGGTCCATGCAACGCTCACAGGCTATGGCACGACCGGACCAGATGCTTGGCGGCCTGGCTACGATGTGACCGCTTTTTTTGGTCGATCCGGCCTTTATGATGCAATGCGCGAGGGTGATGACGGCATTGTGCCCCAAGCACGACCTGCACAAGGTGACCACACCACGGGCCTGGCCTTCGTCGCGGGCATTCTGGCCGCGCTAAGACAAGCAGAGCGGTCCGGAACGGGCCAGACCATCGAGACTTCACTGTTTGAAACAGCCGTTTGGACCCAAGCTTCAGATTACGCAACGACCGCCATGGATTCGGCGCCCGTTCGGCGACGCGCCCGACCCAATATGCTGACACCGACCGCCAACCGATACCCCTGCGGAGACGGCCAATGGGTTGTTTTCAATATGCCGGGCGCAGGCCAATGGCTTGATTTCTGTCGGGCACTCGGTCTTGAGCATTGGCTCACTGAAGAAAAGTACGCAACCCCAAAAGGCCGATACGACAATATGCCCGAGCTCACCCGAGGCGTTGACGAGGCCTTAGCGTCAAAAAGCCGGGATGAATGGGGCAAGATATTTGATGCCGCGGGCCTTATTTGGGGGCCGGTCCTAGGCCTTCATGAGGTCCCGCAAGATCCCCAAGCCCAGGCAATCAATCTGTTTCCGACCGTTAACGACGCAATTCACGGCGACTATTCAACGGTCGGGATTCCCATGCGGTTTTCCAAAACACCCGTTGGACCCAAGCGCGCCGCGCCTGCCCTCGGTCAACATTCCAAGGCAATCCTGCAAGAGTTTGATTTTACACCAGCTGAGATCACGACCTTGTCTCAACAGGGCGTGATTCAAGCCGATGACTGAGCAGCCGATTCGTCCAGCCGCAACGGTCATTATTGCCCGCGCAGCAGCGCCGCAATACGAGATCCTAATGCTGCGCCGAACCAATGCCGCTGTTTTTGCCGGCGGCATGTATGTCTTTCCGGGCGGTAAAATTGACGAAGCCGATGCCGACCCAGAACTGATCAACTATTTCAGTCCGCTGGGTGCGCCACAGCTTCGGCAGCAAAAAGCCCTTGGAGATGCCTGGCAATCCTGTTGGGTTGCTGGGATTCGCGAGACCTTCGAAGAATCGGGGATTTTACTCGCCTATACTCAAGACGGCGCGCTGGCCAATACTCGGGATATGGACCTGGATCAGGCTCGCACCGAGATGCACAAGGGCGACTTAACCCTCAAAGCGCTCTGCGCTCGCGAGCACTTAACCCTCGCTGTTGATCAGATACACTACTTCAACCGCTGGGTCACGCCAGCCGGCAGACCACGACGATTTGATACGCGGTTTTTTATTACCGCAGCGCCACAAAAGCAGTTGCACCGACACGATGGCGCCGAGACGACTGAAAGCCTGTGGATTTCACCTGCGGAAGCTTTAAACAGAAATAGTCGCGATGACTTCGGCATGATGACGGTGACCATCAAACAACTCGAAACCTTAAATCAATTTCAATCGCTCAAAAGTTTGTTGACGATGGCCAGCAGCCAAACAGATTTCCCTTACTACGCACCATCACTACCAGCTGCGCGACCAACCAGCAGTTAATCACGCCCTATTACTTGTTCACGGGAGCGCCACCATGATCACAACGAACACCACAACCTTCGTCGTCGAGCAGCACGTTGCCTGGATTACCCTCAATCGACCAGAGAGCCTCAATGCACTGGACCCCGAATTACGATGGCAATTGTCACAACATCTTGATGACGTCGAAACCAATGAGGATATCTGGCTCGCAGTCATTACCGGTGCCGGCGATAAAGCCTTCTGCGCAGGCGCCGATCTCAAAGCCCGCGCGCTATTGAACACCGCGTCCACTGCGCAACTCGATGCTATCAAGGCCTATGAACAAGACACGCGTCATATTATCGAGCGCTGGCACTTTCCAAAGCCGCTGATTGCGATGGTTAATGGTTATGCGCTTGGCGGCGGGCTAGAAGTCGCTATGGCTTGTGATCTGATCATCGCGGCGGATCACGCTACATTTGGCTTACCCGAGCCAACCCGCGGCTTAATCGCTGGCAGTGCGGGGGTTCACCGGCTGCCCCGCCAGATCGGGTTAAAACCCGCGATGGGTTACCTACTCACGGGCCGGCACTTCTCTGCACAGCGCGCTTATGAACTCGGACTCATTAATGAGGTGGTGCCCAAAGCTAAATTGCTTGAGACCGTTCAAGGCTATGTCGACGACATGCTTCGTTGTGCGCCCTTAGCGGTTCGCGCTACAAAGGCCTGCGCGATGCAAGGACTTGATCATCCGCTGCACGCGGCCTTTGAGAAGACTTACCCAGAAGAGCAGCTCCGACGTAACAGTGCAGACGCTTTGGAAGGACCCCGCGCCTTTGCGGAGAAAAGAACGCCGGTTTGGCAGGGCCGATAAACCTTAACCGGCGCTATCAGGGTCTCACGGCGTTAGCTTTCGTAAAACTGTTGGCAATCCAATCGTTGGCACGGCAGCAAGGCTGTTTTCTCATAAACGCCTGCCAACGTTACAGTGGCGCTTGCAGTCGCTTTTTCCGCACTCGCTCGCATCAGCTACGGCAGACAGTTTTGCTGGATGACTTTCCAGTTTGACACAGCGCCGATCTCATTCCTCAAGATGAGGTTACCGCTTGTGGTGGAGCCGGACAGTATCGTCTTTTGTGTTGTGGTTTCATTGGCGCTGTTCATAGCGGATTCTTAAAACGGGTTAGTGGACAGATGGGTGCCCGGCTGAGGTATATTAGTCGTGATAATCTGCACTGCCCGCGACGCCATGGCTGTGGCCGTGGGAGAGTTCCTCCGCGGTCGCTGAACGCACGGTTTGGATTGCAAGCTCAAAGGTTAAGGTTTTACCCGCATAGGGGTGATTACTATCCAGATCGACATTAAAGCGACCAACCTTTACCACCACCGCATCGCGCGCGCCGTCTTTGGTATTCACTCGGACTAAACTGCCGGGTTGAATCCGCTTGGGCGGCTTGACCAAATACTTGATTGGCACTCGATCAACCGCACCCTCTTGCCGAGGACCATACGCTTGCTCTGGCGTTAAGGTTACAGCAAGCTGCTCTCCTTCGGCTTTACCAGCGAGCGCAGCTTCAAGCGCGGGTAGAATATTGCGATGCCCATGGAGATACACCATGGGCGCGCCCGGCGCATTGTGCTCAAGCACATCGCCTGCTTCATTTAATACTCTGTAGTCCATGACGACTACTTGTCCAGATTCAATCTTCATCCTGGGTCTCCTTTTCGCCTTCGGCTCATCGGGTTGATCTTACCGCGTGCTGCTGACAATAACGGTCAAGCACCGCCGCAAATTTTTGACGATCTTTATTGGAAAGCGGCGCAGGACCCTCGCTTTGAACCCCGCTTGCACGGAGCGTCTCCATAAAATCGCGCATCGTTAACCTCGCCTTGATCGTCTCCGGTGAGTAAACCTCACCTCGAGGACTGACGACCTCAGCGCCTAATTCAACCAATTCCGAGGCCAACGGAATATCCTGAGTAACAACCAAATCACCTGAGGCAACTTCTCGCAGCAATCGATGGTCTGCAACATCAAAGCCCTGCGGCACCTGAATAAAGTGAATTTGATCGCTCGGCGGCACCCGCATGGGATGATTTGCAATCAAGGTTACCTTGATCCCCGTTCGCTCAGCCGCCTTAAAAAGAGTTTCCTTGATGGGCACCGGGCAAGCATCTGCATCGACCCAAATGGCAACGTCGGGCGAGCCAATCACCCTAAGCGGGATCCGCTAAACGAAGCAATTGTTTGCCTTGATTTTGCCCTGAGAACAACCGTTGCAGGGTGGCAGGAATGGCATCAAAGCCTTCTTGCACATCTTCAAGGTGAATAATTTTTCCAGACTGGTACCAAGGAACCATATCCGCCAGGAACTCCGCCATTCGACTCAAATAATCGATGACAATGAAGCCTTCCATTCGTGATCGAGTAATCACAAGGTTCATAATGTTTTTTGGACCCGGCACCGGCGTCACCGCGTTATAACCGGCAATGCCACCACACAGGATGACGCGCGCATTCAGCGCGAGGTGATCTAACGCCGCCTCTAAAATATCACCACCCACATTATCGAAAAAGATATTGATCCGGTTTGGGCAGAGCCGTTGAACGCCTGCGGCAACAGACTCGTTCTTGTAATCGATCGCTGCGTCAAATCCGGCTTCTTCGACTAACCATCGACATTTCTCGGGACCACCTGCAATGCCAATTACCCGAGCGCCTTTGATTTTCGCAATTTGCCCAACCACTTGTCCGGTCGCACCGGCCGCGCCCGACACCAAGATGGTATCGCCCGGTTTCGGCGCACTTAAATCCAGTAGACCAAAATAAGCGGTGAGACCGGTGGTTCCAAAAACCCCAAGCGCCTGCTGGGGCGTGATGCCCGCGGGCAACTTGCTCAAGCCCACGCCGCCATCGCTGATAAAGTATTCTTGCCAGCCCCCAAGCCCTTGCACAAGATCTCCGACGGAGAAATCGGATGCTTGAGATGACACCACTTGTCCGACGGTGCTGGCGCGCATGACTTCACCGATCGCAACTGGCGGCATGTAACTTTCGGTGTCATTAACCCACCCTCGTTGGGTTGGATCGAAAGACAAGTAAAGGTTCTTGACCAAAACTTGCCCGGCGGCGAGATCCGGCACAACCGCCTCCCCGCGCTCGAAATGTTCTGGTCCAATCAGTCCTTCTGGACGTGACGCTAAACGCCATTGTTGATTTTTCATACGACTTCCTTTGTTGAATTGAAGAAAACGCGCCTTAAAACTGCGTTGACTGGATTTGACCTGACTCGCCTACCTATTGTTTGAACCGGCCGACAAGGGGCCAGGCTTGCTGGCACTCAAGGCGCTTAGTTTGAAAATGCTGAAGGTTTCTTGTGGTAGCTCAAATAGTAATGTCGACGGCAAACCGAAACGTAATTGGCATTACCCCCAATGGCAACCTGAGCCCCTTGCGTTATGACATCTCCGGCCGCATCCAATCGAAGCACCATCGTTGCTTTACGACCACAGTGACAGATCGCTTTGAGTTCCTTAAGGTTATCCGCCCAAGCAAGCAGGTACTGACTGCCTTCAAAAGGCTCGCCCTGAAAGTCTGTCCTCAAGCCATAAGCCAGCACCGGGATATCAATTTCATCGCAGACCTGACCCAATTGATAAACCTGAGCCTTCGATAAAAATTGCGCCTCATCCACCATCACACAATGAACAACCTGTTGGGAGCGTTTCTGGGTCACCAGTTCGAACAAATCTTCGTCTTTGGCGAACCCAGTTGCGGGCGCAGAGATCCCAATTCTGGAGGTGATTTGGTTTTCACCATAACGATCATCCAACGCTGGGCAGAGTAATAAAGTGCTCAACCCCCGTTCCTGGTAGTTGTAACTCGACTGTAATAAAGACGCCGATTTGCCCGCATTCATGGATGAATAATAAAAGTAGAGTTTCGCCATGATTCCTCAAATTCTGCCAAGCCCACTCGGCGCACAACACCATAATCTAATGGCTCGGCCCTATCCACCGAAGGCCATCAATATAACAAATCAAGCGGGCATCTCAACCAAAGATCCAAGACCCGCCGACCGTATTCAACCACCCAACAGCGCCGAGTACTTTTCCGAGCGCTGAATCAGAATTGGGGTGGTTTTCTGCCCATAATTCTGTATATTTATACAGTATAACTTGCATCGTGCGGTTTACACCAACCGCTCATCCAGTCTCTTTTGGGAAACCGGTATGGGGAAAATGGTATGGGAAAAATGGTATGAGAAAAACGATGTTAGAAAAACTGTTTTGAACAGGCTGTTTTGGAAAGCCTGTTTTGGAAAAGCAGTTTTGGAAAAGACAGTTTTGGAAAAGCAGTTTTGGAAAAGCAGTTTTGGAAAAGACAGTTTTGAACAGACGCTTTTGAACAGACGCTTTTGGACAGACTTTTTTGTATGGCCTCCAAGAAGGTCTCTGTAGCCGGTGCTAGGTTGCTCATTCGAGCATCCCAAACTCACCCGCACAGCGCAATCTGGGCGGCGCAATCAAACCACAAACATTTAAGACCGTAACCTGAAGCAAATGACACCGGATGCTCGACCCTTAACAGCAAACACCGTGCATCAACCTTCTCCGGTAGGCCCACCGCTCGCAGCCTATGCGGAACTGCATTGCCTGACAAATTTTAGCTTTTTAAGAGGCGCCTCGCATCCAGAGGAATTGGTTGAGCGCGCCTCTGTACTAGGCTATACCGCGCTGGCCATTACCGATGAATGCTCTATGGCAGGTGTTGTCAAAGCCCACATCGCAGCCAAACGATGTCAGCTAAAACTCATTATCGGTAACGAACTCACCTTAGAGGATGGCACTAAGATCATCCTTCTCGCAAAGAATCGCCAAGGCTATGGTGAACTCTGTCAAATCATCACCTTGGCCCGAAGGCGGTCTAAGAAAGGCCAATACCAGGTAGCCTTGGGCGACTTCAAGGGTTCAACCGCCCATCTCATTGCGATCTGGATACCCCAACATCAGGAACAACTTGAACCCAGTGATCGCCCAAGTGCATTAAAAGCCCTCTTTGATGACCGGCTTTGGCTTGGTGCTGTAAGAACGCTCGACGGCTTCGATCATGTCCGAACACAAAACTTACAAGCCATCGCATCCACACACACCCTGCCCATCGTTGCTTGTGGTGATATTCAAATGCATGAGCGCACCCGAAAACCGTTGCTCGATACCCTTTGCGCGATTCGCAATGGCTGCTCAGTTCAATCTGCCGGTCGATTATTACAAAGCAACGCCGAGCGCTATCTCAAAACCCGCGCTGAATTGGCCGAACTCTACCCTGAACAGTGGCTGGCCAATACTCGCAACATCGCTAAGGCCTGCACCTTCTCACTCGATGAACTCCGCTATGAATACCCGAAAGAGCTGGTGCCAGCGCATCAAACACCGGCATCTTATCTATCGAGCCTAACCTGGGCTGGCGCCAATGAACGTTGGCCCTGCGGCATACCCGACAGGGTTGCCGTACAAATTAAAAAAGAATTAGATCTGATTAACGAGCTCAATTATGAGTACTACTTCCTGACGGTTTTCGACATCGTTCGGTTTGCTAAATCACGCGATATTTTATGTCAGGGACGAGGCTCCGCTGCCAACAGCGCCGTTTGTTACTGCTTAGAAATTACCGAGGTTAACCCAGCTCAAATGAACTTATTGTTCGAACGCTTTATTTCTAAAGAGCGGGATGAGCCACCGGATATTGATGTCGACTTTGAAAATGCTCGCCGAGAAGAAGTGATTCAATATTTGTATAAAAAATACACCCGCGATCGGGCGGCTCTTGCGGCAACCATCGTTACCTACAGACCGAAAAGCGCCATCCGAGATGTTGGCAAAGCCCTTGGCCTTGATCAATCTTTGGTTGAGAAAATTGCGAGCAAATTGTCTTGGTGGGATCAAAAAACAAGCCTGCTTGAACGATTCGAAGAAGCCGGTGTACATCACGACAACCCAGTCATCAACCAATACATTGCTCTGGTTGAGACGCTGCTCGGCTTTCCCAGACACCTCTCGCAACACGTAGGCGGGTTTGTGATTTCAAGCGGTCCGTTATCCCAGTTAGTACCAATTGAAAATGCCGCTATGCCTGACAGAACCATCATCCAGTGGGACAAAAATGACCTTGAAGCACTGGGGCTGTTAAAAATAGATATCCTCGCGCTTGGCATGCTGACTGCCATCAGAAAATCAATCGACTTGATTAATCAAATCAGACCTCAAGCTCTGACAGTTGCTCGCATTCCGAAGGAAGATAGTGCGACCTACAAAATGCTCCAACGCGGTGACAGCATTGGGGTTTTTCAAGTCGAATCGCGAGCCCAGATGGCCATGTTGCCAAGGTTGCAACCCGCCACTTATTACGATCTGGTCATTCAAGTGGCCATTGTTCGGCCAGGCCCAATCCAAGGCAAAATGGTTCATCCTTATCTAAAAAGACGCCAAGGCGAAGAACCTGTTACCTATGCCAATGATGCTGTTAAGTCTGTTTTAGAAAGGACCTTAGGCGTGCCTATTTTCCAAGAACAGGTCATCAAACTTGCGGTTGTTGCCGCCGGCTTTACACCCGGCGAAGCAGATCAATTACGCCGCGCAATGGCCGCCTGGAAACGCAAAGGCGGACTAAATCACTTTGGCGACAAACTCATTCAAGGCATGCTTGATCGGGGACATGATCTCGCATTTGCCGAGCGCTTATTTGAACAGATTAAAGGATTCGGTGACTACGGTTTTCCAGAATCCCATGCTGCAAGCTTTGCCTTGCTGGTTTACCTTTCCGCCTGGTTAAAATGCCATGAGCCCGCCGCCTTTTACTGCGGGTTACTCAATAGCCAACCTATGGGCTTCTACAGCCCATCACAGCTCATTCAAGATGCGCGTCGTCACCAGATTGAGGTCCGAGCCGTTGATGTGCAGTCAAGTCATTGGGAGAGCACTTTAGAAAGCACACCCGGCTTATTGGCAGGCGATCAACCGGCTATCCGGCTAGGACTTCAAAGTATTAAAGGCCTGAGCCAAGCCGGCGCCGAGCGCTTAGTCCAGCGCCGCGAGGCCGGACCTTGGGCGAGCCTTGATGCCTTAAAACAGCAGGCTCAGCTTGATCAAAAAGATTTAGATCGTCTGGTCGATTCCGGCGCCTGCTTAAAACTTTCAGGGCATCGTCACCAAAGCCACTGGTACGCTACCGGAATCGCAGCACCTCCGCCTTTATTTGAGTCATTGGGCTGGGCATCCAGCGACAGCGTAACGCTTACCGCCCCTTCCGAAATCGACGATATTAAAGCAGACTATAACAGCCTGAAATTTACGCTCGGCCGGCATCCGATGAACATCATCCGGCCACAGAACAAAGCTTTAAAGCGCACGCTTGAAGCCACGCAATTACCCCGTATTCGGCACGGCCGGCATGTTGAGGTTGCCGGCTTGGTTACTGGCCGACAGCGTCCCTCAACGGCTTCTGGCATTATTTTTATGACCTTGGAAGATGATACGGGCAACATCAATGTTGTTATTTTTAATACTGTCTTAGAGCGTTTCAGAGCAGAGACTTTAAAAGGACAACTCCTTCGCGTTAAAGGTATCCTAGAAAAAAAAGGACCGGTAATTCACGTCGTCGCTGGGCATTTAGAGGACTTCAGCGTGCTCTTGAAGGACTTCAGCATGAAATCGAGAGACTTTCATTAGGGCGACCTGTTACGCCCATACGCATTAAAACTGAACGGCGGCTGCAAAACGGGTTTTGGGCGCCATAGCAAGGCTTCGGATGTCAGCTAAAAACACAGCAATCCAAAAGAGTCGCTACACCGAGGGGTCTATCGGGTTGCATGTCCTGCAACTCTCAAGTGTGATGATTGTCGGTTTTCTTGCCATGACGTTAGGGAGCCTCATCGAGCTTTACTATATTGGCCAAATCGGCACGAGTGCATTGGCAGCGGTCGCTTTCATGTTTCCGTTAACCATGGCACTGAACGCCTTTACTCGAGGCATTGGTGTTGGTGCATCCACCCTGATCGCACAGGCCATGGGCCAAAGCGACCAACAACGCACCTCAGAAATTGTCACCCACTGCTACCTGCTCGTCGCCGCCTTGACGGTCTTGATCGCCTTCGCATTAAGCCTTTCATCTGAGTTCATCCTCGCAGCGCTCGGCGCCAGCGGCGAGGTACTCAACCTCAGCACTCAGTACAGTCGTATCTGGCTGCTTGGTTTTCCCGCTATGGGGTTAGCAATGGTCTCAAACGGTTTGATTCGCGCCTACGGCAATCCAACCTTTCCAGGCTACATCATGACCATCGCGCCGGTGATCCAAGTATTGGTGGGTCCAGTCTTAATTTTTGGCTGGTTTGACATGACACCAATGGGCCTCAATGGCGCTGGTTGGGCTTTTGTTATCGGCGGCTCGGCACAATTGGCACTGGCGGCGTACTGGTATTTCGTTCAAGCCAGCCTCGTGCACCGCTCAATGAAACAGTTCGGCTCGAATTGCCGACAAATCCTCGAGGTTGGTCTACCGGCCGCCGCAACAAATTTGATTCAGCCCGTGTCGCTCGGTCTTGTGACCTATTTACTCGCAGGGTTTGGCAATGAAGTGATCGCAGGATTTGGAATCGCCAGCCGGATTGAGTCCGTCGTCGGCATGGTGGTCATTGGCATCTCAACCAGTGTCGTACCTTTGGTTGGGCAAAACTGGTCTGCCGGTCTGGTGGAACGCGTGAATCATAGTCTGCGCATCTGCTATGTCGGATGCCTCAGTTGGGGCGCAACTGCTGCCGTGATTATGTGGTTTGGCGCGGACTTTTTTGTTGCTGGCATCAACGAGGACGCCGCGGTGATGACTGTGGCGGTTGCTTTCCTGCACATTGTGCCCCTGTCAATTGGCTTCATGGGCATGATGACGGTCGCAACCCACGGCTTTAACGCACTAAGGCGTCCGGTTCCCGCCCTCTGGCTTTCAATCGCGAGGCTGGTTCTCGTTTATCTGCCGTTAGCCCTAATTGGCCGAGCCCTATTTGGTTACATCGGCGTGTTTTGGGCAACGGCGATTGCGAATTTGATTTTGGGCGTTATCTCAGCGGCTTGGTTAAAACGACTGATCACGACTTTGGCCCGTAGCCAAGCAATCAAACCGATATGACGAAGATGAAGACATTGGCACAGGCATGGTCGGCGCAAACCGAATCCACGCTCACATAAGATGCCTTGTTTTGACCTGCTTTGTTTTGAACAGCCGTGCTTGCAACGGCGCCACCGTCTATTGTGTGGCCTCAGCCGATGGCGTTGAACCACTTTTGACTCTATTTTGAATGAACGCTTTCAGATTTCTTGCATTCGCTTTTTACCTGCCTTTTTTAAGGACTTTTTTAGCGCTTTTTTAAGGGCTTTCTCAGGAGCCTTTTCTTCGAGACTTAGCTTCATCCCTTTTTTATTCGTTAACACAAAATTGAGTTTATCGAGACAGGACGAGACGGGCTCGAACTTTTCCTGGCGCCTGCGTCCGATCAACCACCATCTGATCCAGCCCAACCGACTGTTCTCGACGAAGCGCGTCGGTTAAGGTCATTAACTCCGAGAAGGCCACCTGTTCAAACCAAAGACTGACCGAATCACCTTCGGGTTGCATACGATTCGGAGTAATACCCAATTGGCTGGTTGCATTGGTAATAACCGTTAACAAATTGCCCTCGAAAGGCCGATTGCCAGTCTGACCCAACAGCGCTCTGGCTTGACCTTCTGTTTGTTTCATCATGGTCAGCAGCGCTAATTGGCGCTCACGCTCTTTGAATTGATCACCTTGAAATTGATGAATCGGCTGCCAGATCATTCCGTAAACCAACAATAAGGACAAAAACGCACTGAGCCCAAGCAGTAGTCGTTGCTCACTGGTTTTTAATTGTCGAAACCGCGTTAGGTAGATTGCCAGCTTTTGCTTCATGGCCGATCCCCCATCCGAATCCGCAAGCTACCTCTGACTGACGATTTTTCTTGCGAGATGGTCCCGATTTCAGATTCGAATCCAGCTGCATTCAGCACCTCAGCCAAACCCATAATTTGCTCACTCCGCTCCCCTGATAATTGCAGCATGAGATCCCCTCGACCCGCATTAAAGTTCAAGTTATCCAGCTGTAACCGAGCTGCCACCAAGGCTGGACTTACGGTATCTAGTACTGAGGTAAGGCCCAACTGATCCTGCTGGCCACCCGCGTTCAGTCGACTTCGCCAGCGTCGCCCTAAATCTCTTGGGTTTTTGTCATTGGGATACAAGCTCTCGTAAAGTGTTTTAGCCTCTACCGCCATATTGTTTGCTTGATCCAATAAATACAGGCCTTGAGCACCCGCGAAGAGCAGTTGCAGGACCGCGACGAACAACGCAACTTTACCCAGCTGCCACAGCCAGGCATTGCCACCAGCACCTTGGCTAGCCTTCGCAAATTGACCCTGCCGAAAATTCACTCGTTTGGTCTTGGATTGCTGATGAAGGTACTGCAACAAAGATCGAGCCGGCGCGGGCTGTCGCTGGGACTGCTCGGCAACGGCGCTGGGCAAAAGCTCCTCTAGGGATTGTCCTTCGGTGAAATCGACAATATTCAGGGCTAGCAAGTCACCGTGATACAGAAGCTCAAGACGCGTCAAAATTTGGGCCGTCTCAAACGCCACCATCTCAGCCTCTGGTTGGCATAAAAGCGCCACATCATCATCAATCACCAACAAGCATTGATCGCTGGCAATCACGTCCAAATCAATACCCAGAAATTCCGGATCGAGCCCAATAGCCTGTAACTCGCCTAAACAGTTAGTTAAGAAAGTCTCATCGATGACCCCAACCGTCAGGTCATTTCCGCGCCGTTCACCCATTGCGATAAAACAGTCTGTGACATCACAGGCGAGATACTCCTCAACCAGATACGGCACTGCATCGAGCACTTGCCGAGTTGGCTTGGGTGGGACCTCAATGGTCTTTAGAAGCACTGATTCACCGGATAGCAGCACGCTGGTATGTGAAGGCAATTCATACTCGGAGAGGACCTCAGCAAGATCCTGCAAGGTACCTTGACCTTCTCGCAACGGCAGCTGACCATCATCCAACAACAACCATTTTAATTCTGGATGCCGCCAATGGATTACGAGATGTTCAAAGGCCATTGGCGAGTGTCTCTTCTTCGGGCACAAAGGGTGTAAACCGTTCATTATTTTTTCGCTGATAAACCATCATTTTCCCGGTGGTCGCGTCCCGATATACAAAACTGGTCAAAAACACGATTTGAGACCCGAAACGAGCCCTCGTGTTCACTTTGAAAAAAGAAGATTGTACACCAAGTCCACCTGGCTTCACCGCCAATCCAGCCAATTCAGGTTGCTGTAAAAATTGCTCAACAGATTCAAAGCCGTCGAGGCGCAGCCTCGATTCCGCAAGACTTGTCGCGCTTTCTAGATTGAGGTCTGTTGCCAGCGTCTGTAAAACCATTGGCGGCGCGGTATTCACATTTAAGGCGCCGCCCACCGTTGGCAAAACCGTCATGACCTCCGACAAACGACCGTAGGCCTCATCGGTCATCGTCCGGAGCAACCGAATCTCTGAGAGATCTCGCAGCGGTTGACCACTCGTTCGATACGGCCGTTCAAGCCCCAGATAATAATAATCTTCAGCGCCACCCGGCCTGACCTCGCCATCGATATCGCTGAAATCAAGCAATTCATCCATCCAACTCGGGTTCAAACCAATTTGTGACGACAGTAGCGACAACTTTTCGGCAATCAGACCATTGCCCTGGTTTGAGGATACAAAATCATTAAGATTGAACAGGCTCTGCAGGTCTTGGATCACGATATCGACTTCGCCTGATTCAAACTCAAAAGCAAGATCCGCAGCCGCCCAGGCTTCGCTTAAGTCGTCCTGCTCAGGCCGCTCTTTAAAGTCACGAGCTAATAGTTGCCGAGCGTACTCTTCGCCCCCCGTGGCATAGTAGTAGGCCTGCGCTCGATCAAAATAACGTGTGGCCGAGGAAATGGCGCGATGCTGGTTCTTAGCAATGGAGACGCTGAGCACCGTCGCAATGGTTACGACGAGCAGCACAATCATCAGCGCAACGCCCTGCTGCCTTGACCGCATCATCATAAAGTCCGCTCATCAAGTGATGGCGAAAGGGGTTGCGACGCCGGGTCAAACTCGTCATTTTGGTCTGTTTCGATGTCGTTAACGTTATTTTCCGCCTCGAGCGCGCCTGTGCCGCCCTGCATTGCAAACGGTATGTATTCCGGTAGGTTTACGCGTCGAATTAAATCGCCCCACAATTCTGTGGTGATCCTTATCTCAATGCCCACAGGCAGTTCGTCTCCATCCTCAGCGGTAATCACTTCCTGACGCGAACCATCGGCCTTGATCAAACTGACTTTAAAATCTGTCACTCCGGTCATTAGCGTTTGAACCCGGGGCGTCGCGTCTTGGGCCCGATCCAGAACCAGCCAGACCACCCGCTGCAACGCTTCACCATTGTATTGATAGGCGACTCGCTGTAACTGGCTCCTTGGCAACTTCAAAGGGTTACGCCAGCCACCCCGAGTAAATTCTAATGGGTACAAGCCTTGATTCACTGAGACAGCGGCGATGGGATCGCCAAATTCATCGCGCACCCCTCGATAAACTAAAGCCGAAATGTCCCGATCAATCATTTTAAAGACTCGGACTAAAGTCCGGTATTCATCCGTCCGTTCTTCCATCTGAGACTCAATACTGGACACACTGCGCAGCATCTGATTGGACGCCAACCCGAGTATTGAGAAGATCGTCATCGCGATCAGGACCTCAAGCAAAGTAAATCCCAATGCGCGCCGCATCAGTTACGACCAATATAGCTGTATAAGACGGCGAGCTCCTGATCAACGACGGCATCATCTCTCACGGACACTTCAAGCCGCTTTAGATCCGCGTCGCTTGTTGCCTCAACGCGAACCAAAACTTGGTACCGCCGGTTGGCCATCAAAATTTCAGTTTGCTTACGAGTCGGTAGTAAGAAAGGGTCGTCATCACCACCCCGGCTCGTGATCTCATTCATCACGTTCTGCGCGACCGTGAAAGCGAGAAGCTGCTCTTGCATCCGACTGGTCTGCACCACCGCCAAAGACGCATTTTTGGTCAGCGCAAGCGCGATGACCGCAAACACGGCGAGCGCCACCATCACCTCGATAAGGGTGAAGCCTCGCATGAAAGCGCGCTTATGACTCATCACGTTCAATGGGCGTGCTACTTAAGACGAAGTCTCCAAAGCCTTCGGTCGACAACCCCATCCACCAGCCGTCCTCAGCGACCAAGCTCAATTCAAAGATTGAGGTTTCGCCGCTCGACAACAGCAACAATTCGGGTTGAGGCGCATTGCTCATTCCTGTGTCGTTGCTCGCCTGTGTCTCCTCTGTCGGCTCAATCAATCGTAAAGGCTCGCCTTCGGTAGTGAGCGCCAAAATTAATCCTTCGGGTAACGTATGGTGTTTCAACTGCGGCGCGTCTGCCGGCATCCAGGTTTGGCTACTTTCATCAAAAATGACAAATCCGTAGCTGTCAGTTGCCAGTTCAACCCCAATCTCGACGGCATCAACTTGCGCAGTCTCAAGGCCATACTCAAAAACAAATTTCAGTCGATCAGCCTCCTCCTCAAAGTCGGCTTGAGAGACAAAAGCGGGCAGATTTGCGACCACAAGACCGGTCAACAACGAAACAATAAACAGAACAACCAGGATTTCAATCAGCGTAAAACCCTTCATAACGCGCATCGTGATGCCTATAGGTCCGATAGTTTTAAATCGGCATCCACACCCTCGCCACCTTCGCGCCGGTCAGAGCCCAAAGAATACACTTCGATTTGCCGGCCTTCACTAAAGTACAGGTAGGGCTCACCCCAAGGATCAATCGGCAGCTTTTTAAGATAACCATCAGCATTCCAGCGTCTGGGTTCCGGATAACCACTTGGCTTATCAATCAACGCTTCCAGCCCCTGATCGGTACTCGGATAGTGACCGTTATCCATCCGATATAAATCCAAGGCATTGCCGACTTGTTGCAAATCTGATCGAGCCGCGGTGACCCGTGCTTCATCGGGCCGGCCAACGATATTCGGCACAATCAAGGCCCCCAGAATTCCCAATATAACCACGACCACCATAATCTCGATGAGGGTAAAACCTATCTGACGGTTTGCGCCCGTCTTCGGTTGCTTCATTGTCTGTGTCTTCCTCTATTATTTTTCAAAATCTATTACTTTTATATTTCGATATCAGCGCGTTCAGGCCAAGCGCCGAGATCATAGACTAACCGACCAACTGATTGAGATTGATGATCGGCAGCAGAATCGCCATCACAATGGTGAACACCGCACCGCCCATAATGATGAGCATCAAGGGACCGATCAAGCTCAGTAACGTTGCGAGCAGCGACTCAACATCCTGCTGAAGATAGCGCGCAACCCGTGCCAGCATGCTATCTAACTCACCACTCGACTCGCCGCTTGCAATCATATACAGCATCATTGGCGGAAAATACCCACTTGTCTGCAGCGCAGCTTGCAGACTGCTACCCTCGCTCACACGCAGCGTCGCGCGCACGACTTCTGTGCGAAGCCAGGTATTGGACACGACCTCTCCTGCGATTTTCATCGCTTCCACCAACGGCACGCCAGAAGCCGTCAGAATGCTCAGAGTACTCGCAAACTGCGCAATATTTCGACCCCGACTCATCTTGGCAAAGAGCGGTGCTTTCAGCAGAAATCGATCATACTTCAGGCGATTTTGTTCAACCAATAACAGTTGCCGAATCAAAAGACTGAAGCCCACCAAACCTAAACCAACTAGCCAGCCATAGCCCGCAACAAAATCACTTGCTGCAATCACAGCCTGGGTTAGGGCTGGCAGCGCTTGCCCAGTATCGGCGAAAACCGTCACAATATCGGGGACCACATAACCCAGCAATCCGGCCAGGATTAATAAGGTTAGAACAAACAAAATTACAGGGTAAACCAACGCTTGTTGTACCCGCATCGCAGATTCGTATTGGGCCTCACTAAAATCCGCAAGCTGATTCAGAACCGCGTCGAGATGCCCTGACGATTCACCCGCTGCGACCGTTGCCCGAAACAAATCTGGAAAGGCTTTAGGGTAGATTTCAAGACTCCGAGCCAAGGAATAACCTTCCAAAACGCGAGCCCGCACAGTGGCCAACATTTTTTGCGTTTTTGGCATTTCAGTTTGGCGGGAAACGGCAAGCAGTGATTCTTCGATCGGCAATCCCGCCGCGATCAAAGTCGCCAATTGACGGGTGATCAGGGCTCGCTCACTCACCGACAGCGCGGGTTGAAAGAAGCTGGACAAAAAGTCGCTGCCTGAACCTGTCTCGCCATCACCCTGCCGGGTTAAGGTGACACTTGTTGGGGCTAATCCCTGATCTCGCAGCATTTGTCGGACTTGCCGGGCCGAATCGCCTTCAAGCAGCCCTTTTTTCTGGCGTCCACGTGCATCTAAGGCTTGGTAATCGAATGCTGGCATCGTTTAAGTCAATCGGCCATCGTGACGCGGAGAATTTCATCAATGGTCGTCATACCCGAAAGCACTTTGCTTCGTCCATCGTCTCGAATGCCCATCGAATGCAGACGCGCTTGCTTTTCCATCTCCGGCTCGGAGGCGCCCATATGGATCATCTCCCGAAGGCCATCATCAACCACTATGATTTCATAGATGCCTTGGCGGCCGCGATAGCCCTCATTGGCGCAGGCATCGCAGCCTACTGCTCGATAAATCACCGCTGCGGCATCTTCCTTTAAATTGAGGAAGCCTCGTTCGTAGGCATCGGGAGCATGCGCTGTTTTGCACTGATCACACAGAACCCGTACCAAGCGCTGCGCAACCAATCCAGCGATGCTGTTTGACAGCAGATACGGCTGCACGCCCATATTGGCCAAGCGCGTGATTGCCCCAATTGCCGTGTTGGTATGAAGCGTTGATAAGACTAAATGGCCCGTTAAACTCGCCTGAACGGCGATGTCGGCGGTCTCATAATCTCGAATTTCACCGACCATCACAACGTCTGGATCTTGTCTTAAGATCGCCCGCAAACCTTTTGCAAAGGTCATATTGGCCTTTGCATTCACCTGCGTTTGGCCAACGCCCTCCACATCATATTCGATCGGGTCTTCAACGGTTAAGATGTTACGGCTGCTGTCATTGAGCCGATCTAAACCGGCGTACAAGGTGGTTGATTTTCCGGAACCGGTTGGTCCGGTGACCAAAATAATGCCATGAGGCCGTGTGAGTAAGCCCTGCATCGCGCTCAAACCCGACGACTGCATTCCCAGAAACTCTAGGCTCTTGCGGCCATCCTGTTTGTCTAAGAGTCGCATGACCACGCGTTCGCCATTGCTTGCCGGAATGGTCGAGACGCGCACATCAACCTCCTTACCGCCAACTCGCACAGAAATACGGCCATCTTGGGGCAACCGTTTCTCGGCAATGTCGAGCTTCGCCATGACTTTGATACGTGACACTAAGAGCGGCGCCAGAGCGCGCCGCGGCGACACGATTTGACGCAGCACGCCGTCGACCCGAAATCGAATCACCAACCGGCTTTCATAAGTTTCCACATGAATATCCGACGCACCGACCTTGATGGCTTCGGTCAGCAAACTGTTAATCAATCGGATGATCGGGGCATCGTCATCCTGCTCAAGCAAGTCACCGTTTTCAGGTAATTGATCCATCAAACTCGATAAATCCATGGAATCGCCAAGATCTTCAATAAACGCCATTGCCTCGCCGCTGTCCTCCTCATACGCTCGGGACAGCAAACCATCGAATTGACTGGGATCAACTGCTTGAATTTCGGATAGCTGGCCCACAAAGCGCTGGACTTCGGCGTAAACGCCTGCAGAGAGCGGCGCCTTAAAAATCAGTTTAGGCTTTGACAGGTCATGGGTTGGGCTCTGAAGAATCACCCCAAAGCGTTTTGCAAAACCAAATGGCAAGCGCTTTTTCACCTGCTGCGCATTTACGTGTAGATCAGACATAGCTGCAACAATCCCTGTAAAACCATCGTTTTGAAAGACTTCAATCTCGGGGGGATCTCTTTAAAAGCGATAAAATCCCATTGGAAATCCCGATTTTGCTCGAACACACCCTGACCGCATGCCTAAACCAGCCAGGCGCAACCGATTTGTCCGAACTACGCCAATTGTAGCAGTCTTCGCTTAGAATTCACGCCTGAGACTTGGGAACTTTTTTTTTCGACTAATTTCGAATAATATCACTAGCACTAATGCTGGAATCCCACATTATGAAATTGAGTGATATCGATCTGAATCTTTTCGTGGTTTTAGATGCCATCTACACAGAGGGCAATCTAACCCGCGCTGGCGAAATCATCGGCATTACCCAACCGGCTGTGTCGAACTCTTTATCGCGTCTGAGAACCCTGTTCGATGACCCCCTTTTTGTCAGAACAGCCGACGGCATGATCCCCACCCCGGTTGCCCAGAACATTATCGGATCGGTCAGGCAAGCACTCGATCTCGTCCGCTCCAGCGTTCAAGACAGCGAGCATTTTGACCCACTCCATTCGGATAAACGGTTTCGGATCTCGGCGAATGATCTGACGGAGGCCATTCAAATCCCACCGCTCATTCGGTTGCTGAAACAAGTCGCACCCAAAACCGTGCTCGAGTGTTACCAAGTAAGGCGGCGCGATCTCAATATTGAGTTGGCATCTGGCAATTTAGACTTGGCCATCGATGTCCCGAGAACACCCGACCCCCAAATCAAGCACGCCCCGCTGCGAACCAGCCCGCAAGTCTGTGTTGTCAGGAAAGACCATCCTTTGGTTTCGGGTAATCTTGACCTACCCACCTACCTTGCGTTGGAGCATATTCATATTTCCTCTCGTCGAGGCGGGCTAGGATTGGTTGATCTCGCGCTCGGCAAAATGGGTAAAAAGCGCAACATCGTCTTGCGAACGCAGCATTACTTATCATCGCCGCTTCTGGTCGCCACCACAGATCTTGCCATCACAGTGCCAATGACCTTTGCTCGATTTCTACTGGATCTCAGCCCAGTGCAGGTTTTCAACCTGCCGTTTGACGCCCCGGAGCTTGAAACCCATCTTTACTGGCACGAGAGCACCGATAAAGATCAATCGAACCAATGGTTTCGATCATTGGTGATCGACTCAACGCAATCGCAATGAACCCGGGCCTATCTTCATGAACTTTGTTGGCAGTCATGTCCTGAGCGTGGATCAATTCGTCCGAGCCGATATTGAACGCGTCTTCACGGTTGCCGACGCCATGAGACCCTACGCGTTGAGACAGAAAGTAACCCGAGTGCTTGAGGGCGCCATTCTCGGCAATATGTTTTTCGAGCCAAGCACGCGGACTCGAGTCAGTTTTGGTTGCGCCTGGAATCTTTTGGGCGGCGAAGTTCGCGAGACCACTGGCATCAAAGCATCGGCTCTGGCCAAGGGCGAATCCTTCTATGACACCGCCCGCGTATTATCGGGATATAGCGATTTGATTGTAATGCGCCACGAAAAGAGTGGTTCGGTTGCCGAGTTCGCGGCCGCGAGCCGAGTCCCTGTTATCAATGGTGGCGATGGCGCGAACGAGCATCCAAGCCAAGCGTTGCTTGATCTATACACCATCAGTCGCGAACTGTTTGATCATGGCAAAACGGTTGATGGCATGACCATTGCCCTTGTCGGCGATCTGCGGTACGGCCGCGCCGTTCAT